>JGI24714J26587_10002517_pt1 | contig 12134 bp, 10 predicted proteins | sample BioPla4DNA2_FD_26587 | JGI IMG/M metagenome (IMG submission 26587)
GAACCCCATGTNGGNCGTGGAGGTTGGACTTGGTACACTGGCTCNGCTGCTTGGATGTATCGNGTGGGTGTAGAGTGGATTCTAGGCTTAAAGNTNAGAGGNNNNAAACTCTATGTAGATCCCTGCATCCCCTCTCATTGGGAAGAATTTGATATGACCTACAAATATAAAAATACAATCTATAGGATTAGAGTAGAAAATCCAGAAAGGGTAAATAAAGGTGTTAAAGAAGTATGGCTAGACGATAAAAGCCTTGATGAAAAAGCAATATCCCTTGTAGATAATGGTGTCGAGCATAGTGTAAGAGTAATTTTAGGAACTGCCAAATAAAGCAGTTCCTTTACTTTTTTAAAGTAATAACTGCTATTGATGGTTGGCTTCGTGGCTGAATTGGTGAAAACTATGGTGGATTCCACTTTACTTGAAGAATTAAATAAGCAAAGTTGGTTATATTCTAAATAAAGCCATAAGGAAAGTTTCATAGGGCAAGCCCTAAAAAGAATATCTTATTAATGATATAGATGGTTTGGGGGTTGCATAGATGAGAGTATATTTTATCAGTAAAAAATGGCTTTATATATTCTGGATAATTCTTGGCCTAATTATTGGTTCTTTATATGTAATTAAGATTAGGGAAGAAAAAACTTTAGAAGTATTTACCTCTCCAACTTACGGAATTACTGTTGCCATTGATGCTGGCCATGGAGGAATAGATCCAGGAGCAGTTAGCAAAAGTGGAGTACGAGAAGATGAGATTAATTTAAAAATAGCAAAAAAACTTCAGGCATATCTTGAAAATGGAGGAGCAAAAGTTGTAATGACACGAAAAACTAACGAAGGTTTGTACGATAAAGATTATACCGGATCTAAGAAACGTCAAGATATGTCTAGAAGGGTTGAGATTCTTAAAAAAGCCAAGCCTGATATGGTGATAAGCATTCATTTAAATCAGTTTAGCCAACCCCAGTATTTTGGTGCCCAGACCTTTTATATGAAGGGTAGTGAAGAAGGGAAGCAGCTGGCAGAGTCCATCCAACAACAATTGATAAGGATATTGAATAGAGAAAATAAGCGTCAAATAAAGGCAGCAGATAACTTTTTGATTTTAAAAGCCGTGAACAGTCCTTCAGTAATTGTAGAATGTGGATTTCTATCAAATCCACAAGAAGAAACTCTGCTTACCACTGATGAGTATCAGGATCAGATAGCATGGGCTATCTATTGTGGAATTGTAAGCTATTTATCTAGATAATATTTTGCTTTGACATATCAGTAAAGACGTTCTATTACAATAGCCATTAAGAAAAGGGTAAGCTAGCACAAGGAGTTGCTTTATGTTAACATATAACTAATGATTAGATTACATGTATCAATTATCAATAATTATACAATCCCATAAGTAGAAAGGAAAATTGATAAGTGATGAAGAATATGACTAGAGAAGCAAGAGATCAAATAGCTAAGATAGGAGATAATGAAGATCCATATGTAAGATTGGCAAGGAAATCTTTAGAACAATATATTCTTTATGGTAAAGTTATCGATATATATAATGAGAATTTGCTTAAGGATATGATAGAAAATCAGGCAGGTGTTTTTGTTATCATTAAGCAAGATGCACAGCTTAGGGGATGTTTAGGGACTACTGAGCCCATAAGAAAGAATATTGCTGAAGAGATAGTCTACAATGCTATTGGTGCTGGAACTCGGGATCCTAGATTTTTTCCTGTTAAGAGAGAAGAACTAGACAGTCTTAAGTACTGTGTAGATGTAATAAAAGAGCCAGAGCCTGTCCAATCCATTGACCAATTAGATGTAAAAAGGTATGGTATAATTGTAAGTTGTGATTTGAGGACCGGGATTCTTCTGCCAAATTTAGAAGGAATAAATACTCCAAAAGAGCAAGTAAGTATAGCTTTAGAAAAAGCTGGAATTAGGGAAGTTGAGCCCTATAGTATAAAAAGATTTGAGGTCATTAGACACCAGTAAACCAAATATGCAATATTTTTCTTCTTGCTATGGTAAAAGCCTAGTCAAAAATGTTATAATTATTAGTGATAGTGTATTTTATGGTAAATTAAAGCGGGGGTGGATATATGTGGGCCATGATTTCTGATCTGCTTCAGCGTCTAGAGCCTTATTTGCAGTTTCCGGATATTATTCGTCATATTGTAGATATTACTGTTGTAGCCTTCGTATTATATCAACTCCTTTTGCTAATTAGAAAGACACGGGCTGAACAAGTACTAAAGGGAGTAGTTTTTCTTTTTTTCATATATTTTGTCACCAAAGGTTTAAGACTTAATACAATAGCATGGATTTTAGAAAATACCATTAATTTTGGTATTACTGCCGTAGTTATTGTTTTTCATCCTGAAATTAGAAGAGCTCTGGAGCAGATCGGAAGGGGCCGCTTCTTTGAAAGAAGCCTGTTGCTTGGCGATGACAAGGATAGACATTTCCAAAGTATCGTAGATGGAATAGCTGATGCTGTAGCTAATATGTCAAAGACCAGAACCGGCGCTCTGATAGTGGTTGAAAAGCAGACAGGCATCAATGAGATTATAGAAACAGGTGTCAAGATAGATGCAAGGCTAACTAGAGAATTATTGGAAAATATTTTTGTTCCTAATACACCTCTGCATGATGGTGCTGTTGTAATTAGAGGAGATAGGATTGCTGCAGCTGGATGCTTTTTGCCTCTAACAGAAAATCCGAATCTTAGCAAGCAATTAGGGACAAGGCATCGTGCTGCCTTAGGGATAACAGAGAGTTCGGATGCTCTTGCTATAATAGTATCTGAGGAGACAGGAGTAATATCTATGGCTCAAAATGGTAAGCTCACCCGTTATTTGGATATGGATGGCTTAAAAAGTGTATTAAGGTCAATATATTATAAGGATACTAATGATAATGGACCTTTTAGTTTTATAAAGAGGAGGTCCAGAAATGACTAGATTTTTTGAAAGAAATATAACTTTAAAAATTATATCTATAGCAATAGCACTTGTATTATGGGGTATGACTCCAAGTAATCGGGATCCACTGAGAGATATGAGCTTTAGAGATATTCCCATTAGAATAGAAAATCAGCAAAAACTTTCAGAGAACGGATTGATGATATCATCGGAAATGCCTGACACCTATAGCTTCGATATTCGTGCTAAATCAAGTATGGTAAAGTATATAGATAAAAGCAAAATTGTGGCTATTGTGGATCTATCAGAGATAAACAAGACAGGTGAGCAAAGCGTAAGTGTTGAAATAACCGGTTTGCCTAGCAATATTGAAATAAAATCTCTCCCAGATATAGATATAAATGTGGAGAGGGTAGTTTCAAAAACGGTACCGGTTATTCCTAAAGTGGCGGAAAAGGATAGTGCTGAATTTGGCAAGAGATATTATGAAATAAATCCTAGATTTGTTGAAGTTAGAGGTCCAGAATCCTTAATTCGAACTGCTTCCTATGCCCAGATAGCCTTATCTTTAGGCTTAAAAGACAAAAAAGTGGATCGATCTTTGATAGTTGAACTATTAAATGAAGATGATGAAATTATAGGTCCTGATTTTATAACTATTAATCCAGAATATTGTGTAGTAACGGTTTATCCTAATAAAACTGTTAGGGTTGATCCTCAGATAACTGGAGAACCGGCTGAAGGTTTTGTGGTAATGGGTCAGGAAGTTAAGCCTGGAGAAGTAACTATAAGCGGCGATCCGGAGGTATTAGGAGCAATAAATGCACTAACTACTGAGGTGTTGGATATTGAGGGAGCTACAGGCAATGTAGTTAAAGAATTAAAACTACAGCAACATGAGGATATTAAATTAAGCCCAGGAGAACCTTCCCATGTTCAGGTCTTGGTAAGAATAGAGAAAATAGTTAATAAAGATTTAAACTTTGGAGAAGTGGAATTGAGAAATGTACCGCGAGGCTTGCATGCCAAGCTGGATGAATTAGAAGATGAAATGATAGTAACAGTGAGCGGTCCACAAAGTCTAATAGATACATTAAAGCCACAAAGTTTAAAGATATACATGGATTTAGAAAATTCATCAAGAGGTGAGAGGGTTTATCCTATATTAATTGACAACCTACCTGCTGGCTTAGAAGTGACTAATATTGAGCCTAAGCAATTGAAAGTGACTATAGAATGATAAAAAAGCTGTTGGACTACCTGCAAAATAAAAGTCCTACAGCTTTTTCTTTAGAAAAATTTTCTAACACCAGTCTCAATTTCAATTTTTGCTCTCATAAGAACTTGATTTATTTCGTCCTCTTTAACAGGCTTTAGAATATAATCATAAGCTCCGACTTTCATTGCCTGCCTTAGATAATCAAAATTATCATAATTGCTAACAATAACATACTTTATATTTGGCCAACGTTTTTTAGCTGTTTCTATAAAAGTAATGCCATCCATTTTCGGCATTCTTATGGCTGTGAGTATTACGTGTGGTGAAACGTGGGGTATAAGAGCCAAGGCTTCCTCACCATTATTGGCTTCGCCAACTAATTCAAAATCATTTTCGACCCATTTGATTTTACGATCTATGTCCCTTCGAGCATTGTAGCTGCTATCTACCATTAAGACTTTCAGTACCATGGCGTTCATCCTTTCCAAGCAAAGCTATGTAAATACGTTTCAAAGATATCCAGCTTGATTATAGCACTTATTATGAAATATTGGAACCAAATTTAATATAAATTTACAGAAAGGTCATTATTTATTAATAAAGTGACAATTTATATTAAAATTCGTCTCACAATTAAAACTAGTATTTAAAGATATTAAATGGTATAATTAATAATAAATAACTTGCGTCTGTAGCTCAGTGGATAGAGCGTTGGACTCCGACTCCAAAGGCCGCAGGTTCAAATCCTGTCAGACGCACCAATGGGGGCGATGCTCAGCATCGCCTATTTAATATTTCAGAGAGTAATATGCTGTTGGACTAGAAAGGGCGTGTATTTGTGTCCGATAAGAAATTTGAAATAATTTCATTAACCATGCGATATTGGTTTATCGGCTTGATAATATTTATTACTATTAGAATATTAATGGAGACTTTTAGGACAAGCCAGCATTATGACTATGAGGATGAAGGTCCTTTTGGTCATATAATTTTTTTCATGGTTATTTTTCTTGCTTCTGCTTATGCATTGTTATCCTATAAAAATCCAAGTGGATTTGATAAATATACTGCCATCTTAGGTTTAATTGTAGGTGTTTCCTTTATTGTTCAATATAACTTTTTTAGACTGATTTTTCCCGGGATGGACAGAATCTTGCTAATTATTGTAGATACCCTTGCTATTTTTGGGTTTATAATGCTTTATAGATTTAATCCTGATTCTGCTAAAAGTCAGATGAAATATTTTATTGTTGGAAATGTAGCTCTACTATTTTTTGCTATTTTTACCCATAAAATTCGAATGAATGTCATATTTAGTTATATTCTTATGGCTTTAGGCTGTATCTTACTATTGCTGCCTATTATTTTTGGAAAAGAGACCTTTGGTGCCAGAAGCTGGATTACAATTAAAGGATACAACATTCAACCTTCAGAGTTTGTAAAGATTATTTTAATATATGTATTTGCTTCGTGGTTTAGGGAAGGTAATAAATTTAGAGAGCATCTACCGGTCTATATGTTTGCGGCTGTAACTGTTCTACTTGTGGTATTACAGAGGGATTTAGGTGCGGCCCTATTGTATTTTTATGTTTTTATATTTGTCTATTACGTTGCAACATCTGATTGGATTATGGTATTACTGGCAGGCGGTGCTGCCACTTTAGGCAGCATTATTAGCTACCATCTCTTTAGCCATATTCGTGTTCGTGTGGAAGCATGGAAAAATCCTTGGAGGGATATTGAAAATAAGGGCTATCAGATAGCACATTCCCTTATGGCCATTAGCAGTGGCGGTCTTATAGGCACAGGATTGGGTCTAGGCTCGCCACAGGTTGTTCCAGCTTTTAAGACTGATTTTATATTTGCAACAATTTGCGAAGAATTTGGTATTATTACAGGTTTTTGTATAATTGGCTTATACGCCATGATTGTCATTAGGGGAGTCTCAATTGCCTTAAGAAATAAGGAACCATACAAGGCACTTCTTGCTTTTGGAGCTACAGTAGCATTAACACTCCAGGCTTTTACCATTATTGGAGGAGTTATAAAGATGATTCCCCTAACAGGTGTAACTATGCCCTTTGTTAGTTATGGTGGTAGTTCTATGGTTACTTCGTTGGCTTTGGTAGGAGTTTTAGAAGGAGTAGCTATAGGCACTAGTAATGATAATGATGAAGAAGATCCTAGTGAAGATAGTGATTATGAAGAAAATGAATATGTAGAAGAGACCTTTGGGGAAGGAGTATAGTAGCAATGAAAGGTCTAGAGAAAAACCTAAAAAAGGGATTGGCAGTCTTATTAGCTGCTTTTATATTGCTTGGAGTTTATTATTGCTATATACTATTTTTTTACAGTGATAGGTGGTTTGCAAATTCATATAATCCCAGAGTTAAGCTGGATGCTTGGGAGCCTAAAGTAATCCCGGGAGATATTAAAGATCGCAATGGGAAAGTATTAGCTACTACTATTAAAGAAAAAAGGCAAAATCCAGAAACTAAACAGAAACAGATATACTATTACAGAAGTTATTTGGGGGGAGGAGATCAGGCCAAAAGTACAGCCCATGTGGTAGGATATAATGATGCAAAATTAGGCAGATCTGGGGTAGAGGCTTTACAGGTTAAATATTTAATGGGGTATAACAACCCTTTCTATGAAAAGGTTTACCAAAAAATATTCTTGCCTCAGGAAGTGGGAAATACTTTGCACCTAACCATAGATGTTGATCTACAGCAATATATTGATAAAGCCCTTGGTAAAAATAAAGGTAGTGTTGTGGTTATGGATGCACAAACCGGGGAAATATTAGCCATGGTAAGCCATCCTACCTTTAATCCTAATAAATTAGAAAATGTAGAAGGAGATATTTTGCTAAATAGAACTACGGAAGGACTCTATATGCCTGGTTCTATTTTTAAGGTTATAGTTGCTGCATCAGCTTTGGATAATTTAGAGAGTATTTCAAGTATCACCTTTGATTGCCAGGGAGTGATTGAGACAGGTTCCCAGACCATATCATGTTATGGCGGTGAATCACATGGGCAGGTAGATCTTAATCAGGCCATGACAGTTTCCTGCAACGGATATTTTGTAGATATTGCAAATAAACTTGGAAAGGAAAAACTGCTAAAGACTGCTGAAGCTTTTGGATTTAATCAAGACTTTATTTTTCCTGATTTGAAATTGATTGCTAGTTCTTTGCCTTTAAAAGGAAACGTATCAAAGGAGAAACTGTCTTTAATTTCAATTGGCCAAGGAGATGTACAAGTTACCCCACTACATATGGCCATGGTTGCGTCAGCAATAGCTAATGATGGTATAATGATGGAACCTAAACTTGTATATGAGGTAGTAGGTAGAAATGGTAAGACACAAGTAAAGTTACAACCTAAAATATATCGCAAAACCATGAGCGAAGAAAATGCAAAGATTATACAGACTATGATGGAAAATGTAGTTAATACAGGTACCGGAAAAGGCTCTGCCATTAAGGGAAGGCTAGTGGTTGGAAAAACTGGTACAGCTGAGGTGAACAATGACAATTCTGAAACGAGAAATAACGCCTGGTTTATTGGGTATGTGACCGGCAATAAATCAAAGATTGCTGTGGCTGTAGTGGTTGAGGATTTGCCAGCTGGCCAGACAGGGGGTAAATTAGCAGCACCTCTGGCGGGGAAAATTTTAAAAAAAGCCTTGGATTTAGGCTACTAGCAGGCAAGACAGCTGTAAAGACACTTGACAACACACATCTCTATCAGTATAATTTATACATAATAAATCCATACTACTGGTGGGGAGGTTCTTATGAAGACTAAAAATATTGTTATAGGTGGAATGCTTACGGGATTGGCTATTATGATCCCTTTAATATTTGGAGGTACACCACTTATGATAGTAATACCTCCGGGTTTTACGGCTACTATTGCTTCTCATTTGCCTAGTATGTTAGCCATGGCAATTAGTCCTGGGGTAGCTTTAATGGTGGGTATTGGTTCGGCTTTGGGATTTACACTTAGAGTAAGTGCTGTAGTAGGGGCTAGGGCTTTGACTCATTCAGTATTTGGTGGAATTGGAGCATTAGCATACAAAAACGGAATGCCTTTTTGGGCTGTGCTGCTTATTACAGCTCCTATTCATGCTATATCAGAAGCACTTATACTTTTACCTTTTGGATTTGATTTTCATCAAGCTTTTGTAGTTACAGGTATTGGTACAGCCATACATCATTTAATTGACAGTGCTGTGACCATTACTGTTTATCAATCTTTAATTCATCTTTCTATATTAAGGAAACCATCATTACAAAAAAGGTCTTAAGACCTTTTTTTGTTTTTGGTGTTGGACATTATGTGTATTAAAATGTATTATATAAACATAAATAACAGAATAGACTTAAGAAAGGTGAAGCTAGATGAGCCTTATAGAAGACAAACTAAAGACCTTGCCTGACAATCCAGGGGTCTATCTTATGAAGGATGAAAATGATAATATTATATACGTTGGGAAGGCGGTATCCCTTAAAAATAGAGTAAGACAGTATTTTCAGTCATCAAAAAACCATACACCCAAAGTAAGGGCTATGGTTGCAAATATTAGGGATTTTGAATATATAATAACGGATTCTGAGTTAGAAGCCTTGATTTTAGAGTGTAATCTNATAAAGGAACATAAACCTCGGTATAACGTTTTATTGAAGGATGACAAACAATATCCATATATAATGGTAACTATGGAAGAAGATTATCCTAGAGTTGTATTAACTCGTAATATTAAAAAGGACAATAACCTTTATTTTGGTCCTTATGCAAGTTCTAAAGTTGTAAAAGATACTATAGATGTTATAAAAAGGCTATTTCCCGTTAGAACATGTAAAAAGAACTTAAACTCAATAAGAAAGGGAGATAGACCATGCCTGTATTATTACATTAATCAGTGCCAAGGTCCTTGTCAGGGAAATATTGATAAAGAGGAGTATAGGAAAGTTATAAAGGATGTATGCAGATTTCTAGATGGAAAATATGAAGATTTAATAGATGATCTTAGAAAACAAATGGAAAAAGCTGCGGCGGAATTAAACTTTGAAAAGGCTGCAATCTTAAGGGATAAGATAGATTCTGTGGAAAAGGTAATGGAAAAGCAGAAGATCATATCCACAGACCTTTTAGATCAGGATGTTATTGCCATTGCGTTAGGAGAACGGGAAAGTGTAGTTCAGATATTTTTTATTAGAAGTGGAAAATTAACAGGCAGTGAGCAATTTGTATTAGACACTAAAAATGAGAGCCAGGTAAAAGAAATTATAAGCTCCTTTATTAAACAATTTTATCTTACTTCTTCTTTCATACCTAAGGAAGTTTTACTGCAAGAAGAGATAGACGAGGCTTTAATTATCGAACGATGGCTTACATCCAAAAGGGGAAACCGGGTCTATATAAAGGTGCCTAAAAGAGGGAATAAAAAGGAATTAGTGGATATGGCCCTTAGAAATGCTATGGAAGCCTTGGAAAACTTAAAGCAAAAAGTAGAAGTAGAGCAAGCAAGAACAATAGGCGCCTCCGAAGAATTGGCAGAAGTTTTGAATCTTTCCTATGTGCCAACAAGAATTGAGGCTTTTGATATCTCAAATATTCAAGGGACAAACTCAGTGGCATCTATGGTAGTTTTTGAGAAGGGCAAGCCCAGTAAAAAAGATTATAGAAGGTTTAGGATTAAAGGTATAGAAGGTCCAGATGATTACGCCAGCATGGCTCAGGTAATAGAGAGACGATTTAAAAGAGGGCTAGAAGAAAAGCAAGCATTGGAGGCACAAGGCAAAGACCCTGATTTGGGTAAATTTTCTAGATTGCCTGATTTAATATTGATAGATGGAGGAAGGGGCCAGTTGAATGCTGCAATTTCTAGCCTGAGAAAATTAGGGGTGGATTATATCCCAATAATAAGTTTGGCAGAGAAGAATGAGGAAATCTATTTGGAAAATCATGAAAAGCCCATAATTATTCCCAAAAATAACTTAGCCCTGCAGCTATTGCAAAGAATTAGAGATGAAGCTCATAGATTTGCCATTACCTATCATCGAAGTCTAAGGGGCAAAGACAATATTCGATCCATACTAGAAGATATACCCAATATAGGGCCTGCTAGAAGAAGGGCATTGCTAAAGCATTTTGGCTCTATTGATTCTATAAGAAGGGCTAGTCTAGAAGAGTTAATTAAGGTAGAGGGTATGAACAAAAGCGCAGCTTTAAGTATTATGGAATATTTCGGTATGGATGGGGCTGATTAAAATATACTAGACGAGGTAATCAATACAATATATAATTATAAAAGAAACTTGCAGTTATTGTATTAACAATATGAGGTGAGACTTTTGAATTATAAACTCATAGCAGTTGATCTAGATGATTCACTGCTAGGTTCAGATTTACAGATAAGTGCTAGAAACAGGGAAGCACTGACAAAGGCTATGGAAAAAGGGGTCTTAGTTACAATTGCTACAGGCAGAATGTTCAAATCAGCCCTGGTATATGCACATCAGTTGGGGCTGGATGTTCCTATAATAACTTATCAAGGTGGATTGATAAAAAACGCCTTTTCTCAGGATGTACTATATAATAAAACTCTGCCTTTGGACATATGTCAAAAAATAATCCAGATATGTAAAGAAAAATCCCTACATCTTCAGGTCTATATTGGAGATGAATACTATTTTGAAGAGGACAATAAGTATAGTGACATGTATCATAAACATGTGGGGGTCAAAGGGCAGGCCGTAGGGCCCTTGGATAAATTTTTAGTGGATGCACCAAACAAACTACTAATAATTGATGAACCAGATAGAATCGTGGAGATGAGGGATAAGTTTACCGGATTTTTTGATAGTCAAATTGAGATTACTACATCCAAGCCTGAATATCTAGAATTTACTCATAAAGATGCAACTAAGGGCAAGGCTTTGGAATATTTAGCAAATCTAAAGGGAATTGAAAGAGAAAGTGTTATTGCCATTGGAGATAGCTACAATGATATTTCAATGTTTAAATATGCTGGGCTGGCTGTAGCTATGGAGAATGCTCCTGAAGATGTAAAGATTCATGCTGATTATATAACAAGCAAAAATGATGAAGATGGAGTGGCTCAGGCAATTGATAGGTTTATACTAGAGAGGAGCTGATATACTTGACAACCATACCTATAGACAATATTATCAAGGAACTGGATCTAGAGGTTATATACTGTTCAGAATCTCAAAATCTTGATATTGTTACAAGTGATGTTAATAGGCCTGGTTTGCAATTTGCAGGTTTTTTCGATTACTTTGCTTCGGAACGAATTCAAGTGTTAGGTAAAGTAGAGATGACTTATCTGGAAACTATGGACCCTGATGTTAGGCAGCAACAACTAGAAAAATTTTTCCAATACGATTTTCCCTGCCTTATTATTACAAGAAGTATGGAAGTCCCTGAATATATATTAGAATTATCTAAGAAATATAATAGGCCCCTATTAAGATCCAGTTCATCAACTAGCAACTTGACCCAAAAACTGATTAATTATTTAAGCTCTGCCTTAGCTCCTAAAATAACTAGGCATGGCGTACTAGTTGATGTCTATGGTGTGGGAGTCTTTATTATGGGGGAAAGTGGTATTGGTAAGAGTGAGACAGCATTAGAGCTAATTAAACGAGGCCACCGTCTAGTTGCTGATGACGCAGTGGAGATAAAGAAGGTCACAGATAATAGACTGATTGGTGAAGCTCCAGAGCTTATCAGACATTTTATGGAAATAAGAGGTATAGGAATAATTGATATAAGAGCTATGTATGGAGTAGGAGCCGTAATAAATAACAAACCCTTGGATATAGTCATATATCTGGAATTTTGGGATGATAATAAAGAATATGATAGATTGGGTTTGACGGAAGAATACACGGAGATTTTGGGTGTCAGGCTGCCTAAAATCGTAGTTCCTGTTAGGCCTGGTAGAAATTTAGCTATTAT
>JGI24714J26587_10002529_pt1 | contig 12089 bp, 8 predicted proteins | sample BioPla4DNA2_FD_26587 | JGI IMG/M metagenome (IMG submission 26587)
AGAATATACGTCCCAACGGGCAAGAAAGGCAATCGAAGAATGGAAAAAAACACATAATGGCAACCCACCAACAGAGCGTGTCTGCTGTAAGGAATTAATCACAAGAAAATATCTTGCAGAAATGCATCCTCGATTGTCCGAACATGTAAAGAATTATCTCGGATACGAAGCTGAGATAATTAATGGAGCAACAGAGAAAGGGAACCGCACGATACTCAAACTAAAAAATGAGACATTAATGGAGAAAAACAAGCAGTTAGAAACTCAGAATAAACATCTGAGTGAAGAAATAAATTCCATGCTATCATTAGCAAAAAAACATGGCATAAATGGACATGAAATAGGAGTATATCCATTGCTACAAAGAATAGCAGACTTGGAAAAACAAAATGCCATACTGAAAAGCATTTTAGTCCGAGAAGGATACATGTGGAAGAACGAAGATTTGGAAGCTATGAAAGCGAAGAAATACATACCGGCCAAGAGCGTACCGGTCAATGTATACGAGGGTTCGCTGGTCAATGCAGAAATCGAAGAAAATGCGGTAATAGTCATAGAGCTACCGGATAAAATCCCAAGGCCATTACCGCAACAAGAACTGATAGAAAACGACCCTGACTTGGAGCGGCAAATGAGAATCTTTCAGTCGTCAGAAAAGCAAGTCGGATACCGACCATCAAGGCTCAGCGACCAGATATATTTATTCATCAAAACTGACAATGTAAAACAGGCAATAGAAAACATCCTTTTGATGGAGCAAGAGCTACGCAAACTCGACTTAAAGAATCGGAGAGTATACATGGATAAAATGGAAACAGACATATACGACCTCGCCCGCTCCATGCTGACAAAAAATAAAATAGAAGCATATTACTTTACCCGTATCGAATCAGACGAAAAAGAGAAAGGCGATGAAACTGCGGGTAAGGAAATGCAGAAATAAAAACTCGAAAGGAGACATTAAAATATGGTAAAAAAACGTAAGCTGAAGCCAGCCAAGCCGAAGATATACCGTACTGTACAGGAAGTTCTCGACTTTACCGGTATAACGCCAGACGGGATTATTATAGCCGGTAACAACTACAGTAAACTGTACCATCTTATCGACAGTAATTTTGTCACGGAACCGGACAGCCAAGCCGAAGATATACCGTACTGTACAGGAAGTTCTCGACTTTACCGGTATAACGCAAGACGGGATTATTATAGCCGGTAACAACTACAGTAAACTGTACCGTCTTATCGACAGTAATTTTGTCACGGAACCGGAAGACAAACAATGGGAGAGCCTGACCAACTACACCAAACTTATAAATCGTTTTCCTGATTACATGGATATAAGCATAGTCATCATCAATGAGAGGAATACGACCAGTGATATAATTGAGTCATATCATCTTCCGTTGCAGGGAGATGAATACGATAAGTACCGCATTGACTATAACAATATCATAGATAAGAAAATCGAGGAAGGCCACAACGAAATCAGCAAAGAAAAGTACATAATGCTGACAGTCCGTGCAAAAGATTTGCATGATGCCGAAATGGAATTCAACACTGCTGACATTACACTTAATGAAGCGGTCAAGGCCATCAACAAAGTAGGGGTCAAGCAACTCGATGCCATCGAGAGACTAACCATCATGCAAAAGATACTCTGCGGAACAGAACGTATACCGTTCCGCAAAGAATATACACGATTCTTCGAGACGCATAAGGACGAGGATGGTAATGAGACAGTGACCTTCAACCTGAAGAAACTTAAAAGGTCAGGCATGTCAGTAAAAGACCTCATTGCCCCACAAACCATAATCAGAAGTCATCAGAGTTTACAGCTTGACGAGAACCGCTACTGTAAGTCCTTCGCATTAGCGAATCTGCCCCAGCAGTTGGACACCATCTTCCTTACCAATGTAACCAATCTGCCTTACGAGATGGTAACGGTAATCCAGTTCAAACCTGTACCGAGGAAGAAAGCACTGAACCTTGTAAAAATGCAGAACACTTCCATCAAAGCAGATGTCATTAAGGCATCACAGCAGGCATACAGGAGCGGTTATGACCCGTCGCTGATGAACGAGGATTTGATACAGGCAAGAGAAGAGGCAGCCAAGCTTCGTAATGATGTAGTTAACGAGGGCAAGAAATTGTTCTTTACCACAATAGTCGTAACTATATTTGGCAGGAGTGAGGAAGACCTTAAACAGATAACAGCACAATATACGGCAAAGTGCGCAGACTACTCCGTAACACCATCATACCTGATAGGCCAGCAGATAGCCGGACTGAACACGGCAATACTTTGCAACACCAGTAAGGTATGCATCGACCGAATGCTGACATCCGATAATGCCTGCGCATTGTTCCCGTTCAATATTCAGGAGCTCACAGATAAGAACGGCCACTTCTACGGCTGCAATGCTGTGTCCAAAAACATGGTCATGTATGACAGAAAGAGAAGTAAGCTGGCAAACGGGCTTGTATTTGGTCAGTCGGGTTCAGGAAAATCGTTCATCACGAAGGGTGAAATAATCCCGAACTTCCTGCATGGAAATGACGACATAATCATTCTCGACCCGGAGAATGAATATCGTGTTATAGCAGAAAAATTCGGCGGCATGATAATAGACCTCGAACTCAAATCAGATTATCATATCAATCCCTGCGACCTGACAATAGAGTGGGATGACCCGAAGGCAACACCACTTGCAGAAAAATGCGATTACATGGTAGGACTTGTTGAAAGCATCCTCGGCAAGGGCAGGGAATGTAATGTGTACGAAGTCAACGCAATCCATCGTGCCTGCACAAGAATGTATGAGCCATACATTGAAGAAATGACCCGTCGCCATAGAGACGGATGCCCAGAAGGAAAATCGGATAAGATAGACACAAGCATATGCCCGACACTGAAGGATTTCTACAATCAATTGCTGGCAGACGGGACACCGGAATCGAACAAAATCGCTATGGCATGTGAGCAATATTGTGTAGGTAACTATAGTATCTTTGCTCACCATACGAACATTGACACGCATAACCGCTTGGTAGTGTATAACCTGTTGTACCTGCCGGAGAAAATGACCGAAATGGCAATGAAGGTTTGTCTGTCAAATATCTGGACTCGAATAGTCAGGAACCGAGAGGAAAATGACAAGTACCATACTGGAAAATCTATCTGGGTATACCTTGACGAGTTCCATCACTTTTTCAAGACGGAAAGCTCCGCCAACACAATCATGGCATACTTCAAGAGAGTCCGCAAATATGGCGGTATAATGACAGGTATCACACAGGACGTGGCAGACCTGCTTCGTTCACCACAGGGAACAGCAATGTTCAACAACACCGGTTTCTTCATCTTCCTGAACCAGTCACCGATCGGCAGGAACCAGTTACAGCAGTTGTACGGTATATCCGACAACTTGATAGAGTACATAAAGGACAAGCCCGCAGGAACCGGCCTCATATACAACAACTCGGTACTCATCCCAATCGACTACAAACTGCCAACCGACTCCGAACTATACCAAATCATGAGTACCAACCCGCATGATAAAAAGGAACGGGAACCTGCAAAGATAGAGTCCGCGTAGTAATCTAAGCCTGTCCGGGAGCGGAAGGACTATAACCCGCTCCCGACAGGGTATAGCCAGCACAGTATCCACCATTCCTGAAAAATTATGACAATAAGTGTGCAACTGCCGGGATGATACAGTTCTGTAGAACAAGCGGTAGGTAAAATAAAGAGAGGGAAAATAAGGATATTTCGGGAAAAGGGGAGAGTATAATGAACATGTCTGAACAGGAATTGGAGCTATTTCTGAAAGACGTACCATTTTATAGGGACAACGAATGCTACTGTTTGGGCAAGACATTACAGGATGCCGGAAATATTGTAAGAAGAATAGTAGGGCTGGAAAAGGAGAAAGAACATGTGGGAATGGCTGCTTCGTGAGGTACAGAAAGCTGTAAAAGCCTTACGGGTTAACAAAGCACTAACTAACGCAGATGAAGACGAAATTATCTCGGCTGTTTGCTATTATCTTTGCAGCAATCAGGATGTGGCGAAAGAAATATACGAAGGGCATAAAATAGGACTACTGTACAAGCTGGCAAGAGAAGAAATATACGAAGCAAAGAGTAAAATCTATTTTGACAATAAAATGGACTTGTCTCGTTATCAGAGGATAAAGGCAGTATGTGAGCAATACGGAATAGAACCGAAACCGGAGAATGCATACAAGATATCGGTGCTGATGGATAACGGGTCTGCAAACATCACCGTACCAAAGATAATCGCACTGTTATCCCCGAACAATCCGGCCAATCGAGGCTATCATGAAGAAAGACGTAATAACATGTGAAAACAACAGAACGAAATCAAACGGGGTAAAGGTGGAATATGGTGGACTATGAGAGAAATCAACGAGCAATATTCCAGTGAAGAACTGATAACAGTACCAAAAAAGAAAGTATACACAGACTGCGAAGGATATCCCAACGAGAATGCCTTTCATGAATTTGTTTCTAAACTGACAGAAGCAGACGGATATAATCTCGTCTGCTTTACTGTCGATGTAGAAGATTGTAACCGCAAAAAAGGATATGCGATGGGAACCCTGCTGATAAGACAGGTAATAACAGACTTGCAGGATTATTTTTATGTATTCCGTATCCACGGCAACAAGTTCAACCTGCTGATAAAGGGAGCGGAAGACAGGAACCTGTTGCTGGAACATTTTAACCGAGAAAATAACCAGCAGTATTATATCTACTACGGCATCGTAGATGACATGGCAATAACCACAGCAAACCTTAAGCAGGCACGGCGAATAGGCATAGACAGGATGAACGAACATAAGGCGTCCATAATGGGCAAAGCTCAGGCCAAGACCCATAATGAGAAAATCATCGGGGACAAGGGCAATACACCCACAGAGCTTCAGGAAACCAAGACTCGCAAGTTCAAGGAAACCATGTGGTACGGCAAGATAACGATAAACGAGTTCGAACCGGAGCTAAGGGAAATAATCGTATATGTGTTTCCGACAGAATATAAGCCCCCGCTCCAAGCCCTGAACATGGTAGCGGTAGTTGACAATCTGGTAGACTGCTACGCATATACCGGCAATGAAATACGATTTGGGATAGACGGTATGCGCTTTGCAGTATATTCCCGCTACGATAAAGAAGGTCATCTGAGCATTACCATGTTCAAGAGTAAGGAATCAGGGAGCGGGCAATACAAAACAAGTATCGAATGCCACGAAGGAATCTGCATTCCTGCCTCGTTTGGTAAGCGAGTCGGGAACGGACAAGAAATATTCCCATTCAGGAAAAATGCCAGCGGAACATATGACTATGTGTTATGGGATAAAAAGACCAATCATGCGGAGATAGACACAACCGGATTTGTACAGATGGACGGCAAAATCTACGCAGTATATGCAGATGATAAAAGTATAGACCTTGTAGAGCAATAAGAGGAAAGGAGATGTCCGATATGAAAAAGCTGATAGAAATAATAACAGATGAAGATTTCAAAGAATTTGAAGAAGTCTTAAGCAAAGCCCGTGAAGGTCATGTTGTCGGAACGATAAGACAGGTAGCAAAGGCAGCAGATGGGAAAATCAACTATGTTGATATTCAGCGTAGTGTCGCAGAGTGTAGAACCATGCTTCAAATTAACGGAGATTTTATCTACATAACGATGTATAATATAAACAGAACGGATGTACGTAAGATAAAAACGATGTGGAATACAGTAGTTCAAAGAGGAACGAACCGATTCCTGCAAAAACAGGAAAACGATTATGTCCTGACCATAGACATCGTAAAGGACGAAGCGGAAAAGGGCTATGCCTATACGATATCCGCAATACAGCCAGTATTTGCATCCGGTGACGGAGACACAGACCTTATGCTCGTATTCCAACTGAAGGACATCTGGTATAGCAAGGATGCAGTATCCATATACGACATCGAATATGAAATATCTCAGAGAGAAGAATCACAGAATGATGTCTACAAGGTAACAATAAGCGAAGATGAAGACGAACAGGAGCGGGAAGAATCCGAAACGCCGGAAGAAACGGCAGACTTCATAAGCACGGACAAATATACCAACGTATAAGGCACATAAGGATATCCGCGACAAAGGAGAGTGAACACTGTGCAAGGTGGAGATTTTCTCCGAATAGGCAGAGATACGGTGGAATATGCTTCCGCAAAACTTAACAATATGGTCGCCGATTACTACAATAAAGAAGTGGATGCGGCCTTTGGAAGACTGCATGAACATAAAAGCAGGTATGAGGAAGCGGGAAACTATGACCCATCCAAATACACAAGAGTCGCCTTCAGGACAAAGAGTGACGCAGCAGCCTTTGCCCAGAGCATGAGAGAACAAGGGGTAGATGTAGTAGTCACCCCTATTAAACTAAATGGGCAATATCTTGCAGAGATACCACGGCACAACGAAATCCCTATGATGCCTGAAGAGGGGAAGCCCGCTCCTGACGGTAACACACCTGCGTACAGGATGAAGACTGTATCAGCACAGGAGCTAATCGAAAACTTTAAACAGAACTACCTCACTCAAGTAGAAGAAGTACATCAGGTAGAAGCGGAAGCCAGAGAGGTAGCGCCTCTTGACCGAGAACGGACAATGAAGGCCATAACCTCATACCTTGACGAGCTTGGTGAGTTTATCTATGTAAACGATTATATCAAGAACATCTTCGAGGTAAACCGATTCGGAATAGACTCACGGAGCGGCGATGACCCGAACAGTGCCATGTTCAAACAGGCATTGGGTATAAACGGCGAAGCCTCACCGACACTACATACCGGCGGTTCAACAAAAGCCGTAGTCCTGAACAACAATATAGTTATCGTGGATGGTGTGGTAGTAACCGATGAAAAACGCAGGGAAAAAATACTTAAACAGCACGACCAAAGGATAGCACAGGCCGAACAAAACCTGCAAAAGACCCGTTCCGCACTTGAACCCATAGGCACAGTGCTCGGAAAAACTCCTATTGAGACTATACGAGCAAATTCCGCAGCAATACTGGATGGTATGCTCCGACAGGAATATGTGGGAGATACCGTAGTTAGCCATGCATCCCGGTCAGGTGGACTGCTGGATGACATAGTAAGGTCAATGCGAACAGAACAGACAGCCCTAAACATCGAAATCTCGATAGAGATTGATACGGACAGCTTGAACCTTACGACAGATGAAAAGAAAAAAATGCTGGAAAAATCCATCTGGGACAAGAACAAACTCACGGCAGACGAATTAGACATTCTGAAAAAATCCATGTTAACAGCATCATCTACGCAAAAGGACGCTATCCAGAAGATAATGACCCTAAGCTCTATGGGTCAGGCAGAACTGTTCGTCTCCTACAAAGTCAGGTATGAACTCACCGATGCATTACTGGAACTGAAGAAAGCTGCCGAAAAGAACAGGATAAACCTTACCGAGGCAGAGAAGAAAACCCTCGACAACCTGCTTTCGCAGGAAGGAAAACTGGCACTGTCGAAAAGAGAACAGGCCATGTTTACACAGACCCGCCAAATGATGCGAAGGCTGCATGACGAACTGGGTATCGACTTCTTTAACGGAACAATCGACAGGCGCAGCGTTCTCGAAATCAACAGGCGCTTCATAGAAAAAGCGGCAAACGCGGGATACCAGTTTGTAAATAACCGGGGAATATTTAATACTGACGCTCTCAGAAAGTTAACGAATACCCAACTGAAGAGACTGGGCATCAGCAGGGACACCGCCAACATGATAGCCGACCTTAACGCAAAAGGCTCATGGGGAGCAAAGGTTGGCACAAGTGGTATGATGTTCCACACCTTTATGTCCGGCTATCTAAAGATAGCAGAAGACGAAGAATTGTCAGCGGCAATATCCGACCTTCAAAAGATAGCAAGTATGCCTCGCTACGTCAAGTCCACCGTAACATCGGTACGCCAATACAAGCAAGCTGCAAAATTATCAATAGACGCGAGAAAGGCTAAGAGAATCGGTTATGATAAAGGCAATTTAAAAGGGAAATCTCCAAAACTGGAAAAGAGAAAACCCGAAATTAAAAAACTCGGTGAAGTTAATACGAAAGCCAATCAAAAATTCTTGGCAAAGCAGGAGAAAAAGCTGAAGAAACTTGTACGCTCCGAAAAAAGGCTCGGTGCGAAATTTCGCAATTTTAAGGCAAGGATAGGTAAAAAATTCGCAGAAAATAAAATTTATATGGCCTTTAAAAAGCTGAAGGCAAAGATTATCGCATTGGCCGTAAAAGCAGCAGTGACATTCTTTCTTGTTCTGCTAACGGCATGGGGCATACTTGCTGGGGCGGTGATAATCCTAACCACAATCCAGTCATTGCTTAATGCTCCGTTTACCATCATAGACGGACTGCTCGGCCCAAAAGACTACGAAGATACCGTCTGTTACAAATTATACGACTATCTCATGAACAATCCTGAATACGGACAAAGGGCATGGCTGAAGAGCATAGAAGACCCCGAAGAAATATACAACAACCGTGATACTTTGCAGTACGGGATAAACTACCAAACCTTTACGGATTATATCCAAAACGGTATTAACAATATCATACTGGATGGCAACAACATGTATATCAACCCATTCTGGCAGGCAGGAGATTTGGTATCTACAACCAACTCCAATTCTGGATATCTAACGCCCGTGACAGCATACGATGGCAAACTGACCACGAACATATCGGCCAACGTCAACTATTTCGGGCAAAAAGACCCTGTACCCGGATATACGGGAACCCTCTCCACGGAGAGCGGACATACCTGTAACATCAAGGACATAATAGCAATGGTAGATGTCATGTACCAGTTCGACATGGACGGAATGGATGACAACTCCTTGGGAAGCATACTCGGAAAATCACCGGCGCAACTGGACTGGGAACATGCATGGGATACCATCAAGGCAGTATTCAAGGCACTGGGACATAATATCGGTGTGTTCTTCAAAAACCTTGTCGGCGGGGAAGAAAAGTATGAGGATATGTCCATATATGTAGGGACATGCAGCTATGCCACCATACAGAACTACGCAACGCAACTGTTTACACTGTCGCATACACAGCAGGTCTCGATGGAAGTGGAATACTATCCAGTCGCAGACGGAATAGATATCAACGTGAACGGAACACTCGAACATGTAGGAGCTTCGGAGATAAGTCAGAAAGATGCAAGTAAACTTGGCCTTTGCCTGCATCCTGTCAAAAAGAAGTTCCCGCTGGCGTATAACTCCATATCAGGGCATGTGTTCCCGTACCTGATGGACGCAAATTCAGTGGTCTATGACCTCAGCCAGCCGGGAGTGTACGACATAACCCTGACATGGGATAAATACACCGATGCGAAATTACCCTGCATATGGGATAGCATGGGCTCGAACCTGACGACCCTGACAGAAATAAAGAACCGTGTAAACGCAGGAGCTTGTTGGAGCAAAACCAATAGTTCAACTGTACAGAATATAAAATCGGTAACAGGCGGCTGGTGTGATTCGGTATCTGAAGCGAAACAAGATGCTTATAACGCATTAGTAACTGAATGGAACACATTCAGTTCTAACCCGTCAAATATAGGAGCAGATACATATATTCTCAGCAGCGAAAGGAACAGCTTTACTCATGTATGGTACGAGCTTCTTACGTTTACCGAATCGAGCGTTACTTACAAAAACCAGCAAACGCGGCAAGTTACAACGGGGTCACGTACAGTCACATATTACTGGGCAAACCCAGAAAAAACAATCAAAGTAACGCATGAAACAGACTACGGAGTTGCGGAAACAAGAACCGAGTACGATTACAAAACACAGTATAAGTATACTGCGGAAGTTAATTTCTACAACCAGCATACAGATAAATACACCCGTAACTGTCAAGGTCACGAATACACTTATTGCGGTGGACACATAAACGTCCATTCGCTCGGAATAGTGTACTCCGCAACCAACGAGCAGCTTGGACTGTGCAACATGTACCCGGATGAAAAATATATACCTCTCGTAGCCGGATACGATTATACAAACTCAGGATATGGCGATAAACTGAAAGGCAAACACAATAACGCGATCAATCCTGTAGATTATACCACACCTAAAACGGCAAGCCTAACCGGTGGCAGCAACTCACCGCTCTTTGACTTACAGGGTAGTCAACCAGCCATGAGGGGTCTGAACTTATATGTCGTAGGCGAAGACATGGGTGAAAATACGTTTGTCCGAGACGACTGTATTAAATATCTCCGGGATATATTCGACTGCGACTGCTGCATCGACAAAGGCGATAACATATTCCCATTCGGCAAAAATTACCAGCAATATGAAGGATGGTCAGAAACCAACATGGCTCTTGTCCTGTATCGAATCTCGCAGGACTGGAATGAGCTTTATGATTTTGACATCCCGTATGAAATCGGGACAATTGCCTTGTCCCCAAACGACATAGATACCATTGTAGAAGCCGTGCGTGAACATTACGGGACAGCCTTTGATGAAGAACGGGAGCAGGCAGTAAGGCTGGCACTGTGCTGGGTAGGCCGAGGCCATTACTCTGACTACCATAAAGACCATGCATTCCTCTCCAAACTGTGTAAGGCATCAAGCGGAACGGTATATATCGGCAGCACACCTTCGATTGTGACATATGATGCAAACTGCACAGCAGGGGACGATGAAGACTTCTGCAAGTTCATCCTGAACCGGAGCGGAAAGATGGATGATATAACAAACGACATAACAGGATTCATAACACTTGACAGCATATATAGTGCAAAACCTGCTGATATCCTGAAACATGAAGGCAGCAACGACTACCGCTCCATAAAGTTTAATAGTAGGGAAATGAATACCTACAAAATCAATACCATACTGAATTACTCGAAAGACCATTATGTATTCTTCGTGGGCATAGTAGACAGGGACATAACCCTAAGCAACAGAACAAGTGGCCGAAACATATTTGCCGGAACCCCGATAATCATAGACCTGAGCAAGAATGGAAACTACGGCAACATATTCCTGCGTACAGACTCATCAAATTTTTTGGGAGACATAGGCAAGTATGCGATATATAACTGGGTATTGAACCCTGACAGCAAAACGCTGATTAAGGAGTTCAATTAAAGGGGGGCTACTCCGCCAGATGCGGAAAATCCGACTGGCGGAGTAGATTTTCACTTTTGTTACACTTAAAGGATAGGGAAATTACATTCTGAAGAAGGAAAGGGCGGGAACCGTGTCAGATATACATTTTACAAAATACAAGAAAGCAGATGGCACAACACGGGTATTACTAATGTACCTAATCCTGAACAACTACGACTTGGACAAAATCGAAGCCGTAGAAGAAATAACACAAGAATTCATGTTCGGGATAAAGCTGAAAAAGATATATGGAGTAACCAGCGAATTTGTAGACACCGCTAAAATCGACAAAGAACTGGCCTCCATACAGATACCCGTGGTATGTTCCTTCCAATCCTTTGAAATGTATACGAATGAGGAAACCATATACCTGTATACGCCAAAACAGAAAGATAAGCCCCTGTACATCAACGACATGGGCGTAATATCGCCCCTGATGGTAATAGACAATAATTATGTCGTATCCAGCAATCAAGGCTTACCTGTAGAACTGTCCGAAAACAAAGGCTTCATGTACTTTGTTGATTACGTTCTTAAAGGACATATGCAAATAGGCTCATGGGAAGCGGAATACAGGGACAAGGAATTCTATATATACTACAATTCGGAGAAAAACGACAAACCGCGAAAAGAATGCCTGTATCATGCACAGGAACTTGACCGGACATCGACATACAAACTGGTGCTGTACATTATCCGCAAGGTAATACCATTCATGGAAGAGTACCCGCCGGATAATTTCGAAAAGACAATATGGGAGTTGGAGAAGAATAAGTATGTATGACGAGTTCAATGAAAATGACAATTTAATTACCGAATTTGACGAGGAATGGGACAACACGCCTGAAGACATTGAAATCCCGGAAGATGA
>JGI24714J26587_10002531_pt1 | contig 12087 bp, 9 predicted proteins | sample BioPla4DNA2_FD_26587 | JGI IMG/M metagenome (IMG submission 26587)
TGGTATTTGCTTGCAACTATATTTTAACCGAGGCATGAGCTTTGGCTCAACTTATTTTTCTTTTTACACCATTATATAGACTTAATCACAAAATATATACATTTATTTAATATATAAAAAGAAATAAAATGTATAAAGTGTGTTTAGAATCAGGCATTGTACCATTAATAATAATTCTATCTGAATAAATTGTAAATACTGTTCATTTTACTAGGAGGTAAAGATAAATGACTATCCATGAAAGATTAGAAGCATTTTGGTCTGGAGAAAAGCCAGACAAGATTCCCTATACCATCTATGAGTATGAATGGAGAAATACAAAAAACGATCCTGCCTGGATACCTATGTTTGAGGCAGGTCTTGGTGTAACATATCATATTTCTAGTGTTAAAACCATACAAAAAAATGTTGAATGGAAGAGAGAAGCCTATACTGAAAATGGACGAAATTTTGTTAAAACTAGTATGATCACTCCTGTGGGAGAGATTTTTACCATAGAAGAAGATGGATGGACACAAAAATATTGGCTAGAAACCAAAGAGGACTACAAGGTTATGACCTATATCATAAAAAATACTCAGCTTAAGCCAGATTATGAGGCTTTTCTCACCAAGGAAGAAGAAATAAAGCCTTACGGAGTAGCCTTGGTATCAGCAGGCAGGACACCTATGCAGACTATATTGGTAGATTATGTAGGTCTAGAAAACTTTTCTTTTCACCTTTTTGATTATGAAGATGAGCTAGCAGAGCTTTATGATGCTCTTCTAAATGACTTTACCAAGAGAGTAGAAATTATGGCAGAAGGCCCAGGCCGATTTGTATCAGTTCTTGAGAACTTTACTGCTGAGACCATGGGACCGGTACGCTTTAAGCAATATCATATACCTGTATATGAAAAGCTATTTCCCATCCTTCAAAGCAGTGGCAAGATTGTGGGCACTCACTATGATGGAAAACTAGAGAGCTGCAAGGACCTAATCGCTAAAGCCCCTATTGATCTAATAGAATCCTTAACACCTCCTCCAGAAGGAGATATGACATTAGATCAGTGTAGAGCAGCTTGGCCGGACAAACTATTTTGGTCTAATATCAATGTATCAAATTACTATTTACCCCCTCAGGAGCTTAAGGAATTGATAGCTGACTTAGTAAAACAGGCAGCACCAGATGGAAGGCGCCTTGCTTTTGAGGTATCTGAACAGTATCCTGAAAACTGGAAGGAGTCCATGCCAGTTGTGCTGGAGGCACTAAATGAAATAGAATTATAAGTATAGTTTATATAAACCAGGTGGAAGCTTTCTTTTCACCTGGTTTATTATATTAAGCCAGCTTTCAAAATAGATATAATATATAGGCGACAAACTACCATAACAGGTTAATTTAATTTGCATTTTCCATACATGTAAGATTGTATATTGAAGAAGAATAGGATTTATATTAAAATATACTTACTACAAGGCTTGTAAGCCCTGGGAGAGGGAGATTGTGTGAGGAATTTACCATTTTATTTAGAGTTATATATAATAATGCTCATCATTCTCGTCGTCCCCATAATAGGCATAACTCAATACAATAACAATAAATTAGTGCAGTATTTTGAAGACGAGATCATTGCTACTGCTATGGACAATCTCTTATCTATCAAGAATCTAAATGAAAATATTATAGATAAAGTAAAAACCGAAGTTATCACTTTGGCAAAAAGCAAATCTATATCCCAAATCTCAAGGCTGAAGAATCTTTCCCAAGTGCTAAGTGATACAGATAGTTTTGTCAAGATTAAAGAGGTTGAGAGACTACTAAACGAGATTGTATATGGTGATGACAATATTTATTCTATTTATTTATATTTGGATGGCGGAGATTATGTTATAACAAGCAAAAATGGGATTATGCATCTTGATTATTTTAGAGATACTAATTGGTTAGACAAATATGAAATTGGACTTTATGGCAAGTTAGGGAAATGGGAGGCTAGAAAAGCTCCCTACACTCTAAATCTTCAATTAGATAATACCGGAGAAACCGATGTAGTTACGTATGTTTATCCTTTGTCCTCTATTACTACATCAGCTAGGGGCGTTATAGTAGTCAATTTATATGAGTATAAGTTTGCTGATTTGATTAATTCATCCGCATTGGATGATAGCAGTAACTATAGCTTTATAATAGACAATGATGGTTATGTAATTTCTCATGGAGACAAGGATTATTTTATGAAAAATATAAGTGCCCTCACAATTATTGATAGGATTTTAAAATCCAACGAGCAAGAAGGGAGTATGATTGAAGAAGACAATGGCGACAAAAATCTATATGTCTATGCCAAAGAACCTCAAAAGAAATGGGTCTATATTAGGCATCATTCACTAAATGCCATGATGCAAAAAGTGAATAATATAAAGAAGGTATCTACTCTATGGCTAGTACTAATTACAGGATTTGCCCTATTATTATCATTTATTATTTCAGTATGGATTTCCAAACCCCTAAAAAAATTAGTAAATCACTTGAAGAATATAGACGATTTATCCTTTGAAAATAAAAAGAATGAAATAGAGCTTTTAACAACAGCCTTTCAGCAAATGGATACTCAAAGAAAGAAGCTATATAGTATTTTGGAAAAGAGTCAGGATAAGGCTGAGGAACTGTTTTTAAATGATTTATTAAGAGGTAATCTGGACAAATACAAGGATGAAGAACTTAATAAATCAGTGTTTCCTTATGCCAACTTTACTGTTGCTATTATAGATATAGATAATAAAGAGAGCTTTGTGAATAAGTATACTTCTGAACAGAGATATTATTATAAAACCTGGATTCTTAACAAGTGCAGAGACAAACTAGGCCAGTTTTTTGTAATCAAAGGTCTTGTTTATATGGAGTATTCAATTGCATTGATAATGAATTTTGATGCTTATCATCCTACCAAGACTTTAATAACCATTAAGAGTATTCTAGAAGAGGTTTTAGATGAAACAGAAAAAGAGCTTAACTTATCTTTTTCTGCAGGCATAGGCAGATGCTATGGAGGTTATTCTGGAATTAAAGCTTCTGCTACTGAAGCTATAACGGCTTATAGACACAAACTTTTAGTAGGTAATCGCAGCATTATATTGTGGGATAAGAGTATGACACAAGGCAGCACATATTTCTATCCCTATGATAAGGAGAAACATATTATCAATTGTCTTTATGCTAAAAAAGCTGAGGATGCAAAATTTGCAGTCAAGGCTTTGATAGATGAGATCCGAAACATGGAGAATATTTCATATGACAATATTATGCAGATATTCAACCAGTTAGTAGGAGTTACCATTAGATATCTGGTTAAGAATAATATAAATATAAGCCAGATCTTTGATAACGTATATGTTGCTTCACACCAGATATCTGATCTGGATACTTTAGATGATGTAGAAAACTATTTAATGGATTTTTATCAAAAAATAATAGATTATATAATAAAAACAGAGAAAGAAGAAGGAGATAATCATTTAGATAGGATCCTTAGCTATATTAATGAAAACTATCATAGGGAAATTGACTTTAAAGAAATGGCCAAGGAAATTGGTATAAGCTATTCCTATATGAGAAAAATCGTGAAACAGGAGACAGGAAAAAGCCTATTGGATTTAATTAATAATGCTCGTATCGAAAAGGCAAAAGTACTGCTGCGTGAGACCAGCATGTATATAAAAGAGATTGCTGAAGACGTAGGTTATAATAATGTCCAAAGCCTTACTAGGTTTTTTAAGAAATATGAAGGAATTACACCTGGCGAGTTTAGGGAAATCAAGGAATAAAAATTGTTTCACTTTTGATAAAAGGGTATCAGATTTGATACTCTTTTTTTAGTTTTTAAGGAAAAAAGAAAGAGAACAAAAGAGCAGAAATATTTAAAAATGGCATAATCCAAGTCATTACAAGGAAATTTTCATGTATCAAAAATGAATCTTAATGCTAATTTAGAATATTTACAAAAAAATATAGCATTCATATAATGGACTTAGACCTACCAGCTATATAGGCCTTTCTAGCTTATCATTTTACTTAAACAATAAAGCATAAGATGAAACAACTAATTGATCTTTAAAATGTGTAAAGTGAGGGGACAAAATTGTTTAAGCGGAAACAAAATTATAGCATATTAGCAAACACACACATCTCCTGGAAGAAAGCTTTGAAAAGGGATTGGGAATTATACTTATTGCTGTCTGTTCCATTACTACTAACTATTATATTTAAGTATGGAGCATATCCAGGGCTAAGGATAGCCTTTATGAACTATCTCCCCGCTAAAGGATATGAAGGCAGTGAATGGGTAGGATTTGAAACTTTTCGCAAGGTGTTTAAGGACAGGGATTTTATTATTGCACTCCGTAATTCTCTAATTTTTAATTTTCTCGAAGTTATTGTAAGCTTTCCAATGCCTATTATTCTAGCATTAATGTTAAATGAACTTCGCTTCGCTAGATTCAAGAAAGTATCTCAAACAATTCTTTATTTACCTCATTTTCTTTCTTGGGCGATTATTGCTAGTATTGCATATACATTGTTTAGAACAGAAACCGGCTTAATCAATAACTTCCTAGTAAATGTAGGCTTAAGAGAGGAAGGGATTCCCTTTCTAACAAAAAATNTTCACTGGGCAGCTACATATCTATCAATTGGAGTTTGGGCCGGTATGGGATGGGGGTCTATAATATACCTANCGGCCATAACTAGCATAAATGAGGAATTGTATGAAGCAGCTATGATAGACGGAGCAGGTCGCTGGAGAAGAATGTGGCATATCACATTACCAGGAATAAAACCCACTATAATAACCCTATTGATCATGACTCTAGGACGCCTTATGGGAAGTAACTACGAGCGCTTAAGCTCCATGGGAAATGTTAATGTTAAGGCAGTTCAATATCAATTAGCCATATATATATACGAGAAGGGTCTTGCAAGCGGTTCTGGATTTTCTAAAGCTGCTGCAGTAGGTCTTTTCCAGTCTTTTGTGGGATTATTACTAGTTCTGGCATCAGATAGATTTGCCAAGGTTCTTGGCGAAGATGGTTTGATTTAAGGGGGTGGGATATCGATGAAAAGAAGTGGAATAAAAAAGTTTACCTTTGTAGATTTTATTATCATGTTAATAATTACTATACTATGTTTAACCTGTATTCTACCATTTCTTCATGTATTATCAAAATCAATAAGCGATAGCTCCCATGTTCTAGCAAAAAAGATTTATTTCTGGCCAAAAGATATAAATTTTGAGGCATATATTGCAATCTTTAAAGATGGTCAGCTGACTCACTCAATGTTGTACTCTGTTTTAGTTACTCTAATTTTTACAGTGTTAGGGGTTATTACAACGGTCATGGCGGCCTGGCCCCTATCTAGAAAACGTCTAAAAGGTAGGACCGTATTTACTTTTATCATTATGTTCACTATGTATTTCGGTGCAGGACTTATTCCTACNTACTTATTGTATAGTAATTTAAACTTATTAAATACAATGTGGGTTTTGATTCTACCTCTTATTTTTGCACCCTATAACTTTTTGATTATGAAAACCTACTTTCAGAGCACTGTACCAGACAGCTTAGAGGAATCAGCATATTTAGATGGTGCATCCAATACCCAGATCTTATTAAAAATTGTCCTTCCAATTTCTAAGCCAATTTTAGCTACAATAGCCTTATTCCTAGCGGTGGGGCGCTGGAACGCATATGAAGACAGTAAGTTTTTTATTACATCAAAATCCTTGCATATGATTCAATATCTCCTGAGTATGATGGTGTTGTCTGTATCAGATGCTGAAAAGATAAGCATTTCTGAAGCTTCTGCTATAACAACAACACCAGAAGTCATACAAGCAGCAGCAATTATGTTTGTATCCTTGCCTGTACTATGTATCTATCCTTTTGTTCAAAAGTATTTTGTAAAAGGTGTTATGATAGGAGCTATAAAGGGCTAATAGCACTTTTTAAAGCTGTATAGAAATCCAACTCAGGATTTTCTATATAAAAAAAATAAAAGGAGGAAGATTGTAAATGAAGGGAAAATGGTTAAAAGCCATATCTCTAACATTAGTTAGCCTATTGTTACTTCTAACTTTAATAGGCTGTGGTAAGGGTTCAGAGAACACTGCAAAAACAAACGATGAAACCAATAATAATGCACAAGTGGAAGATAATAATCAAGCAGAAGAAACCAGTGATGAAGAAGCAGAAGCAGATGTTGAAGGCTGGCAGCCCTTTGAAGAAAATGTCACCATTACAATACCTGTTTATGACAGAGGTGTTGATGGCTTACCTCCAGTAGATAACAACTATTGGACAGATTGGATTCAAGAAAACTTTGGAGACAAATATAATATTACTGTAAAATATGAGCCAATTCCAAGAAACGATGTTATGACAAAGTACTCACTACTCATTGCTGGAAAGCAAACACCTACTATTTTAATGGAATATGACTATCCTAAGGTGTCTCAGTGGGCAGCTGAAGGCGCTATGACAACAATTGACTTAGATGAATTTGCGAAAGTAGCACCCACCTATTATCAAGCAATGGTTGACAATGATCTACTGCCATATACCCAACTAGGAGGAGAAACCTACTTTGTGTGTGCTGTAAGACCTTATGCAGCTACTGAATATAAATGGGTAGCCTTCTATCGTATGGACTGGTTAAGAGAAGTCGGCTATGATCACGTTCCTACTAATATGGAAGAAGAGAAAGATGCCTTAAGAAAGATAATCGAGGCTGGATTAACTGACATAGAACCACTCAGTCATACACTACCAACTGCTAACTATCAGGCTAATGCTTATAGGGAATTCCCCTTGGATGAAAAAGAGTGGGCTATGCATGTAGGTATTGATGTAGCAGCCTTACCATGGGAGCCAGTAAAAGAAGCAATAAGGAAAGACAATGAGTATTGGCATGCTGGTTTCTTGACAAAGGAATTTGAATTAAATACTCCTGAACAACAACAGGCAGATTTTGTAGCCGGCAAAACTTATAGCTATGGTGGATACATGGCAGAGACTGTAGATTGGCTAAATGCTTTCTACGAAAACAACCCAGATGCTGAATTAGCTATTGGAACTGTACTATATGATGATAATGGCGAAATTACCTTTGATCTAAGTGATGGCCTAATACCTCAAGAACGATCCAACACTCCTTATGGTATGGTAATTGGCTTCTCATCCCTGGCAACTGAAGATGAACTAAAGGCAGCTTGGATGTATCTAGAATGGATGAGACAAGAGGAAGTCCTAGAGACATTACAGTATGGTATTGAAGGGATCCATTACACTGAATTTGATGAGCGAGGATATCCTATTCCTTTAGATATGACAGGAAAAGAAGAAAGATTAAACTTTAACGATAACAAGGATATTTGGTGTGCAGTTATTGAATCTAAGGAAAGAAAGACTATCGAAGACTCCATAGCAGCTATATCTCCTAAGGGACTACCACAGGATTTTGAAGAGCCTATGATTGAGATGTTCTATTTGAAACAAAAGAAGGCAGAGCTTGGTTGGATTTATCCTGATCCTGTATTCTCAGTACCAATCGAATCTCTAAACGAACATCGTGCTACATTAGAGAGCTTGTTCCAAGAATTCTACACCAAGCTTGTAAAGTGTGATCCTGAAGAGTTCGATGAGCTATATGAACAGCTAAGTAAGGAATATTTGGAAGCTGGTTATCAAGAAATCATGGATGAAAAATTAGCTGCATATGAAGCAGGACACTGCACAAAGCTACCTGACATCTCTAAAAAATAAATAAATAAATATAATATTAGGAAACTCAACTCCAACAAACTCTTATTTACTGTCGTAAAGGAGGTTAGCCCCCCTTTTACGGCAGTTTTTTTATACAAATAAAAAATTTATATAGCCCTACTATTTATTTAAAAATATGATAGAATTATATACTAGTTTAACAGATAAGTTGAATTCTTAATTGGTGGGCAATGGTTGTATTAATGTAAAGGATAAAAAAGGAGCAATAGTTTTGTAGTTAGGGAGGAAAGACTTTATGAAAAGGCTGAGCAAGCTATCACTTATACTGGCACTTATATTTATAGTAGTTAGTTTGTTGATAGGCTGTGGTTCAGATAATCCCGGTATGGATTTATCCCATTCCAGTAGTAAAAAAACGGATTCTATGGAATTCCAACCTTTTGAAAATCAGGTTGAAATTGAAATCCCTGTTTATGATAGATCTATAGATGGCCTTCCACCAGTAGATGATAACTATTGGACAAGGTGGGTCCAGTCTGAATTTGGTGATAGGTATAATATTAAGGTAACATATATACCTATTTCAAGATCTGATGAAGTTACCAAGTTTAATACTCTTATAGCAGGAGGAACTTCACCGGATATAGTATTTCATTATGATTATACCCAGGCAGTCACCTATGCAGAGCAAGGGGCTATTCAAGAAGTGGACATGGAGCTGTTTAAGCAGATTGCACCTACCTACTATCAGAACATGGTAGACAATGACATTCTCCAATACTGCAAACTAAACGGTAAGTATATGTTTGTTATGGCAACTAGACCAGAAGCCTATAACTTTGTAACTCTCATAAGACAAGATTGGATTGAAAAGGTAGGCATGGATATGCCTAAAAATTATGAGGAATACACTGCACTGCTAGATGCATGGAAGGCAGAGGGAATTGCAGAATATCCTGTAGCCTTATCCTTGCCTACAACAGGATATGTTACAAATCATATATTTCGTGATTTTCCTTTAGATGAAGAAGAATTAGCGTTATATGTAGACCTATCAGTGGCTTCTGTACCTTGGGAACCTACTTATAAGATGTTAAAACGGCAAAATTATGAGTATAACAAGGGATACTATAACCCTAATTACTATTTAGATTCCGATGGTTCCCAGGCAAAAGCTGACTTTATTACAGGAAAAGTAGGTATATATGGAAACTATTTATCCAAAGATGCAGACTTTATTTTAGGCCTTATGGAAAATTTTCCAGATGCCAAACTAGCAGTGCTAAATCCCTATGCTACTTTAGAGGAGGGACAGGTACCTGCTTCTAGAGCTTTTTGGCCCTTTGGAATGATTATAGGATTTAGCTCCCAGTCATCAAATGAGGAAGTAAAAGCTACTATGATGCTGCTGGAGTGGATGAGCCAAGAAGACAATCTATTCACACTGCAAAACGGAATTGAGGGCTTAACCTATGATTTAGATGAAAATGGACTTCCCATAGCCAAAGAATATGATGGTGAAGAAAGAATGAACTTTAATTTCAACAAAGATATGTATTGTTTGGTTACAGAGGGTATAGATTTTGGTAGCGAAGAAGCTAATCTGCATGTTCAAAAGACAACCTATGCTCCTAGGGGTTTTGAGTATTTAATAGAGGATAATTATATGTATATAAATGAAACACGAAAGTACTCCTATCCCGATTATCTATTCAGTACCAGTATCCCAGCTGTAGCCCAGTATTCATCAACCCTTCTATCCAAATGGCAGGAAATAAGCGTTGCTTTGACAACTTGCAACCCTCAGGATTTTGATACATTATATGAGAAGTACTGCAAAGAATACCTGGAGGCAGGCTACCAAGAAATCTTAGATCAAAGGTTAGAGGCCTATAGAAAGGAACGGCAAAAGAATAAGTAAATTTTTTATTTATGGATCTTGCTAAGTATATATGATATTATAATCCCCTAGATGAGTTTTTAATATATTGTCATGTATACAGCCATTATAAAAAAGTCCACAAAAATATATAGCAGCAAACAAATAATATTCACTATAAAATAAGAGGAATAGGTGATGTAAATGTACAAAAAAGAAGATCTACTAAGACAGCTCGAAGACATGAAAATTGATAGGAATGGAACACTGCTAATTCATTCATCCATGAAGAGCATTGGACCAGTAGAAGGGGGGGCTGATACAGTATTAGATGTGTTTTCAGAATATATGAAAGATGGGTTGCTAGTATTACCTACCCATACTTGGTCCTATATAAACGCAGATAATCCTAAGTTTTATGTGGACAAATCGCCTTCATGTGTAGGCATATTAACGGAACTTTTTCGTAAAAGACCAGGTGTTGTAAGATCCCTACATCCCACTCATTCTGTAGCAGCTCTAGGAAAGGATGCAAAAGAATTTGTAGCAGGAGATGAAAAATGGGATACTCCTTGTGCAAGAAATTCAGTTTGGGGTAAATTGTTGGACAGGAAAGCACAGATAATGCTATTGGGAGTAGATTTGCGTAGAAATACATTTATGCATGGTGTAGAGGAATGGGTAGATATTCCCGGTAGACTTACGGATTATCATGAACAACTCTATACTGTACTACCCGATGGCACTGAGATACTTGTACCTTCTAGAAGGCACTGTGGTTTACCTTGGTCAGAGCATTTTTGGAAGGTTGACAATCTATTTCTAAAGACAGGTGTCATGTATTTAGGAAAGTTTGGAGATGCACAGGTTAGAATTTGTGATACTGTTAAATTAACAGAGCTTTTAATGGATATGTTAAAGGCAGACCCCGATCTATTTTCTGATAATGAGCCTTTGGATCCAGCTTTTGAGGAAGCTTTTGCAATGAAAAACATTGCTTAAATATAATTAGAATATGTAATTTGGGAGGAAACTTATGAACAAATTAAGAATTGGTACACTTGTTTCAGGGGAAAATGCTGTAAGTCACATACCTCAGATTATACCCTATGGCTTTGAATCTTTTAGCATAACATTTTGGCAAACTACGGGAGATATTGACTTAAAGGAGCTTGCCAGTAAGGTAAATGAACAGTTGGAGGGTAAGGATGCTATTATATCCAGTATTTCAATTTATGGCAACCCCCTCACTGGACATGGTGATAATTCTGATACTTTAGCTAGCTGGGAGCGGCTTATTGATAACGCTCATCTTTTTGGTACCGACTTGGTAACTGGTTTTACCGGTAGGATTGTAGATAGGCCTATAGATGAATCCATACCCAGATTCAAAGAAGTATTTGGCGAGCTTGCAAAAAGAGCTGCAGATAAGGGTGTTAGGTTAGCTTTTGAAAACTGCGATATGGGCGGAGATTGGTATAGAGGAGACTGGAATATTGCCCATAATCCTACTGCATGGGAGATGATGTTTGATGCCCTTCCAGTTGACAATATTGGCCTGGAATGGGAACCTTGTCATCAGATGGTTAGCTTGATTGATCCCATCCCTCAGCTTAGAAAATGGGTAGATAAGATATTCCACATACATGGAAAGGATGCAACAATTGCATGGGATATTGTGAGAGAGTATGGTATACATGGTCCAAAAGAGTATGTATGGCATCGAACTCCTGGATTTGGTGATACCAATTGGGCAGATATTATTACAATACTAAGGCAAGCAAACTACAAAGGTACTATTGATATTGAGGGATTCCATGATCCTGTCTATAAGGATGAGTTGGAAATGACTGGACAGGTTCATGCTCTCAATTATTTGAAATTTTGCCGTGGTGGAGATTTTGTCCCCAACCCAGTGTAACTTTAGGTATTGATAATTTATCCCCTGTACTAACTAAAAATTTATTGCTATATGAGTATATTGTGCTATTGATAGATGAACCATTTCTTTTATTTATCAATAGCACATTTTTTTTAGGTTCAGCTAGCATAATAGGTTATTTTAAGAATTTTGTAAGAAACTAAACAAGATTTTTGTAAGATAATTAATTTATGATAGTTGCAGGGCAGATGCTTGTTATATTTCTTCTGTGTTATAATCACTATATCTTCTATTAGAAAAGGTGGGATGAGATTGGAAGCGCCATGCATATTAGTTGTGGATGATGATAGGGAGATTGCGAGGGCTATAAGCATTAACTTACAAAACGAAGGTTATAAGGTCATAGAGGCTTATGATGGCCTACAGGCACTGGAGGCCATAAGCAGTCAGGATATTCATTTAATTATCCTGGATATAATGATGCCTAAATTAGACGGGCTATCTGCTACTATGAAGATACGGCAGGAAAAGAATATTCCCATAATTATTCTATCAGCCAAATCCGA
>JGI24714J26587_10002534_pt1 | contig 12068 bp, 4 predicted proteins | sample BioPla4DNA2_FD_26587 | JGI IMG/M metagenome (IMG submission 26587)
TGACAAAGGCCTTAGAACATATAGAAAGGGCTTTAGTAAAGAATGTCCATAATATCAAGGCTAGAGGGCTTAAGGCATATATTCTCCGCAAGCTGGGCAGGCTAGTGGAGGCTAAAGCCTGGGTGAAAGAAAATCTAGCTCTGGATCCTTTTGACTATGTATCGGGTAATGAGGAGATACTTTTAAATAATAATGATAGGAAGCTTAGAGATGCATTAAATATAAAGATGCGCAATTTCCAGGAAAATTATTTAATGACTGCAAGAGACTATGCTGAATTTGGAGCCTATGAAGAAGCCGTTAATATACTTCAAGAATGTACCAAGAAGTATCCAATGCTAAAATACTATGAGGCATACTATAGACACCTTATGGGTGAAAATGTGGAAGCCATTCTTCGAGAGGCTGAAAGCTATGAGCCAGATTATTGTTTCCCAAACAAACTGGAAGATATTGCCGTACTTCGCTATGCATCTAGTTTTGCTTATGGCGTCAAAGCTAAATATTACCTAGGAAATCTCTTCTATGATAAATTGCAGTGGCAGGAAGCAGTAGAGCTATGGGAGGCTTCAGCAGCAGCGGATCCAGACTTTCCTACCGTTCACAGGAATCTATCTTTAGCTTATTACAATAAGATGAAGGACAGAGAGAAAGCAAGATCGGCTATGGAAAAAGCCTTTGCACTAGATACTACAGATGAACGTGTATTCCTAGAACTAGATCAGCTTTACAAGAAACTTGGTATGAGCTTCGAGGGACGTTTAGAAAATTATGAGAAACATAAAGAGCTAATTGACAAGCGAGATGATTTATATACTGAATATATAACTCTGCTAAATATGTGCGGTAAGTATGAAAAAGCATATGAGTGCATGATGGGACATAAATTTCATCCATGGGAAGGCGGAGAAGGCAGGATTACCAGGCAGTATACCCTGGCCCTACTACAAATGGCTAAGAAAGCCCGAAAGGCAGGACGCCTTGCTGATGCTGAAAGCTTGTTAAGGCAGGCTCTTGTATATCCTGAAAACTTGGGAGAAGGTAAGCTGGAAGGTACCAAGGAAAATCATATTTATTATAATCTAGGATTAGTGCTAGAAGAGCAAGGAAAAGCAGATGAAGCAAAAGAATGCTTCCAGCGTGCTACCGTTGGCACTGATGAACCTGCTGGTATAATGTATTACTATGACCAACCTGCAGATATGATATTGTATCAAGGCCTTGCCCACTTGAAGCTAGGAAATATAGCAAAAGCCAGATCCCGCTTCTATCGCTTGATTGACTACGGTGAGCAGCATCTGGATGATGAGGTAAAGATTGATTACTTTGCAGTATCATTACCAGACTTCTTGATCTTTGAAGAGGACTATACCTTAAGAAATCGTGCTCACTGCTATTATCTCATGGCCCTTGGAAATATAGGGCTGGGAGATTATAAGAAAGCAAAAGACTTTTTAGAAGAAGCAGTAAAGCTGGAACCATCTCACATGATGTGCAGAGTGTATGAAAATCTAATTGCTGAAAAGCTATAGCCTATATTGCCTGATTGGAATGAATTGGATATAATGTATTTCTGTGGTACAGTGTTAATGATAAGTTATATTTATCATTTTGTGAGGGGCCTAATACGTCCCTCACAGTTACATATTACCCCCTCAGGAGCTTAAGGAATTGATAGCTGACTTAGTAAAACAGGCAGCACCAGATGGAAGGCGCCTTGCTTTTGAGGTATCTGAACAGTATCCTGAAAACTGGAAGGAGTCCATGCCAGTTGTGTTGGAAGCACTAGATGAAATAGAATTATAAATCTATCTTTAAAATTTGCAAAAAATCATAAATTTATACCAATCGCTAAAAATGATAAAAATTCAAAATTATATGCATTTATGTGCTACAAAAATAAATGTATAATTCACATGTATCTGCGTTATACAACCGCAGTTATGAGATGTTGCATATAATTATGTAGCATATAAAATAAGGAGGATATAATGGTTTATTATTTAGATTTAACAAACCATAAAGAAAAAAAGATCTTTCCTCTATCGGATAAATTTCGTGGAAGAGATTCACAGGGAAATGAAATTTCATTCACAAATTATTACATGCAACTTAATGGTAAACCTTTCTTTGCCATTAGTGGTGAATGTCATTATTCAAGAGTGGATGAAAATCAATGGGAAGATACAATTCTAAAGATGAAAATGGGCGGGCTTAATATTGTCTCCACCTATTGTTTTTGGAATCATCACGAGGAAGAAGAGGGAGTATTTAACTTTGAGGGCCGTAGAAATGTTCGCAAATTTATTGAATTATGCAACAAACACGGAATGTATGTAATTGTACGCATTGGTCCTTTTTGTCATGGTGAGGTTAGAAATGGAGGGTTGCCAGATTGGTTATATGGCAAACCCTTTGAGGTGAGAAGTCTGGATCCTGGTTTTCTTTATTACACTAGACGATTATACAGGAAATATGCAGAGCAGTTTGAAGGACTGTATTACAAGGATGGAGGTCCTATTATAGCAGCTCAAATTGAAAATGAATACATGCATTCAGCGGCACCATGGGAAATGACTACCGGTGTCTCCAATGAATGGGTTCCTGGAGGCCAGGATGGAAATGAATATATGACTAAATTGAAACAGATTGCACAAGAAGAAGGAATCCTCACACCCTTTTATACTTGTACAGCATGGGGTGGTGCAGCTACCCCTGTGGATGAGATGCTTCCTTTGTGGGGAGGTTATGCATTTTGGCCTTGGATATTTTATAACTACGAAGGAGGACATCCTGCCACACCAGAGTATATATATAGGGATAATCACAATAATGATGTACCAAAAACATATAATTTTGAACCTACATATCCTCCAGAAAGCTTGCCATATTCTTGCTGTGAGATGGGCGGAGGAATGACTTGTTTTTATAATTATAGATTCCAGCTGCCATACGAAAGCGTAGACGCCATGGCCAATATTAAATTGGCAGGTGGGTGCAATTTTCTAGGATACTATATGTATCGAGGAGGAAGCAATCCAAAAGGCAGTAAGCTTCCCTATTTAAACGAACATCAATGCCCGAAAATCTCCTATGACTACCAAGCTGCTATTGGAGAACATGGACAGCTTCGACCGAGCTATTACAGACTGAAGGCATTACATATTTTCCTAAAGAATTTTGAAGATAGTTTTTGCAGAACAACAACAATGCTGCCAGAAGGTTCACAGGATATTGAACCAGAAGACGTGGATACCTTAAGGTATGCAGTAAGAACTGATGGAAAAAGCGGATATGTATTCCTAAATAATTATCAAGATCATGTTGAGTGTAAACCTAAGATAAATGAAAAAATAGTTCTTAAACTATCTGATGGTGAGATTGAAATATCAGATATCTCAATAGCTGCTGGGGAAGAAGCAATATTACCTTTTAACATGGACATAGAAGGATATAAATTAATATATGCTAAGGCTCAGTTGCTTTCTGTTATACGGGAAGAGAAGCGATCTGTTTATTTCTTCTTTGTTCCAGAAGGAATGAATCCAGAATATGTATGGGACGGAAGCGGAATCCAGTCTATTGACGATAAGAGTATTTCTGAGGGGCCAATATCCATAAAGCCAGATGCAAATAAGATGTCTTCTTATGTCTTTAAAGGAGAAAATGGAGAGGTAGAAATAGTAACCTTGACAAGGAAGCAGAGCCTGATGTTCTACGAAATTGATATTAAAGGACAGAAAACGGCTGTATTATGCAATAGTCCTTTTACCTATGATGGAACCAAGATTCGTATAGAAAATAGAAGTCAGGACAATGAAAAGGTTAAGCTGTTTATGTACCCTACCCGTTCTATTCAAAGTATTGATCCTGCTACGATAGGCAGGGAAGTGGAAGAAGGCATATGGAAGGGTATAGAAATAGAGTGGACCGAAGAAAAGGAACAGATAAAAACCTTGCCTATAAAGCAAGTAGGAAGATTTAGATATACAGTAGAAATTCCAGAAGGATATGATGATTGTAAGCAGGTCCTATTGCAAGTTGAGTATATAGGCGATATAGGCAATGCATTTGCAAAGGGTGAGCTGATTTCGGATAATTTCTATAACGGTGATGTGTGGGAAATAGGTTTAAAAGATGCTTGGCAACCCAGCATGGGCAGGGAAATTACATTTGTCATAACTCCCATAAAGGAAAATGTAAAGATAGATGTGTCTTCTACTATGGCAGGAAGAATGGAGAAGGGTGAAGGCGTGATAGCTGATCTTAAATCTATTAAGATCAAACCTATATATGAAACAGTTATTGAAGTAAATAGGTGAGGATGGTATGGATCATGGCAACTAGTACCCATAGATAGAATGAAATTTAAAGGGACTAGTTGCCATACGATGAGGAGGAGTAATATGTCAAAAACACAAACTGTAAAAAGAAATACCTGGGGTAAGGACAAACTAAAGAGTCAACTGGAAATTCAGTCAGGAATCTTATTTCCTTATGGTAGGACTACCAGATGGGATAATTTAGCTAAGTTCATAAATGCTGGTTATGAGGCAGTGAAGGAAGTTTCACCGGACACCAAGGTAGTATTACATCTAGATGATGCAGGAAATTCCAGTAAATATATAGGTTTCTTTGATAACTGCCAAGCACACGGAGCAAATTATGATGTGATTGGCTCTTCTTACTATCCTTTCTGGACTAGGAAGAATGTAGAAGAGGTAGTACCTTGGTTTAATCTAATAGGAGCAAGATACGATAAGCCAATCATGATCATGGAAACAGGATATAAATGGAATCCTACATTACCTAATGGAGAGCCTGGCCAGCTAACTGATAATGGAAATGAGTCACATCCTGCATCCCCTCAAGGGCAAAAGGATTTTATGATTGAACTATTTAATGGAATTAGAAATGTAGAAGATAATTATGTAATTGGTGATTTGTATTGGGATCCTATTATGATAGAGCATGACGGTGTTGGTTGGGCTATGAAATTTGGAGATCCAGAAAGAGGGATACCCGACCAAGCAGATGCTAATGTTGTTTCTAATACCACTCTTTTCGATTTTAACGGTAAAGCGCTACCAGTACTGGATGCATACCGATATAATACAGAGGGAAGTACACAGGGTATGGTTGAAGGTAAGGTAATAGGTAAGAGTGAAGAAAAAATTGTAGGAGCTCAAGTTGAAATTGAAGTAGGCGAAAAAACCTATACAGCTACAACTGGTAGATATGGAACTTTCTTTATTCCTAATGTACCTGAAGGAACTAACTATACTATTATAGCTACGAAAAAGGGATATGATTCCGGAACATCAACAATAGCTCAAGTAAATGCTACGGAAGTGACGAGAGGTATTATAATTCAAATAACCGGAGGCGCTGTATCAGGTACAGTTAAGGATGAAAAAGGAAATAATGTGGAGGGTGCTACTGTAAGTACAACTATTGGAGGCACTGTCTATTCCACAAAAACCGATGCAGATGGACGCTATATATTAAATGATCTACCAGAGGGTACAGGATATGAAATTATTGCAGAAAAAATTGGATATAAAGGGGACATTGCTAAAGATGTTACTGTTACAATTGATAGTGTAACCCCTAATGTAGATTTACAAATTGAACTAAATTCTGGTTCGATTGAAGGAACTGTTGTTGACGAATCTGGTAATCCAATTTCTGGTGTGACTGTAGGGGTAGTGGGATCTGATGGCAGAACTTACTCTGCAATTACTGAAGAGGATGGAGTGTACAAGATAGACCATGTACCAGCAGAGGAAAACCTTACTATAACAGCTGAAAGAGCCGGATATGTTACAAATAGTGTGGATAATATATCCGTCAGAGTAGGGGATATAACAACAGGAGTAGACATAGTATTAAAGGAGAATGTTGGTATTCTAGCAGGAAAGGTTCTAGATCCCTATGGTGAGCCTGTTAGTGGTGTAGAAGTTGAGATATCCAGTTATGACAATACATATACCACAACTACTAATGAATCCGGAGAATTCCGTATAGAAAAAGTTGCAGCAGGACCTTATACAGTAACAGCGACTTCTATAGATTATATGGATGCTAAAGAAAATACAACCGTTGTATTAGAAGAAACTACAGAAATAACTCTAAGGTTATTGATACCTATAGAAATAAAAAATAATAGCTTTGAGGATGGTCTAGAGGGATGGGAAATTATTATATCAGAGCCAGAAGGTGCAGTGTTTAATCAAGATAGAAGAGGATTTGGTGATGATGCACCCCATGGGTATTATGCTCTATCATTCTGGGCAGACGTTGATTACGAAACTGAAATAAACCAGACAATTAAGGATTTACCTAATGGAGACTATGTACTCTATGCCCTAATCTATAATGGTGGCGAACAGAATGAAAATTATATGTATGCAAAAGATTCAACGAATACCTATAAAGTAGACTTACCTCCCTCTGATTGGTGGAGAAAGATTGAGTTGCCTTTTACTGTAAATGAAGGAGAAATTACAATAGGATTTTACAATGATTCTAATAAAGGCAATTGGATGGTAGTAGATATGATAGAAATAGGACTTATTAAGGTAGAAGATTTGGATCAAGATCCAATCGAAGATCCTGGTGAAGAACCTGGTGAGGATTCCAGTGATGATCCAATCGAAGACCCCGATGAAGATCCAATCGAAGATCCTGATGAAGAACCTGGAGAAGATCCTGATGAAGAACCTGAAGAGGATCCTGGTGAGGATTCCGATGATGATTCAATCGAAGAATCTGGCGAGGATCCGGGAGAGACTCCTGGCGAAGATCCAAGTGAGGATTCTGACGAAGATGCAGATGATAAAAGTCCAAAAACAGGAGATAGTCCAGCAACACTATATATCCTATTAGCGACTGCCCTGATTTCAGGCACAATACTTCTCAATAGGAAGAAAATATTGGGGAGGATTACTAAAATTTAACTTGCCAATTAAATAACTAGGCTCTAAACCCAAAAAAATTGCCTATTAAATTGTGTGATTTAATAGGCAACTTTTAGGGTTATCTAATAAAGTAGATTACATTACAAGGAGGAAGGAAAGCTGTTATGGAAAAAATTTCATTAAATAGAGATTGGATGTTTAAAAAAGCAACAGAAGAAAAAGCTATAAATGTAACATTGCCTCATGATGCAATGATTTTGGAAGAGCGTACCCCTACAACCAAAAATGGTTCTACTACAGGGTTTTATCCCGGTGGAACTTATTACTATACGAAAGAACTGTTTATACCTGAAGAATGGAAAGACAGAGTTGTTGTATTAGAATTTGAAGGTGTATATGCTCATTCATTTGTTTATGTCAACAATGTATTTGCAGTTAACTGGCCATATGGTTATTCCAATTTTTATGTAGATTGTACAGATTTGTTAAAGTTTGGCGAAACCAACATTATTACTGTAGTAGCCAAAACAGGTATGGAGCAAACCAGCCGCTGGTATACTGGAAGTGGTATTTATCGTGATGTATGGCTTTATGTTGGGGATACTGTTCATGTGCCTGTAAATGGCATTAAAATAACAACACCGGATATAGAGTCAGAGCTAGCTACAGTTGTAGTTGACCTTACAGTTAAAAACGTCCAGCGAGGAGCTCGCAGCGTTCGTATTGTTACCGAAATACTTGATGAAAAGGGCCAGTTGGTTGCCAAAAATGAAGCTCCTTTAACAGCATTTTCTAGCACAACCTCTCAGACTAGAATGAGGCTTACAGTAGAAAATCCTAACCTTTGGAGCTGTGAAACCCCTTATCTATATACCTGTAAAGTTACATTATGGGAAGATGAAAAAGTTATAGATACAACTATTGAGACTTTTGGAATACGCAAGCTGCAACTAGATCCTAAACACGGATTGCGGATAAATGGTCAGCAAGTTAAATTGCGAGGTGCTTGTATCCATCACGATAATGGTATAATTGGAGCGGTGACACTACCAAAGGCCGAGGAAAGAAGGATTAGACAGCTTAAAGAAGCAGGTTTTAACTGTGTGCGCAGCTCTCATCATCCCATGAGTAAGGCGATGTTAAATGTATGCGATCGTCTAGGGATGATGGTAATGGATGAAGCATTTGACATATGGACATGGGCAAAAACTGACCATGACTATTCCCTTTATTTCCCTGATTGGTGGGAGCGGGATATTGAGGCTATGGTATTAAAAGATCGCAATCATCCTTGCGTAATTATGTATTCTGTAGGTAATGAAATTGGTGAGACCGGAAATCCAAAAGGTGCTGATATAAACCGTAAGCTGGTTAATAAAATACGTAGCCTAGATGATACACGTTTTATCACCAATGGATTAAATTTAATGAATTCCAATATGGAAGTTATGGACAAAATCGTAAACGATGTATCCGGCGGAAAAATCTCGCTAGATGATGAAGGGGACGATGAGGGCAGTAACAAGCTTAACAGATGGCTAACCATATTGTCAGGAGGCTTGTTTGATAAGTTTATGTCTCATCCTTTGGTAACACAGCGTACAGAGGAGACCTTTGCTGAATTAGATGTGGCGGGACTAAACTATTTAGCCGGGTTATATGAAGCACACCACAAAATGTATCCTAATCGTATTATTCTTGGTACAGAAACTTTTCCTGCTGATATTGCTAATTTGTGGGACTTGGTCACTAAACATAATTATGTCATTGGGGATATGACATGGACTGGTTATGATTATTTAGGAGAGGCTGGCTGCGGTGTTCACTATTATGATGGTAAAGAAAACTTTACATCCAACTGGCCTGATAGAATAGCTTATGTGGGAGATATTGATATTACAGGATATCGCCGTCCTATAAGCTATTTGCGGGAGTGTGTTTATGGATTCCGTAAGGAGCCATATATTGCAGTAGAGCGTGTAAATTATCACGGGATACCCTGCAGCACAACCCCTTGGATTAGAGAAAGAGATGAAATTGCTAGCTGGACATGGCCAGGCTATGAAGGTAAACCAGCCATAGTCAATATCTTTAGTATATCGGAGGAAGTAGAGCTTTTCTTAAATGGAAAGAGTCTTGGAAGACAGCCTGCTGGAAAGGCAAATGGATATGAAGCAAGATTTGAAATTACCTATGAGCCTGGTGAATTGATGGCAATCGGCTATACTGGAGGAAAAGAAGATGGTCGTATGTGCCTGAAAACTGCTGGTAAAGCAACCGCCCTTAATGTGCAGGCAGATAACCAAACTCTAAAAGCAGATGGGGCGGACCTAGCTTATATTGCCGTTCAACTTGTAGATAGCGAAGGGGTACAAAATCATTGGGAAACCAAAGAGATTTCTGTGGAAATAGAAGGAGCAATTACCTTGCAGGGCTTTGGCAGCGCTGATCCTCAAAGCCTAGGCAATTATTTCGATACTGTATGGCCTACCTACGATGGACGGGTACTAGCAGTAGTTCGCTCAGGCTTTGAAAAAGGGAAAGGTAAGGTTACATTTAGGGCAGAGGGTTGTGAACCAGTAGAGATAGAAATAGAAGTAGTTTAAAATAATTATAAGGCCAAAGGGTGCTATTTGCCCTTTGGCCTTTAAAATTTTAAGCTACCAAAATTAAAAGATAAGCTTGTATTATTTGTAAGTTTTTGATATGTTAGCTATAGAGAGTCACTAAATTTTAAACATTTCATGTAAAGTAACTATAGGGGGTAATAAAAATGCAAGCCTACTTATTTGTACACTTCAGAGAAAAAACTACTCCAGATGGAGAACAGGTTTATTTTGGACTCAGTAAGGACGGATTTCATTGGGAAGCAGTGAATGGAGGCCAGCCTGTCCTTTGGACTTACTATGGTGATAAGGGAGCAAGGGATTTTACAATTGTTAGATGTCAGGAAAAGAATAAATTCTATATTTTTGCAACAGATTTAAGCCTCGCATACGGAATGCGCAATCAATATAAGGGATCCTGGGAAGAGATTTCGAGAAACGGCAGCAAATGTTTTTCTGTGTGGGAGTCTGGCAATTTGGTAGATTGGACACAACAAAGACTAGTTAAAATTGGCAATGACGATTTTGGATGTCTATGGGCACCGGATATTATTTACGATAAGGCCAACGGAGATTATGTGCTGCACTGGTCATCTTCCCATAGAAGTAATAATTTTGGTTGGAAAGGTATTTATTATAGTCGTACAAAGGATTTTGAACACTTTACAGAGCCCAAACTTCTTTATAGAAAGGAAGACAGCGGAGTTATTGATTCAGCCATATATGAAGAAGACGACATGTACTACATGTTTGTAAAAAGCGAACGAAATCCAGCTAATATTATACTTTTAAGATCAGAGAGTGTAACAGGCCCCTATGTTCAAGTGGAAGAGTTCAATGAAAGCATGGAAGTTTTAGAAAGGGGATTATATGAAGCACCTACCGCAGTGCGCTTAGAAAACGGAAAATGGTGTTTATTCCTAGACTACTATGGAGTACCTGGTGCTGGTCAAGGCTATGTTCCCTTTATAGCAAATAGCCTAAAGGAAGGAAAATTTGTCCGTTCTGATAAAGAATTTTCTTTTCCCTATGGTTTTAAGCATGGTACCATTCTTACCATTACCATGGAAGAGTATGAAAGAATAAAAAATCATGACTGGTCAGATAAAGGATATGTAAATGGGTTTAATTTTTAATTAAAAAGTAATAAAAAAAATATGGAAAGGATGGGGGAATCTTGTTACCTAAAAGAGTATTTAAGGTAAATGGAAAGCCTTTTTTTCCATTAGGAGGACAGGTCAAAAATTCTAGCGGTTATGCTCCAGAGGAATTAGAGACAGCATGGAAGGCCCTAAAGTACATAAACGCAAACACCGTAGAAATACCTGTATATTGGGAGCTAGTCGAGCCAGAAGAAGGGAAATTTGACTTTACTATAGTAGGTGAACTGATTAAAGGTGCCCGGCAGCATAATCTTAGGTTGATTTTACTGTGGTTTGCTACATGGAAGAATGGGCACATGAAATTTGCGCCAGAATGGGTAAAGCGAGATACTAAACGCTTCAAGCGTGTTCTGACCCACGACGGAGAACCCATACCTACTTTGTCATCCCATTGTAAAGAGACCTGGGAAGCCGACAAAAAGGCATTTTGTCAATTAATGAAGTTTTTACGTGATAATGATGAAAATGAGCAGACTGTTATTGCTGTTCAAGTCCAGAATGAGCCAGGTATCCTGGGGAGTGACCGCGACTATGGACCTGACGGAGAGAAAGAATTTAATTCAGAAGTACCCAGTGAGTTAGTAGAAAAGATAAAAAATGCTGTAGGTACTCCAATACACCAGGTATGGAAGCAATCAGGAGCTCGGGATTCTGGTACTTGGCCAGAATTATTCGGCAGAAATGCCAGCGAGGTTATGACAGCCTGGTCTATTGCCCGTTATATAGATGGTATAGCCAAAGCTGGAAAAGAAATATACGATATACCATTATACGTAAACGCATGGTTGGATAAAATCCAGTGGAATATGGCAGGCTTAAATTATCCATCGGGTTCCCCTGTAACCCTTACTCTGGATGTTTGGAAATGGGCAACGCCTAATATTGATCTAATAGCTCCAGATATCTATAAAGGCGATTACCTGTCTTATCGAAGTGCCTGCCAGCTGTACAGTCGGCCAGATAATCCACTATTTGTTCCTGAATCAGGAACTACTGATAGCAATGCCATTAATGTTTTTTATGCTATAGCGGATTATAATGCTATAGGCTATCATGCCTTTGGCATCGAACAGATAGTTGATGAGGAGGGCTTATTAAGGCCTGAAGCTGAAAAACTTGCAGGTAGCTTTCAGGCACTATCAGCTGCGTTACCCCTAATCATGAAATATCAGGGAACAGGCAAAATACATGCAGTAGTGCAGCAAGAATTTCAGCTTGAACAATTGGTGGATTTAGGGAAATATCAAGGATTGGTGAAATTCTACGAAACTGTTCCTCCATCCAAGCATCGTACACCTAATATTCACTGGCTTGATTTCCGTCATAGAGGACTGGATCTTGCCAATGAAAGAGGAAGAGGTCTAATTATTCAAGCAGGA
>JGI24714J26587_10002535_pt1 | contig 12064 bp, 8 predicted proteins | sample BioPla4DNA2_FD_26587 | JGI IMG/M metagenome (IMG submission 26587)
TATTGTTCGACAATACCATAAACAATAACAATAAAGGCGCCGGTAGGCCCTCCGATTTGTACAGTACTCCCTCCGAGCAGGGAAATCAAAAAACCGCCAATAACGGCCGTGATAATTCCTTGTTCGGGGGTCACACCCGAAGAAATACCAAAAGCAATGGCCAATGGCAGGGCAACAATACCTACAATTATCCCTGCCATTAAGTCGGCAGTAAATTTTTCTTTATTATAACTTCGCAACGAATGGATCAGTTCCGGCCGGAAATCCTTCAAAAAATCAATATTCACCCTAAAACAACCTTTTTAATCAGTTTAAACAGGTGCGAAAATAAGGATAAAAAGCAAAAAAATCAAATTCAACTCAAAACGTTCCCGGCCGGGAGCACAATTCCGCCGGCATCTCGATACGGTATTTAAACAACTCTCATGTGTCCCGGCCGTAACCGCCGCTCGGATAAATGTGCAGGGCAGCCGAAATGCCCTTCTGCCAATGCCAAATGTCTTCGGGCATCGATAGATGGTGAAAGGCGATTTGGGTACCGCTGCCGTTTTTTCCTGTAACCAAACAATAGGGCACGCAAAAAACATAAACAGTAAAAACAACGTAAGTTCAACTTAGAAGTGCGAATTGACCGGGAATTCCCACCACATTTGAAAGAATTGTTGTATTTTTGCGGAAAAAGTTGAATTATAAATCTTTATAAACGAAAAGAAATGGGAAAAGTATTGATAATCGGTGCCGGTGGTGTGGGTAGAGTGGTTGCCAACAAAGTTGCACAAAACAACGACGTATTTACGGAAATCATGTTGGCAAGCCGTACCAAAAGCAAATGCGACGATATTGCCGAAGATGTTAAACGACGCACGGGCGTAGACATCCAAACAGCACAGGTGGATGCCGACAGTGTTCCGGAACTGGTAAAACTGTTTGATGAATTCAGACCGGAAATAGTGATCAACGTTGCATTGCCTTATCAGGATTTGACTATCATGGATGCATGTCTCGAATGTGGCGTAAATTATCTTGACACGGCCAATTATGAACCAAAAGACGAGGCACACTTCGAATACAGCTGGCAATGGGCATATAAGGATAAATTTCGCGAAGCAGGATTAACCGCTATCTTGGGTTGTGGTTTCGACCCCGGAGTAACCAACGTGTTTACGGCATATGCGGCAAAACACCATTTCGACGAAATTCACTATCTCGACATCGTAGATTGCAATGCGGGTGATCATCACAAACCTTTTGCCACAAACTTCAATCCCGAAATCAACATCCGGGAAGTGACCCAAAAAGGAAGATATTACGAAAATGGAAAATGGATCGAAACCGAGCCTCACGAAATTCATAAACCACTGACTTATCCTGAGATTGGTCCAAAAGAATCGTATGTGATTTATCATGAGGAACTCGAATCGTTGGTAAAAAATTTTCCGTCCATACGGCGTGCACGTTTTTGGATGACTTTTAGTGACGAATACCTCACTCACCTGCGAGTAATTCAAAATATTGGAATGGCACGCATCGATGAAGTGGAATTTAACGGTCAGAAAATCGTTCCTATTCAGTTTTTGAAAGCCGTTCTTCCCAACCCCGGCGAACTGGGCGAAAATTATACCGGTCAGACATCCATCGGATGCCGAATCCGCGGAATAAAAGACGGCAAAGAACGCACCTATTATATCTACAACAATTGCAGCCATGAAGCGGCATATCGTGAAACCGGAGCACAAGGGGTAAGTTATACGACGGGCGTACCGGCAACCATTGGTGCCATGCTATTCCTGCAAGGCATCTGGAAAAAACCGGGCGTTTTCAATGTAGAAGAATTTGATCCCGATCCTTTTATGGAACAACTCAACAAACAGGGACTCCCTTGGAACGAACTCTTCGATATCGATTTGGAAGTGTAAAATGAAATACAAAGAGAGACAGTCGCAATTCGCGATATCTCTCTTGTGATTTACCTCAGACAAATTCAATCAGAAGCATGTATAGCCGGTCCATGAAAAAATTGACGTTGGGCACCCTGTGTTGTTGTCTTCGATAATAATTGTCGCATTATTTACTCCGGGCTTGGTCTCTTTTTCCTTAATAGGCGTACTCAACCGATTTGTTAAGCTGATAGTGGTGGCTGCATCGGCATCACCTGCTCCATCGGTACAATCTACCAAATCCAGAACGGTCCCGGTTCCTTTTACCAACGCATTGGCAATGTCGGCAGCAGCACCCCTGCGTATTTTGATTACATCCTGCATAATGGCGTTGGTATTTTCACTCGGAGCCAATTTCAAATCAATCGTCATGTTGGTAATGGCAAAATCGGATTGGTTCACATCGTCAGGCGTTTTGCCATCGAGATTACCATCGGCCTCCACGCCTCGCGGATCGCTTTCGGTACTGGTATACCCTGTTTCCCAGATGCCGTAACAATTATCAATCGTCCCGGAATAACCCTGCGTCATATCAAACATGTCGTCATCCGAATTGACAACCAACAAATTCTTTACATCAACCGCACCGCCAAAAAATTCGATTCCGTCGTCGGCACTTTCAAGAATATAAATATTCTCGATTTTCGTTCCACTACCCACGCCGTTCAATGTAAGACCATTGTGTTCTATATCTGCACTTGAACGAGCACCGCAATAGGCCAACTTTACATATGTCAGTTCGCCGGAACTGTCGGAATCATTATCGCCCCCATAAAGATAGGCAGGGTTTATTTCGGTTGTTCCTGTGGCAGTCTGACCGGAAACACCGGAAATTTTGGCTCTCCCGTTAATGACTAATCCACCCCAATAGCCGGCGCCGGCATCAGGAACATCTGCCGTCATTACGACAGGTTTTTCGGCTGTTCCTTTTGCAAAGATTTTTCCGCCTTGCAATACCAAAATATAATTGCTAAAGCCCTTTTGAGACTTGATGACAGTTCCCGCAGGAATATTCAGTACGCCACCTTCTTCGACTATCAAAGTACCGGTCAACTTGTATTCGATGGATGGATCCAAGGTGCGCACGCCTGTGATGGATCCCGATAATTCATTATTTACTTCAGGATCGGTATCCAATTCTTCGCTATCGCTGCCACATGATGCCAAGCCTACCGGCGCCGCCAATGCGGCAAAAATCATAATTTGTAAAAAAAATCTTTTCATCTTAAATAAAATTTTAATTAATGAAACAATAAACAATTTACATTCAATCGTTTGAGTAATATTATTCTAAAAATCGCACGTCACTCCCAAACTTATGTCAACACCTTTTTTATATTCGCTTAGGACCACATTGTCTCCGCCGTTGTTTCCTCGACGTGTTAATCTATAAGTGGGATTCAATATGTTTGTAGCTTTAAATTTGATAGCGAAATTCCGATTGAATTTGGCCAAAGAAACGAAATTCAACGTTGGAATTCCCTGTTCGACAATATCCTGAAAACCCGTGGTTCCGATAGTATATATTCTGTCACTGAAATAGCTGCATACCAATGAATTGATCAACGACTTGTTGCGATAAGCATACGTATGGGAAATAGCTGCATTCAAAAGGAAAGGAGCCGCACCCTCAAGTTTGGAATCCTTTTCGGGTGTATTTTCCACATTCGTCACCTTCAGATGGGAATAAATATATGAAGCATTAAGTCCAACCGATAATCGATTGGTTCTTTCTACTGCGGTACTTACTCGATTAATTAAATTTTTTCTCAGTTCCATTTCGATACCGCCAACCGTTGCATAATCGCTTATATTTTTATAGGTAAGATAACCGGCTGCATTATTGGCTTCTATACGCAGAATCGGATTTTTTATGTATTTGTAAAATCCCGCAAAGGTGATCACTTCGGATGGACCGATATAGTAGTCCCACTTAAGATCGATATGGTAATTGTCCGATGGTTTTAAATCGGGATTACCCTGACTCTTAAAGTTGATGCCAATATATTTGTAAGGCGATATTTCTTTAGATTGCGGCAAAGTATAGGTTTTGCCAACTCCCAAACGAAGAATTTGTTTATCGTTAAAATCGTATCTCAGGTTCAACATCGGCAGGAGATAAGATTTATCTATTTTTGCTTGACCTCGTGTTCCGCCTCGATCGACATCGTAATTTACCACGAGATAAACATCATCGAATCTCAGCCCAAAANTCNCCATGAAGTGCGGTGAAAACCAATAGGTTAGTTCAGTATAAGCAGCATGAATATTCTTCGTAACATCATATCGATCGACATTCCTATCCAGATTNAACAATCCGTCGCTAAAATTTTGTTGGTTGTACAAATCATCCAGCCTCAAATTATCCAACGTAACGGTTTCGCTGCCGACAGCAGTCATGTCGTATTCGACGGCTTCGAAAGCATCTCCAAAAAACCGCCCGCTATAACCTACTTCCAAACCGGAGACATCTTCCGAAAACTTCGCAGGGAAATTATACTTCAACCCGGCTTTTACATTTATATCGTCTTCTGTCAAGGTTGAGAAATATCGCTGCTGATTACCTGTTCCGGCCAATAACTCGTAAGTTGTTTCGGTTTTTCGATACAAATGATTCAACCGTCTGTCGGGTTCAACTCCTTTAACGTTATTGTATGACACGCCGGCATCAAGCACAAAGGCATCAGAAAGCATGCTATTTACAATGAACTGATTAGTAATGAGCAGATTGTCATTCGTTTGCTGTCTCCGAAGATATCCTTGAGAATCGTATACGCTTCCCGATTGGAATTTATCGGTATGCACGCCTGTATATTCACCCACATACTGATCATTATTGTGAATCAGCATGAAGTTATAAGCCAATCGATGCTTTTTGGCGAGCTCAAGATTCGCATTGGCAAGCACAAGCTGATTGGTGTTTTGCGACGATTTAGTACCTGCCATATCTTGATAGACGACACCCGTAGATGTGGTATTTCTCACCGTTTCATCTGTATAGGAATAATCCGAGCAATGAACAGCCGTCACAAAAAATGAAAACGGGTAGCGTTTGTTCCCAATCAAGAATCGCTTACCACCGGAAAAACCGTAGCTGTGATTCAGCGGCACACTCACCGACGAAGGATCGAGACTATTCGAAAAGTCGTAAACCTGTAAATTTGGCGAGGGTCGTTTTTTATTGGATATCCCCGCATAATTCACACCATGTTGTTTCAACAAATCGGATCCGATGGTTTTTGTGTTAACCCCTCCGGAAACATCCAAAGCAAATGAAACATCGTTAACCTGCTCTTTGGTCGATATATCGATAATTGCACCTCCCACATCTCCATAACTGCTTCCTCTAAACACCTTGCCAACTTCGATGTTTTGAATGACATCTTTACCGAAAAAAGCGAGTGAAATATTTTTATATTCGGGGTCTTCCGATGGGACAGGAAAACCGTTNAGTGTAGTAACATTGTAGCGATCGCCCAAACCACGTACAAAAACATTCTTTACCCCCTCCTGTTTAGATATTCCGGATAGGGTGGCTACTGCTGCTTCTGCGTTTCCCAAACCCTTCCTCGAGAGTTCCTTTGCGCCTACGGATTGAGTGGCGACCAGCGCCTTTCTTTGTTCCAACAATAAGATATTCTCGCTTTCGCGGTTGACCTTTGCTACCACTTCCACTTCATTCAGAGCATATTCGTTGGGGAACAATGCAAAGTCGACAATCGTTTCCCGGTTTTGTTTAATAATTACATCGGATTTGATTTGGGAACGGTATGCTACATACGATGCCTTAAGTCGCACCCTCCCTACACCTACATTATGAATAACGAAATTGCCATCCGGATCGGATGCTGTACCATTTGTAGTACCTTCGACAAGAATCGAAGCGCCTATCAGCGGTTCGTTGGTTTTGGAATCGACAATTCTTCCTTTTATGATTCCGGTTTGAGCAAAAATATCTGTCGCACTTACAAAACACAATAGGATGACAGCTAATTTCGATAATGTTGATTTTCTCTTAAACATTCTATCTTCTCTTTTTTTGTTGCAAAGCTCGGTTTTTATTGTTACAAACCCATTAAGAAAAAATTACATTATCGTTAAGTTTTATATAACAATCAAATATCGCGCTTATACCCTGTCTATTAATCCAACATACAACGGTTTATTAAAAATAATGAAGGTTGTAATTCAATAGATGATGCCTATTTTTGTGCATTGTTAAAAATAATACTGCACTTTGTATAAAAAACAGCCCTGTTCGTCGATACATCTTTTCCCTTTGTCCTTTTCATTTGCTCGCGACTTTTTCTCAAATTATTTTTGCTGAAAAATAAATACTAAAAAGATGGAAAGAGAAAGTAAAAACAGGATACGAAAATATATTTTGTTCTTATCCCTAACCCTCAATGCCGGAATGCTGTTTTCTCAACAAAATTCGCTTCCTCAACAATGGGATTTGCAAACATGTATCGACTATGCACTGGCAAACAACATTCAGGTAAAACAGGCAGTTGCAGGAAAAGAAAGCAGCAAGGTAGATACCAAACTGGCACGAGCAGCCTTATTACCTTCTTTATCGGCATCGATCAATCAGAACCTGAGCAATTATCCTTTTCCAACGGATAACGCCTCATCTTCTTCGACAACAGGAAATTATGGCATAAATGCATCGTGGCAAATATTTGATGGGGGAGCCCGTACACACAACATCAAGCAAGCGAATATAAATGATGAGATCGCCCAATTGAACATCGAGGAAAGCGAAAACAACATCAAACTATCCATTATCCAAAACTATCTGCAAATTCTTTATGCCGATGAAGCAGTGAAAACATGTGAAAATGCAGTAAAGTTGAGCGCTGAGCAATTGGAGAGCAATAAGGAGAAATTACAAACCGGTACCGTAACTAAAAGCGATGTGGCACAATGGGAATCTCAACATGCATCGGACTTATACCAATTAACCAATGCCAAAGTCACATTGGAAAACTACAAGCTTCAACTCAAACAACTTTTAGAGTTGGATACACTGGAAACCATGAATATTGTCATCATCGAGCCCGAAGAAGAAGAAGTTTTAAGGTTACTTCCCGATAAAAAATTCATTTACCAAACAGCAATGAATGTGATGCCGCAAATCAAAAGCAGTAAACTGGAAACAGAGTATTCCGAATTGGGAATTGCAAAAGCCAAAGCAGGTTATCTACCCAAAATAAGCCTTCAAGCAGGAGCCACGACAGGTAACATATATAATCATTCAACATACGATTTCGGTACACAGTTGAAGAATAATTGGAACAACACGGTCGGAATTTCCGTAAACATCCCCATTTTTTCGAATCGTGAAGTGAAAAGTGCAATAGAAAAAGCGCAAATAAATGTGGAGACATCTAAACTGAATGGATTGAGCATCCAAAAAGAGTTGTATGCCAACATCGAAACGGCTTATCTGAACGCCATCAACGCACAATCGCAATATATGGCCGCCAAAGAAAAAGTAGAAAGCAGCAGGGAAAGCTATAATGTGTTGGACGAACAATTTAGGTTGGGACTTCGAAACACCATCGAATTATTAACAGAAAAAAATACGTTGATCAACGCTCAACATGAATTGCTTCAAGCAAAATACATGGCTTTGTTGAGCCGAAAAGTATTGGATTACTATCAAGGTTTAATATGAAATATGAAACACGAAACAAATACAACTCTATGAAAATCAATTTAAATAAACAGAGTAAAATCATTTTGCTGGGAGCAGGTGCAGCCCTCCTCGTGATGTTGGGAATATCATCCTGCAAAAAGAACAAAAAAACGGAAGAAAAATGGATTACTGCTACAGTAACAAAAGAGAGCATCTCGAACATTGTTACTTGCACAGGCACACTCGAACCGATTACCGAAGTTGAGGTGGGTACCCAAGTCAGTGGAAGAATTGAAACCATTTATGTAGATTATAATAGCGAAGTTAAAAAAGGAGATTTACTGGCCGAAATCGATCAAACCGTACTTTCTGCCAATCTTTCATCGGCAGAAAGTTCACTGGCATCGGCAAAAAGCCAAATGGAACTTCAAAAGAAAAACTACGAACGTTATAAAACACTGTATGAGAAGCAATTGGTCAGTACCGCTGATTTCGAATCGGTGCAATACAATTACGAAAAAGCAACGAACGACTATAACGAAAGCCTCAACAATTATCGAATAGCACATACTAACCTAAGTTATGCAAAAATCTATTCTCCCATAGATGGCGTAGTACTAAGTCGTGAAGTTGAAGAAGGACAAACAGTAGCAGCAAGTTTCTCCACTCCTACCCTTTTCATCATTGCAAACGATCTGACCAAAATGCGTGTCATTGCCGATGTAGATGAAGCCGATATAGGAAATGTGATGAAAGGGCAGCGTGTTACTTTCACGGTTGATGCTTATCCCGATCAAGAATTTCAAGGAGAAATTACCGAGGTGAGACAATCTGCCACTATCACCAACAACGTGGTAACATATGAAGTAGTAATTAATGCCCCTAACCCCGATTTGAAGTTGAAACCCGGATTGACGGCCACGGTTTCTATTTTTACACTGGAGAAAAATGAAGTATTAACCATTCCTTCTGAGGCTATTACGTTTACTCCTGAAAACGCTTCACAAACAAATATTCAAAACGAAAATAAGCGTACAGTTTGGGTAGTAAAGGAAGATACGATTATTCCAAAAGAAATTGAAATCGGAAATCAATCCGGCACACTCACAGAAGTCGTTTCCGGTCTTTCGGAAGGTGAAAAAGTGGTCATCGGATCAACTTCCGGAATTACTCCTCAACATATGGATACAACAAAGAACGCTCAAAATGACAGTCCATTCATGCCAAAACCGCCTGCAAGACGTGGAAACGGTGGTGGATCAAGATAAAAAACGAACAATGGAGAAAAGAAAAATCATCGAACTTACAAACATTAAACGTAATTTTGAAGTTGGAACCGAAATCGTTCATGCATTGAAAGGCATTTCGTTTTCCATTGAAGAGGGACAGTTTGTAACCATCATGGGAAAATCGGGTAGCGGAAAAAGTACGTTACTCAACATCTTGGGTTGCCTGGATACACCCACTTCAGGAACTTATCTGCTGGACGGTTCGTTGGTACAATCCATGAACAAAGATCAACGGGCAAGGGTGAGAAACCGCAAAATCGGATTTGTTTTCCAGAATTACAACTTGCTGCCAAATACTACGGCAATCGAAAATGTTGAGCTACCTCTAATGTATAACCCTGAAGTATCAACTTCGGAACGGCAAAAAAAAGCCATCGAAGCATTGAAGGTCGTTGAGTTGGGAGACCGACTATATCACAAAAGTAACCAAATGAGTGGTGGGCAAATGCAACGTGTAGCAATTGCCAGGGCGCTGGTAAACAATCCTGCCGTTATTCTTGCCGATGAAGCCACGGGAAACTTGGATACCAGAACATCGTACAGTATTCTCAAACTGTTTCAAGAGCTTCATAGGGAAGGCAAGACCATCATTTTTGTAACGCACAACAATGAAATTGCCTCGTTTAGCGAACGAAATATTGTGTTACGCGACGGAAAAATTATAAGTGACACCTATAACCAAACTATCCTTTCGGCAGCCGAAGCGTTGGAACGATTACCAAAAGAGGAAAATGAAGAGGAGGAAGTAATATGAATTTGTCCAATTTGTTCAGAATTGCCTGGCGTGCATTGAATAAAAATAAAATGAGGGCTTTTCTTACGATGTTGGGAATTATCATCGGGGTAGCCTCTGTGATCGCTATGCTAGCCATTGGAGAAGGGTCGAAACGAAGCATCGAAAAACAAATTTCGGAAATGGGCGCTAATATGATCATGATTATGCCGTACGATAATAAAGCCGTGGGCGGCGTACGCATGAGTGCTTCAAACGTACAAACACTTAAAATCAAGGATTGTGAAGATATCCGCAATAAGGCTCAATATGTAAAAGACGTTTCGCCTTATGTAAGCAGCAGTGGCCAATTTATCTATCAAAACAACAATTATCCTGCAAGCATTTCCGGTGTGGCTCCGTCGTATCTTGAAATTCGTCAATTAAAAATAAAATCGGGTCACATGTTTACCGATTCCGATGTGAAAAGGTATAATAAGGTATGTGTTATCGGTAAAACCATTGCAGACAATTTGTTTACTAAAGGCGAAAACCCTGTAGGGAAAATCATTCGTTTCAATTCCATACCTTTTCAGGTCATTGGCGTATTGGAAAGCAAAGGTTACAACTCGATGGGAATGGATCAGGATGAAATTGTGCTGGCTCCTTATACTGCCGTACAAAAACGCATTCTGGCCATTGATTATTTGCATGGTATTTTCTGCTCTGCCGAAAGTGAGGATTTGGCACCAAAAGCGGTGGAAAGCATCACTCAAATATTAGCTAACAACCACAATATCGGCAATCCGGACGATTACGATTTCGAAATCCGTTCTCAGAAAGAATTAAGTGAGATGCTGACATCCACATCCGATATGATGACCATCCTGTTGGCATGTGTGGCAGGCATAAGTTTGCTTGTGGGCGGTATCGGAATAATGAATATCATGTATGTTTCGGTAACTGAACGAATCAAGGAAATTGGATTGCGCATGAGCGTGGGTGCCCGAGAAAAAGACATCTTGATGCAATTTCTCATCGAATCCATTCTTATCAGCATAACGGGCGGATTGATAGGGGTAATTTTCGGGTTCTTCTCCTCCTATGGCGTAAAATTCTTTGCCGGATGGCCGGTTTTCATCGAGCCGTGGAGTGTGGCCCTTTCGTTTGTTGTGTGCTCGGCAATCGGTATCTTTTTTGGCTGGTATCCGGCCAGAAAAGCAGCGGGACTCGATCCCATCGAAGCACTCCGATACGAATAAAACTTAGCAGCGAATAAATCAAAAAAAATCCGGGAAAATGAATTCGTTTACAACAAAAATAAAAAGACAAAACACAATTTCTACAGAACACAAAGATAATGTGTTTGTTCATATCCTGGGTTGGTGCTTTGTTTTCGGTTTGCCTGCCTATTTTGCACATCGGGGCGGATTTTTCAATTGGCAAGATTTCTTTTCTTTCCTCCCTATACCGATTTCCTTCATGATTACCTTTTATGCCAACTATTTCTATCTCACCGAACAGCTGTTGTTTAAACGTAAAATTACCGAGTTCATCCTCATAAACATCGGATTAATTATAGGAATCGCTTTAATGTTGCATCTCTGGCATGAAATGGAGCAATCGTTAATGATCACAAAAAAATTTCCTCCCCCCGGTGAAAACAAATTACCTAAGATTGCATTCATTATCCGCGATATATCCTCACTTGCCATTGTGGCAGTATTAAGCATCGCTATCAAAATCACCATGCGTTTGTCGCAAATGCAGACAAAACAAAAAGAGATGGAAAAAGCTATGACGGAAGCCGAACTTAAAAATCTGAAGAATCAGATCAATCCTCATTTTCTGCTTAACACGCTGAATAATATTTATGCGCTCTCACAGTTTGATCCGCCAAAATCATCGTCTGCTATTCTGGAGCTGAGCGAATTGCTCCGATATGTATTGTATGACAATGATAAAACATATGTTCCTCTGCGCGAAGAAGTCGATTTTATCCGAAACTACATCGAATTGATGCAGTTAAGACTGACGGATAATGTGAAAGTTTACACAACTTTCGATATTTCAGAAAAAAGCAATACAATGGTTGCCCCTTTAATTTATATTTCGCTTATAGAAAATGCCTTTAAACATGGAGTAAGCAATGATGAACCTTCTATAATCGAATTCAACCTGTCGGAAAAAGAAAACGGTGAAATTTATTTTCTTTGCAGAAACACATGTTTCCCTAAAACCAACTCCGACAAAAGTGGAAGCGGAATCTTACGTAAACAACACACCTTTTCTAAAGTTGACTGGGAAATTTTCATCAGCAAAAGCGGCTATGAAAGAAATGGAAAATATGAATAACCAATTCGTATCGCAAAAAAACAAACCTCAAAATCGCACATCCGGCAACCTGTAATGTTAAATATTATTTATTCAACGAATTACGACTTTTTATACACCCTCTTTTTTTCTATTTTTGTGGTCGACAAAA
>JGI24714J26587_10002537_pt1 | contig 12054 bp, 11 predicted proteins | sample BioPla4DNA2_FD_26587 | JGI IMG/M metagenome (IMG submission 26587)
ATTAACGCTAAGGGATCCATGGCCCTGTTTCTCCTTTGTCCAAATCTAGGTTGGATCCAGGGCCAATTCAATTTTACAGAACTTTCGTTACGCTACCCCCGGTTGGTGCAGGGTAGTTTAGGCACGGTGAGATCCACCTCTCGCTTGACTTCATCGATTGGTGAGACGAAATCCTAGACCAGATGAATTCTGGCAAGTGTAGCCGACTATATCGGTACTCCAAACCCTTCATCGCGTGGATAGTCTACATTTCACCCTTGCCTGGGATGCCTTGCCACCAGATGGAAGAGTTCGTTCAAAACTTGCGACATTCATCCCGAATCTCATGACAGCAGGCTATACCACCATCTTCCGCCGGATCCAATGCATGGGCCTCTCGTTACCGGTCACGCCCAAACTCCTTGCTTGCTCTATGTCATCATTGCAGTCGACAGCACCAGGATCGAGGTCACCAACCAAGGTGGGTGGATGCGAGAGAAGTGGAAGGTCAGGCGCGACTGGATTAAAGTGCATGCCATGAACGACTTTGAAACCAACTAGATCCTCGGCCCCGAGGCCACCGACGAATCTGTGCAGGATAGTTAGATGTTCACCCCACTCCTCGACCAGGCTCAGCAGCACTGCAGTGAGGAGCAGCCTGTGCACCAGATTCTCGGAGACAGTGCCCCTACTACCTGAACCAGATCTTCAACACCTTCGAACAACGAGGGATTGTCTTCGGCATCAAGACCCAGAACGATGCCTCAACCCGATCGACCGGATCACCCTACCGTGCTGAATACGCGAGGGGACGGATACAATGGGGGGGATATCGGATGTGGTCGCTGATAACCATCTACAGTGTGCAATGGGGATTCAAAGGGCTCTTCTCCAGCATCAACTGCATCTCTAGGGAATCGGTGCGGACAACTTCCCAAAAGGGAATGCTCCAAGAGATGGGGGATAAAGCTGAACAATTACGACATACTGGATACTATGGTAAAATGACCGAAAGCACAGCAGGAACACGGGCGAATAACTATAGAATGGAGCTGCGCAATACAGCACTCAGTTCGATAATTATAAACAGTTTGGTTGGAAAAACATGTATAGAAAGATAGCTGGGTCTATGAACGAGTTCTCAATTAATTGAAAATGGGTTGATATAATCTTGAATGATCTCAAACTGTGAATGGTTAGTAGGTTTTTACCATGCAGCCACAGAATTCCCAACGTCTCTCAAATATTGATGTTTTTAATCCCGTATGTATATTTGTGCTACTTTACTGTGGATATTTTCTATTCGGATCGCTAAGTCTTACGACACTGCCTAGTCCATCGATTAACGCACTCCTTCTGATCATAATGGGACTATTGTCATTCATTTTAGGTTCGAGTATCTCTCAATACATAAGCAGTAGAACGAAGACACCAGATGACGAATACACCTCAAACGTCATGGTAGAAAAACTATTCCGCATGCTACTCTTCACCGGAATTTGCCTAAGTCTTGGAATTGTTGCATATGAGTTTATCTCCTTTGGGATCCCAGTACTAAATCCAGAAATCCGTACAGGTTCAAAAATTTTACATACTATGGTCATAGTTTTCTTAATTAGTACAGTTTTCTTTCTTACAGACAAACTGAACTCGAAGATTAATTACAAGGTAAAATGGATCTATGTTATTATTTTTTTTATGATTGGTTGCGGCGTTACGATTTCTACAGCGTACCGTAGTCCGACAATAATTTTTATCCTAGCTTCCCTTATTGTAGTAAATTATTCATTTATTAGGCTAAGTCCCCGGCATTTATCGGTTGGAACAATCGTTTTGGGATTATTTGTAGCATTAGTTGCTATGTATCGCGAGAGGAGTCTTCATGGGGATAACGCTGTCAAGTTCATGGAATCAATTAATCCCCATGGATATCCCGAAATACTAACTCAGATCCATCTCCAATGTCGTGAAGGAACCGTTGTATTTTCAGATATTGTTGATACCTCACCGATTTTTGGATTGTATAACGGGCAGTTCATCAAGACTGCTTTCGAAACACTCTTACCTGGAACACAGATAGGGCCCCGGACTGTTGTTTCATTGCTCCGAGAAACTCGATTAGAGTCATCAACGACTCCCAGTATCCTGGGCGGACCATACCTAGATTTTGGGGTTTTGGGGTTAGTATTGTCTATGTTCCTCGTGGGTTACATTTTAATGAGTCTGTATATCTCATTAAAAAAGACCCAAAAGGGTAATTTTAGATTTACCATAAATCTCTGGGTCTACTCCATCTCCTTAGCCATTTTCTTGCTTTCTATACACAGTGGCCTATTAGATGGAATGACAATTATTTATTTGACCGTTCTACTGTTCATAGCGACACTCATTAACGGCAAGCATAGGCATCCTAGCATGTTAGCAACATGGTTTTTTGTTGTCTTAATTTTCGGGGTGATTTTCACAACACCCTACAGCATCCAGAACATCTCAGCTGAAAAATCATATGCGATCGACTACTGTAGCGAAAATATAAGGCCCAATGAGGAAGTTCTCGTTGATAAATACCTTGCACAATCCGCAGTTTGTCTCGCTAATCCTCAGTATCATGTTTCATACAACCTATTCACAAACCATCACGACGTGATCGTTGATAAGAGGTCTGCTCAAATTGAATGTTTTGTGATCACCAGGCATTCAAGTACGCCGCCCCAATTTGATAAATCCACAGTAAAGCAGACAACTATGAAGAAAGTTTATGCTAATAGGGAAACATTTGTTTTCTTTGCTTGAAAATAGCTCCTTAGTCAAGATGATTCTAAAAAAGAGTTTATCCAAAAATTATAAACTCCCTCAGATAAAGATATTAATTTATGGCATTCTAGGAAATTGACTATGAATTCTGGTGCATTGTCCAGAACTACTTCCGTCCGACGAAACCAAACATCAGCTGGCCCCAGTGTGGCCTGCACCGGTTGTTCAACAATATTTCATGTGTCTTGACCTCCAGGTGCATCTGCCCGATGGCTGGCAAAATACGGCAATCCTTCAAGGTAGAGTTCTTCAACGAACTTATCAGGAATCCAGTGGCAAACTGGGAAAAATGCGCCGGTTTTTGGAGGGGGGAATCCATCGTTTTCGTGTCGAGGTAAGGGGACCTCATTATCAGATTCTGAAGAAGTCGAACCTTAAGACTGACATCATGTTTGATCCCCTAGCATGTGCAACCATGATCTAGAAGGTTTTTTGATGAGATTCCTACTTAACGCTTATTAAAACCCTCTGATACCTCGTAGTATACCTCAATAATCTGTTGGGCGATGTTTTCCCACGTAAACTGCTCTGCATACCGTAAGATCGCCTCTCCGTCCCACTTTCTATCCAGCGCCACTAGGATCTTCTCTGCCAGGTCTTCGGGGTCGGCGGGGTCGGCCAGCAAGCCGTATTCGTCGGAAATGATGACCTCCTCACTCCCCCCATTCCGTGTCGCAACAACAGGCTTGCCGCAGGCTAAAGCTTCAAGTTGGACGATCCCAAAACTCTCCGAGAGACTCGGCAGGACAAAGATATCGCAGGCGTTCATCCAGAGAGTGAGTTGATCCCCAGGGACAGAGCCAAGCAACTTCACCTTCTCGCCCAAGCGCAACCGGTCGATCTGCCCCTGCAGGCTCCCCCTCTCAAGCCCTGCGCCCCCAATAAAGCAGAGTACATCATCTCGCTGGCTGCAGATGTGCTCCATCGCGTCGATCAGGTAGTTAAAGCCCTTTCGCTTGTTCAGGTTTCCCAATGTGAAGATGACCTTTGCATTCCCCGGAAGACCGAGTCGGTCCCTTGCAATAACCGTGTCGATAGGGTGGAAAGCCGGAGAAAACCCGTTGGGGATAGAGTAGACTCGCTCATTGTATCGCTTCAGAACGGGAACATCCTTTCTGTTCACCCGGATGAGGGCATCGGCGCCAGACCAAGCGGTATTGATAAGGGGATGATTCATCTCGACCTCCTGGTCAAACCAGTCACCGTTCTCGTGGATGGTGGTGATGACCGGTTTTCCATATTCCTCCTTCAGCCTGACACCGACGTAGCCCGATGGCCATGTGAAATGAGCATGAATGAGATCAAATTTTATGCCCTTATGTATAATCAGTCTCTTCGCTGCCTTTAATGAAGCATCACCCTTGCGCATTCTTGCGAAGGGAATAGGTAGAGTAAAATATCGTGCGAAAAAAACCTGCACATTTTCATATTCATAATCCTGTGCGAGTACATCCCGTTTCCACCGCGGATTAACAAAGGGGAGGTGGGAAAATAATTTTGGAACATAAGGAGTTAGAGAGATAACATACACTTTTTTGAAATGACACTTTAATTGTTCAACCTGATTCTTGACGAACGATGAACTTAGATAGTCACCACTATGAGGATACCTATCGGTGATTATCAATAAAGTGTGACCCTCTAATGATTTCACCGAAACCTCTCCTGATAATGAGGATTGTTTATCATAGTTTCCCTACTCTCAGGGTAGTTTTCAATAAACCACGTCATAAACGCCGTGACATCGATCTTATCCTGCAATAACTTCTCTCGCTTAACGGCCCATTCCTGCTTGATATCCGGTCGCTGGATCAATTCGATTGATTTTTCGATGGCCTCGTCTGGGTCGGCAAAATTGAATATTAATCCATACGTCTGCTCAAGTTCAACAAAGTTGCTCATATCATCGGGGCCTACAAACGAGTTGCACCGCACTGCAGGAGTCCCGAGATACGCCGCTTCGGTCGTTGAAGTCTGGGTGTCGCCTACGAGCAGGGAGGCGTAGTACAGTACGTCGTGCATTTTTTGAGGGGGGATCTTGATGGCATAGTCTTCAAGATCTGCCGGTAAAGTGATCTCAGACGAGATAAAGACCCGCGAATATTCTTCCAGTTCCCGGGCCAGACGCTTTTTATCATCGATTGAAAAGCCTTTGATACCGATGTCATGAGAGGCATCGAACGCATTGAAACGAAGAAGAGTATACTTCTCTTCCTTTGAAACGCCGAGTAGATCCAGAACACCGGGGTCCGGCCTGAACCAGTTCGGATGGAGGTAAGCGGATTCCTTGAACCCACTGATACGAACGTGCTTCTTTCCGAGATCCTTCTTAAAATTTATCGGTGTTATCACGGCATCGGTAAACGGCAGCGTCAACGATAAAATGAGCCCTGTCGGTTCGGAATCCGTGAACACGATCGATGGCTTGCCCCGTAACTTACTGACCTGCGAGGAGTACGGCGACGTCATGCTTACGTATATATCGGGATCGAACTTTTGCGAGATCTTGAGCAACCTGATATCATTTTTAATCATCGTGACGGCTTTGTTTAACAGACCGGGAGTGTTTCTCTCAAGGTTTTCGTAAGCGTATCCATACGACTCCAATAGCGTTTTTACTATGCTCTCCCGTTCCCGCACGCAAATTTTTATTTTGTGCCCTTTAAGCTCTAGATTCCGGATTACGTGCTTGAAAAAATGGACGTGTGCCGGGTGTCCCAGATCAAAAAGAATTCTCATAAATACATCACCGCAACAATCCCCACAAACACCAGTTCAATCCCATAGACGAACAGCACCACGTCTCGCTCGTAGACCTTCCGCTTTACCCTCCGGAGCGCCGCAATCGTCAGGTGAGTCATGTGATAGATGCCGGTATAGGGCAACTCCAGGCTCCCATCTTCATTGACCCGGCCAAATGCCTCCGCCTTGCACCGCTTCCTGAGCACGAGGCAGAAGTCGACGATGAAGGGGATGAAGAGCAGAAGTGCAATCTTCTCAAGGTCGCCGAGGATTGCAATGCAGGCGATGAGCGCACCGACGGAGTAGGTGAGGGTATCTCCCGGGAAGATCTTTGCCGGATACCAGTTGAAGAGCAGGAAGGCCATGAGCGCGCCGGCCATCCCGAACGCCAGCACCGCGGGGATCGCTTTGTCCCCGAGAAACGCGAAAAACCCGAGCGCCGAGAGGATGATGACGCCCAGCCCGGCCTCGAGTCCGTTGTACCCGGCGAGAATGTTATAACCGTTTGAGGCGCACATGATGCCGAGAGGGATGATCAGGAGAGGATAGGCGATTCCCCAGTCAATGGTCCCGATTATGGGGAGCACCATCGAAGACTCCCCGGCGTTGATCGCCATCATCGGCATCGCAGCCGGGATGGTGAGAAGTGGTTTCTGCCAGTGCGATAGTCCTCTCTTCCAGCCGAGGACATCATCCATCATGCCGATGAGGGTGATGAGCAGGATCGTGCAGAGGCAGGCGAGGATCGGGACAAAGCCGTCGGTGCCGTAGTAGAACGTTTTGAGACCGATGTAGAGGAGGATCGCGGTGACAAAACCGAAGATCACGCAGATGCCCCCCATCTCCGCGACTTCCGGCCTGTCCGGCTTATTCATGTCCTTCCCGGTAAGGCCCTGGGCATGCGCCTTCTTGATCCAGGGCGGAACAATGTAGTACGTGACGAAAAAACTCGCCAGCACGATGCCTGCGAGAAGGGCCAGATCCATTGATAAATTATTCGCGTAGTTATTATATCAAGGTAGCGAATTCAGCCCCTCGCCGCGGCACGAAATTTATAAATTTTCGCACCGTCCTCATACAGCGTCTCGTAGTTGACGGCGTCAAAATCCGGGTTTATCTTCGGATAGACGCTGGAATACTCGGAGAACGGCGGGACGTACCCGGGCTGCGAGAGGGAAATATTCGAGACATAGACCACCGTGAGCGCATCCCCCGCCTCCCGGAGCGCGGCAAGGGTTTTCGCACTGTTCGGGTCCCGGATCATCTGCTGGACGACACCGTAGCCATACGGCGTATCCCCGGGCACCAGGCGGGGCCGCGCGACTGGGACCCCGGCGATGGGATAGACCCACGCGCCGGTCTCGTCGAGGTTGATGCAGACCATGTTCGTTGTGTTCTGCTCAGAAAGCCACTCTATCGCCGCGGAGTCTTCCGGCGGGAGGGCCCAGGCCCCGGCGTAGGTGAAGAGGACCACCGCCATCGCAGCGGCCCCGGCGAAGACAAGGACGAGGGCAAAGACCGGCCGCGCTCTTGGGAGGGCCGCGGCCATCGCCGCGAGGGCCACCGCCCCGAAGATGCTGAGGGGGATGTAGAGTTGCGCAAGGACCCGGTTCGGGGTGGCGACGTAGTAGAGCACCCCGATGTCGGAGAAGACGAACATCGCGGCGATAGCGATCGTCCAGGCGATGCAGAGCCGATCGAGCCGGTCGCGGTTGTAGAGCGCGACGACGAACCCGAATACCGAGAGGAGCGCCCAGAACCACTGCGCGACGTACTCGGCCGCGAGCGCCTTGCTGCCGGCGAGCGAGAGGAGAAACGCGGGTTCGTGAACAGGAACGTAGAGCACGACGGCGACAACACCTGCAGCAATGACCAGCGGGAGCACCAGAGGGTACCGCCTCAGGGCCGCGGCGTGACTCCTCAGGTACTCGATCCCGAGCCAGACGGCGAGGATCACGGCGAGGTACGCCAGGTACCGCGTGTGGGTAAACGCCATCCCGATGACGAGCAGTGGGAGGAGCCGCCGTTCCACGACGACGGCAAGGACCGCGGCCACAAGAAGCATCTCGGCGGCCGCGCTCGGGTAACCCGCCCAGATAAGATACATGTAGTGCGCGGGGAAGCAGAAGCCGGCGAGGATGAACGCAAAGACGGCAACCTCCCGGCGGCCGAGTTCCCGGACCACCGAGTAGACGAGGACCGGGGTGATGGCGGTGACGAGGACGGGGATGGTCTGCACGAGGTTTAAGACCGGGAAGATCCCGCCCCAGAACGCGGCGAAGAAGTGGAACCCCTTCGGGTAGTAGTCCCAGTAGCTCCCGAAGGGATAGAGGCTGACCGGCACCTCCCCGCCGTCGAGGAGCATGCGGATGATCGAGGCGTGGGCGACGGCATCCCCGGCCATCCACATGGTGATCGCGGAGAAGAAGACGAGGCAGATCCCGACGTAGATGACTGATAGGCACCCGACGGCGATATCCTGGCGGTCGAAGTCGAGAGAGAAGTTCTCCCGGTACCGAAGCGAGAGGGCCGCCCCCACGAGCAGGACAGGGAGCTCCCCCACCCACGGGGCCGCCCCGAGAACCCCCGCAATGATCCCGGCAAGAGAGAGGAGGGCGTAACCGGCTGCAAATGAGAGGGCGAGCTTCGTCATCGGCCGGGCGCTGCGGACGAGGCCGAAGGCCAGCGGCGCCCCGGCGAGCAGCGTGCCCGCAGCCACGGCAAGGGTGCAGATGATATCCAGTAGCAGGTCGGGGAGCATCGGACAACCAACTCTTGCTGATCGCGTCTGTTCCCCATGGTGCATGAACTTACCCCATAAAACAGGACTTCGAGCGCTTCATGGCGGTGCAACGAGTGCTTTCACACAAGACGGGCGGAAACAGACTGCAACCACCTCACAACGATGAAATAGTCTTAACAGAAACTATACCACGTGCAGATCGAACAGGCGGCCCTGCTCGGGATCCTGCAGGGAATCGTGGAGTGGCTCCCCGTCAGCAGTCAGGGTCAGACCATAGTGGCGATGATCGCGCTCTACGGGATCTCCCCCGCCGCCGCCCTCTCCTGCTCGATCTTCCTCCACCTGGGCACCATGGCCGCGGTCCTGGTGAAGTTCAGGCGGGAGTTTCTCGGGGTGCTCAGGGCGCTTGACTCGAACCTCACGCGGACGATCATCATCGCGACCCTCTGCACCGGTGTCACCGGTCTGCCGCTCTATCTGATCATTAAGGACACCTTCACCAGCGGCACCCAGGTAACCCTCCTCATCGGCCTCCTCCTGATCGGGACAGGGCTCATCCTCAGGACCGGCCGGCCCGGGATCAAGGACGTCGAGGAGATCACCACCCGGGACATGATCATCCTCGGCCTCGTCCAGGGGTTCTCCATCCTCCCGGGGGTATCGAGGTCGGGGCTCACCACCAGCGCGCTTCTGCTCAGGAACGTACGCCAGGACGTCGCCCTGATGGTCTCGTTCATGATCAGCGTCCCGGCGGTGCTCGGCGCGGCGATCATCGACCACTCCGCCGCCGCTCTCCCGGTGGAGATCATCGCAACGATGGTTGCCGCCGCGTTCGTCACCGGCTACCTCACGATGGAGGTGCTGATCCGGGTCGCAAAGACACTGGACTTCTCAAAGTTCTGCATCGCGCTCGGCCTGCTCACGGTGGTGCTGGTGATCGCGCTGTAAAAAGAGGGAATACGTGAAGACCGCCTTCAGGCTGCTCATCGGCATCCTCCTTGTCGCTGCCCTCCTCGTGCTCTTCGACCCCGCCGCGATCCTCTCAGTCATCGCCTCGGCAAGGCCGGGATATCTTGTTCTGGCGCTCCTGGTCTACGCGGTCACCTACCTGATCCTCACCATCCGGTGGCGATCCATCCTCGCGGCGATGGGGGAGGACCTTCCTATCGGGCTTGCATACCAGGCTTTCGTCGGCGGAGTGCTCCTCTCCGACCTGACCCCCGGGCGCATCGGGGACTTCTCCCGACCGTTCCTCGTCCGCGACCGGATAGACCTGAACAAAGGAATTGCTTCGTTTGCCGTCGACCGGTATGCCGACCTCCTGACGATAGCAATCCTCGGGTTTGCCGGGCTTGTCCTCCTTTCGGTGCCCGGGGGGAAGGGCTACCTGATCCCGGCGGCATGCCTTCTTCTGCTGATCCTCCTCCCTTTCACCCTCTTCTGGCTGAAGAGGCATCTCGTGATCCGCGCAGCTGAACGGCTCGGTTCCGCCCGGATAACCGGGTTCGTGCAAACACTCAATGAGGCAGCGGGGCAGGTTCCCCACCTCCCCTCATTGACGGCGCGGGCTGTTCTCCTCACCACGGGTGCCTGGATCACCCACGCAGCGCGGGTTGCCCTGATCGCCGGGGCGGTGGGGTACCCGGTACCTCTCCCGGCACTCACGCTCCTGCAACCGCTGGTGAGCGCCCTCTCCCTCGTCCCGGTATCGCTCTCCGGGCTCGGCCTGGTGGAAGGAGGGCTCGCGGCGGTTCTCGCGGGACTCGGGGTGCCCGCAACGGTGGGGATATCCATCGCGCTCCTCGACCGGGGAATAACCGTGGCCTTCCACCTGCTCGTCGGGGGAAGGTACGCCACAAAATTAGTGTAGAAGGGTCTGCCGGAGAACCTCAGGGTCCTCCTGCACAAGAATCCAGAAATGAATCTCGTACGCGGTCGACGGCGATGCAACGTCCACCGAGACCTTCTGGTAGGTGTAACGGTACTCGGTGCTGGTAGTCTCCTTCTGGACGGTGATGACGCCGTGATCGTTATCGATGATCCACTCGGTGCGGCTCACGGTATATCCGGAATCGGTCACCGCGGATGCGACATCCTTTGCCGGCACCGTCTGGGCGGGTGAGGTGCCCACCTGCGCCACGCTGGTCGTCGTGGTGCTGAAGGTCTCCCGGGTTGTGGGATCGAAGATCAACAGCCCCTCGCGATCGGGGAAGCCGAAGCCGGACAGGTCTGCGGGCAGGAGTATCCGATCCGTCCCACCCTGGATTTCCTGAGCACCGTTTGCGGGGACCAGAACCCCGACTCCTCCGTTGTAGGTGGTCTGGAGGACAGTGGTCGCCGGCTCCCCTACCTGGATGATACCGGGCTTATCCGGGGTGAAGGTGACGTTGAAGGCCTTTTTCGTGTTCCCCCCGGTCCCGGCCGCCGGTAAGGTGAATGTACCCGACTGGAGGATCTGGTTGTCGTACCTGACGGTATAGGTATAGGGAGTCTCGGTGAGTTCATGAGAGACGACCGAGAAGGCAAAAGCCACCGGCTCTCCCACATTGACCACACTCGGGAGATCCTTCGGGCTCTCGAAGTAGAGTTCGGAGAAACTCTCCTTCATGGTGCCGGATGTATGGGTAAACACCACAAGTGCCCCGATTACGACGATTCCGAGGACACAGGCGGCGATGATGGCGTATACAATGGTTTTATCTTCGAACTCCATAGTAACTGGTATTCGTTAAATCGCATATAACCGTTGCCAGATGATACAGGGCAGGAACCGCAGCGGACAGAAGAACCAAAGAAAAAACGTTAACGGATCCGGGATCGTACCTATAAATTAATGTCGGAACATCGCGATCTGCTGGCGGTCATCATCTTCGTCCTCGCCGCTGCAGTTGTCATACTGGCCCCTCCCTTAAGCGAGACGCCCCTGCGAGCAATCGTCGGGTTCCCCCTGATCTTCTTCGTCACCGGGTATGCCTTCATCGAAGCACTCTTCCCGGAGCGAGAGGAACTTACCGGGATAGAACGCCTGACCCTCAGCATCGGGCTCAGTATCTGTATTGCCGTCTTTATCGGCTTTGGACTGAACTATACCCCATGGGGGATAAGACCGGGTTCGATCGTCCTTGCGCTCGCAGGGTTCACCCTGATCTTCACGTCAGTGGCCGCGGTCAGGCGGATGCGCTGCCGGGTGGGAGAGGAAACTCACCAGCTGGAAGGAAGAGCCCTCTAATCCAGGATCCCTCGGTAATACTTCTCAGTCGCTCCCGCAATCTCCTCCCACCGATACTCCCTGGCCGTCCTGAGGCACCCGGCCCGCAACTCTGCCACCCGGTCAAGCCCCGCGAGAATCCCCTCCCCGAGCTCCCCCGCCGAGAGCCCCGAGCAGAACCCGTTCACCCCCTCCACCACCAGATCCCGCGCCGCGTTCCCGGGATGATCCGTCGTCACCACCGGAAGCCCGCAGGCCATCGCCTCCAGCGCCGCGATCCCGAAGCCCTCGCGGGTCGAGGGGAGGACGAAGACGCGGGAGGCCTTCATCGCGGCGATGACCGACTCATAGTCCGGGAGGAAGCCGGTAAACGTCACCGCCCCGTCAAGCCCGAGGTCGCGCGCGAGCCGCTCGAGTGCCGGCCGCTCGGGCCCGTCGCCGACGATAAGGGCGCGGAGATCGGGAACCTCCTCCCGGACCGGGACGAGCGCCCGGAGGAGGAGGTCGACGTTCTTCTCCCGGATCAGCCGGCCGGTGAAGATGACGTCCCACTCCTCCGCCGCCGGGG
>JGI24714J26587_10002549_pt1 | contig 12025 bp, 3 predicted proteins | sample BioPla4DNA2_FD_26587 | JGI IMG/M metagenome (IMG submission 26587)
CGATTTTATATGCATCCATTTGAAAGTAATTATTTAANCTTGATAGGCTTCTATTAATAANATCTTCAGTCCTTATTCCCATTTTTATATCCTTATTTATTCGTGAAATTAATGCTTGTTCTGTACATACTAGAGAAAACTTATATAATTTACAATCATGCTTTTCTAATCTAGACAGAACATCATCAATAATACTTTGCTCATGCATTACCCAACAAAAAATAATATTTTGATACACAGAGCAAGAAATAAAATTATTTAAGAGATAACTAATATTATCAACTACCACATTTTTAGTTTCATCATTCACAATAAAAGGGGACATGTCCCAGCACCAATCACCATCCAGAAAAACACAGTTTGGTAAAAGTTTTTGCAGTTCTCTGCTTGTTGCTGTTTTCCCTACGCCCATAGTTCCATTTATAAAAATAAGATTTTTCATTTTCTACTCCTCATTCTCTAAAACTTAAATGTTCACTAATTCATAAAAATCTACATAATAGTATCATCACCAATCTCAATTAGTTTATTAGAAGATAGATACTCACTTCTATCCTTTTGGTCTACTTCACCTTTTAGTACTTGCTTAACTTTTTCAAACTCAAACTGTTTTATACATTTATCTATTCACTTATTAATCATGTATCCTCTATCGTGACTCTGTTAATTCTTTATAGTAGATTATAATTTGCTACATCTGTACCTTTCAAGTTTAGACTGATTTGTAACGTATCTAGGGGTAGAATTTTGCTTAAAAAGTCTATTACCATTCCTCTATTTAAAACATCATGGCAAAATTCGTTGTAATAATGACGCAAGCATCCATAGCAGCTAGCGTTTCCATCCTCTCCGCCACATTCGCATCTTTTAAGCCTTTCTAATGTAGTGTACAAAACTTCCTTCAGTATAGTCTTATTAGCCATTCGCTTTACATGTCCTGCTCCACCGGGGACATTATCAAAAAGTATTAGCGCAGGCCTTTCGGGATTTCCTGCTATGGGATACAAGCAGCCATCTAAATCCTGCCTCTCTATCTGCAAAGCTTCGCTGGCCCCTTCTAATAGGGCATAAAGCAGCGAAAGCCAAAAACCTTCCCTGGAATCCCCATATCCATCAAAATAAAGTTTTAGAATATCCGTTTCAAACTCGTGTCCCAGGGAAAGACCAGATTGTAATTTGCCACGGCATTCTCTACCCCAATTGGTCTTGTGGGATGATTTTGTCTTTTCATCGCCTAATAGGGCATATCCACAGCTATAGCATATCTTAAACCTCTTTTGGCCACCTGTATTTATAACAGCCAGCTTGCCATGACTAGCTGCGGTAGCAGTTAATAGAACATTTCCTAATTCCAATTCTGTATGCAATGATTCATTAGCTTCTCCAGAATAATATACTCTGGTAGTGTAGGTCTTTTCAGGCCTTTGCTCCCCTGGTCTTCCAGGAGCATCAGTACTTGCTATAAAACCAAAGGATGGGATAATGAAATCACCGTCTGCCTTTGCTATCCTATGCCCACAAGCAGGACATCTTGGAAAGGGATTATCATTCTTTTTTAAAAGCTCTGCTCTAGTCCTGTGATAACTTCTGCAATTAGCACATATCACATAACGATAGCGCTCCCAAGCCTTGGTAGGTACTCGTTTTATATATCTGCTGGTCCACAGTTTTCCTGCTGCAACTATTTGACTGCTAGGCGCATATTCTGATAAGGCTATTTTAAGATCCCTTTCCAGTTGCAATCGCTTTGCCTCTTCACCGTGATGATCTATTTGTAGTGGTACAACATCTACAGGAAAGCCATATTTGGGAATTATACTGCGGCTTGACATAAAGCTAAGTAGAGGTCTAGTTTTTATAGTGTTTAATAGTCTTATTAAGTGTCCTCCATCCCTATATTGCTTATATGCTTCTTCTCTTGCAGCCTCTATTTCTTCAACATCCCTTTTTAACTCTTCATAAGCCCTGACCATTACTCCATCTTCCCCTAGTAGCAGGTCCACCCATTTCCAGTCTTCTAGCAAATCATGCATATGCCTAGGGACTATCCTCTTTAATGATTTATATAATGCCGGCGGTTTTGATTTCAGGTATTGTTTTAGTTTTTCCGGTCCTGGTCTACCAGCATGGAAGAAAAAGCTTTCAACATTGCCAAAATAGTCATTGTTTTCTGCCCAGAATTTTGATAAAGCGGTAGCAAATATATGTCTAAGTATAATCTTTTCATTATCTAAAGTTATATATGGTGCCCTTATCTCCCCTGCCACCATTCTCCATGGTTCATGATAATGAGTGATGTCGTGAGATTTTCTCTGGGCAAAGGTAAGCACAAAGGCAGCTGAATCTGCTCGACGTCCAGCCCGTCCTGCCCTTTGAATATAGTTGGCTGCAGATGGAGGCATATTTCTCATAAATACTGCTTCCAGCTCGCCAACATCTATGCCTAGTTCAAAGGTGGTGGAGCAGCTTAAAATATTTACTTCTCCATTTACAAACTTAGTTTGGAGTTCTGCTGCAGACTGACTAGTCAACTGTGCTGTATGCTCCTCTGCATACATTTTTATTGGCTTAGTTTCCATATATAGCCTGTAATAGTGATTATCCTCGAACACATCAAGGGGATCGCAGGAATGCAGCTTTCCCGTACACTGATAAGATACACAGGTACCACGGATATTATAGGGGGTTATTGTATTACAGGTATCACATATATACCACTGTATATCATCATGTACTAGGGGTGAAGCAATCTCCCATACATGGTTGCCTATTTGATAAACCACTCCCTCGCCTGTAAGATTTTTGGCATGAAAATGATCGCCCCATACACTGTTGGGAGATCCTAATAACAGACATCTGTCCCATATTGTTTTTAATAGCTCTATGCATTCTTCTTTTGTTATAGTGGGGTTAAGGTTTTTAGCGACACGGATTATGTAATCCAATCTACCGTTTAGTCTATCGGTATTCCAGCTTAGAATTCCACGCTTGGAGCAGGTTTGATTGCCCCTGAAATAGAACTCCCTGTTTCTAGGTTGGAAAAATTCATCTCGAGGAGATATCCATTCAGGGAACAAAACAGCGCCTTTGTTTCTGAAAGTGTCCAATAATACTTGAAATAAGGTCCATACTTCCTCTTCAGTCATGTTCCAAGGGGATCTCAAAAGTGGTGGAGGGGCTCTCCAATACTTGGGTTTCACTAGGGAAAAATGTATTAGACCCAACGCCTCCAGACTGTTTCGCTTGTTTAGACCAAGGAATTCATAGAAAAGCCATTTATAAACCTCGTTTTTATTATCCTGAATACTTGATTGTTCAAAAATTCCTGCCTCGTCAGCAGTCTTATACAGAGCATCTGCCAGATTTTGAATTCTCCATTTATTCTCTATAATTTGACCTTTATAATCCTTAAGGGTTTTGATTATTAAACTCCTGCGTAGTATCTGGTTATATGTATGGTTCAAATATGGGGCAAAGAAGGCGGCATCCTGACGACTATCAGAAAAAATCAATAATTTTCTTGTGCCCTCATGGCTGCTTTTTTCCTGCATTTCATAAGCGCCCAGATTCCACTCATCTCTTTCCCCACTTGCCCTGTCCTCGGCCGGCTCAGTCACTTTTTGTGGATTAATCTGTTGATACAAGGCTGTGCTTAGTACACTGGCAGTAGCATCATTTCCTGTTAAAAACCTTCTTACAACACCTCTCGGACTTCTTCGTCCACAAGCAGGACAAACATATATCCGCCCCCCACTGCTAGTGGGTACCTTATATACCGTAAAATATTTGCTATCTTTACAATGGCATATTTTACCCATAAATCCTTGTTTCTCAATAGCTCCACATTTGCCGCAAAGGATATAAGGTGATAAATCCTGCTTTTTTTGGCTTATTTCCGGAAAGTTAATTTCATCATCCTCATCAGCCTCACAAGGAACAAAATCCTCTTGCTTCATCAAGTAGTACTCCATTGCTTCTATTTCCTGACTGGATTGTCTTAGATAGGTGACCCCGTTCTCTTCCAGACTTTTCCCTACCAAATACAAAGAAGCACATTGATTGCAAGTAGCTATCTCAAAAATAGCATAATCCGTGCCCTCTATATTTTTGAATTCATGTCTCTCTAAGTATAATTTCATATCCGGCATCATGCCTAAATATGCTCCCTCAATTGCTCGTGCAAAGACATGATAACGAGCCGGAAGAAGAGGTAATGATGAGTCATCCTCTTTAGCCCGGCTTGCCAGCTCTACTAGACATACTAAAGTTTCCATAGCCTTAGCTGAATTCCCTACAATTTTCTCTGCAATGGAAGTAAGGAGCTTCGGACCTTCTTGCAATTCTTTTTGAAGATTTATTAATCTCGCATCAGCTTTTAATACTGAATAAATAAATCTTCTCCAATCATGTTCCTCTGCTTCTTTTATGGCATGATTAACTACAACTTCTGGCACCTGGCTATCCAATGCGATAGATGCCAATCTGTTTACTATATCCTGAGGTGTACTATCATTATCTATAACATCCAGCCATTGCTGATACATTCTTTCATCAGGATGCCCCCAACTAATTACTGCTTGGGTCAAAGGCATGCGTTCACCTTCAATAACATCCTGACGTCTGGAATCATTCTCTATCCATTCGAAAGGTTCACCAAACATCTGGCTAGCAAAATTTACTATTTGTGCATAATCCTCTTTTCCCTTACCAAGAGTGGCACTAGTAGCAATACACTGCAGTCTTTTACTAGGATCTTTTATCACCCTATCTTTTAATCTACGCAGTAGCATAGCCATCTCAATACCTTTAGAACCACTATAAGTATGTACCTCATCTATTACAATAAAACACCAATTTCCAGAATACCTGCCATCGAAAAAAACACTATCATCAGGTCTTAAGAGTAAATATTCCAGCATAGCATAATTGGTAATCAAAATATGAGGCGGATTATCCCACATCTGTTGTCGGCATATTAGTTCGTTTGGCAAAGGATCCGAGTGGAACATATTCCTATACTGATCCACAGCATTTCTATACTCTTTTTCAGTCTCTCCCGTATAGCGACCAAAAGTAATATCAGGGAAATTCTTAAGTAGAGATCGCAGCCTTACCATTTGATCATTGGCTAAGGCATTCATAGGATACAATAAAAGTGCACGCACTCCAGGCTGCAATTCCCNTCTTTCCCACTCCCTCATTAAATGGTTGATAATAGGAATCATAAAGGTCTCGGTCTTACCGCTACCGGTACCTGTAGATACTACAATATTTCTTTGTTTTTCTATAACTTTTCTTATGGCTGATTCCTGATGCTTATACAAAGACCTGTCTAGAGGCAGTGCTGAAGTACGCAAATTTCTAAATCCTTCAGACAAGACATTCTCCTCTATTAGGGATTCTATGGTATTACCAGATTTAAAATAAGGAGTAGCTTCAAGGATAGGTCCCTTTAATAATCTTTCAGNCTTTGATAGCTGTTCAATAAACTGTTGCTGTAAGTTTACATCTCCAAATCTAAAAGTGGTAGCAAGATAATTTTTGTAACTTTCTTCAATAGCAGCCGATGCTGCTATAGGATTAATACTCATCTTTATAATTCCCCTCCCAAACCATGATGGCTAATTCCTTTTCCTTTTCAATAAGGAGTCTAATAAAATCCCTGCTGTTCCCATCAAAAATATTCCTAATATCTACCCCTTCAGGCAAAGGCCTATGCCAACTATTAAACAACACAAAAGGATCATTTCCGGCCAGAGGATAAGTGTTTGTAACTGTTCTAATGACTTCCTCATATTCCCATCTAACCAACATAAGAACCTCTATTTTCTCCTTGTAGTTGNGAACTAAACTTTTACACTTAGGATAATGTTCTGCGTCCCAAACCTGTTGATTTTTCACAATTTCCCCACAGCTGGTGCATTTTACGCCTTCTTGGATTTCTATGAAGGCTATATCCTTTTCTTTATCCCAGGTTAATTTCAAATTATGCTGATCTCCTCCCTTACCCCAACCAAGCTCTATACTGCCATTTCCAGCCCTCCATGCTTGCATTAGCTTTCTGGCGTTCCTGTTATAAAGAGTAGAATTAGCTAGAACTTTTTCTCCTGTATAAAAATCCATGCTTACATCAAATAGGCTATCATATAAATAATCGCATATATAGTTTGACAGCTTGGTTTGAATAGCTGAAGCTGTTGGAAGAAGTGAAATTTGATAGACTGGCATTTCTGCGTCAACTTTCACAAATATCCATCTGCTAAGCTCCTTTAAATTAACACCATTATTTGTAATCAAGGCTGAAAAATTGCCTTTATGGTCTATCTGGGTACTAACTTTTGCTATCCTTGTTTTGTCTTTTATATGTCCTACTAGAGCTATTTCTATCATACTGCCTTTATAGCTAGAGCTGGTTTTGCCAATTACTTTTATACTATTATTAGAGAGCCATAAAAAATCTAGTATCCTTATATGCTTATCATTGTTTTCAATAAAAATATCGTACACTTTGTCAGCCTGCACAGGGAATTCTAGTCCCATAGTTGAACCCATCCAGGGATCTTCAATATCAAATTGAACAAGATATCTGCCAGTAGCTAAATCATGTAAACCCATGTCCAATACCAAGCTATTTTCCCCATCCTGAATTGGAATTGTTATAGGCATTTTCCAAGGATTATCAGTCCTCCAAAAACGTATTATCCTATTGTTGGGATTCCCTTTATCTTTCCATTTCAGACTTATCAGCTTATTGCTGTCCACCGTATTATAAATTGCATAGCTGAAATCTTCAATTNCCCATACCGTTCGAAGNGCAAATAACATTCCTTTAAAAAGTTTTCTATGTCGCCTGTCGTATATTTCAATAGTAAAGTTATACACACCTGGAGAAGCTTTAATTGTATCTGTAAAAGCCATAAGGCTTACCCGTGCCCTGCCAGATTTCAACATTGTATCCACATATTGATCTAAACCATCAGCACTTATTATTATGTAATCGCCTTTGTCTTCTGGCAGTTCCACTTCCAGAGTCAGGTTTTCACTTTCGAGCCAATCATCCAGCCAAATTTCATCTATGTCACAAACACCTTGGCTATTATGGATATCTTTGAGTCCATATAAATTCCATTTCACTTTTGGCATCTCTACTTCTATAGGTAAAATATCCTGTTCATCATCTCTTATAGAAAATATTATATTCCCAAGTAGAATATCTTCAGAATCTGGAACCATGATATCGTAGGCTTCATCTACAACAGAGATTATAGTTCCCTCACTCCTAATTTCAAATTTGCTGTTTTCAGGCAGAATCAAAGTGGTCATTATATCAACATTTTTACCCTGGCTGGGTATATAAAGATGGGGATCGAAAATAACCATAAGGTCAGGAATAAACACCATGTAAAATCTGTGTTCTTTCCCTTTACTATTTGTAAGATATATACCGTACCAACCCAAGGGATTATTGCCTAGCAGCTGAGGAGTATGAAGAGGTATCTGAACTGCTGTGTTATTCTCAGACACAGTAATATCAGATAATTCTTTTAGTCTATAAAACTTTCTCTCATCCCATAATCTAGTTCCCCTGCTTATTACAAGGGTCCAATCATCTATGTTTTCTGTAGAATCAAAGGGAATCATAAGACTTGGTATATCATGAGAGTATATCGGCAGACCGTTAGAAGTGACTCCTAATAAGGGTTCAGCTCCTAATAAGAAAGGCTCATTGACCCTTACTGTTTTTAAGGATAAGACTTTATCTCCAGTATTGCTATCCACTATGGATAGCTGTGCCGTATTGGATAAATCTATCAATATTAGTTTAAAATCCTCTTTAAATTGAACAAGAGTAGATTCCTCCAAAATATGAACTTCCGGATATGGAGTCCAATTATCTGGACACAGAAGCCATAATCTTTGCTGGGGAAGCTCTGCTCCTTGTACTTTAGCTCCATTTTCTCGAAAAATTAGATAAGGCAAATCTTCCTTTATTCCTTCTACTTCCCATTCTTTTAGTATCCTTCCACCTGATTCCAGAATGATAGTATATGTAGAGGAGAGTGTATATATAGGGATATCAATTTTTGTTGTTTCTACCGCATCATTGTTATAGATATATGCTTTCAACTGTGAATATGCAAGCTGTTCCTGAGATTGAGTCTTTACTTTAATATATATAGGGTTATCAAATTGACCATCCCTATACTTCAATCTATGGTTACCCATAGATATCTTTAGTTCTCCTAATACCGGATCCAGCATCAGTTCAGGAGCAGAAAATCTTTCTAAAGGTTCTGTATAGTTTCTCTTGTTTTCAAGACTGGCATGCTGCATGTTAGCACGCCATTTATTAAAAGCATCAATAACTCTTTTTGGTAAGTTATATTTATTAGGGTCAACAGGGCTTCCGTACTTTTCTAGATCATCTATCATTTTTAATATCTCAATTAACCATGTATCTGACCATTCTCCACCATAAAGCAAAAATCTCAATACCGTTTCTTCAGTATAAAAAGTTGGCAGGGATATGGATTCAAGTTTATTTTCTTTTTCGCCTATTTCATTCATTAAATTGTTGATTTTATCTATATAATATTTGTTTAAACTATCTACTGAAGATTCTATTATGTCATGTCCTTCTATTCTTTTCCAAGCAACCACATTAGTTACGTGTTGATCCAGTAATACCTTGGAACGCATATATTCATGAAAAGATTCTTTAATGGGAGCCAGTTTAGCTGTAAACTCTTCAGAAGCCATGACTAAAAACCCATGATTATAAGGAAGATTTCCAAATAGCTGTTTTAAATCCTCTTTCAACTTGTGTATATGTATTTTTTCTTGTTCAATTTCCTTATTCAATTCCTGGTATCGTGCTTTTTCTAGTATAAATCTTTTCCTGTCCTTTAATAATACACCTACACCATAANACAAGGGTATAATNCCAATAACTGAAATAGCAAGGGGTATTATANGCTCTAAAGTAGAAAATAAAACAAGCCCAATTAAGGTTAATACAAAACCTATCCATAGATGTGGTTTTATTTTGATCTCTTCAACCTTAAACTGAGCCAATTTATTTTCTAAATTTTTAGCAATGGTACAATGAGTATTATATTCATCAAATTTTGATTTTATGGCATCAAGCTCAATTTGTTCTATGGCTTCTTCGAATTGTTCATTAAAATCCTGTTTAAATAGGTTAAAAAAGTGGAGATTCAATGTGGATTTTAACTGGCTACATTCTTTTATCATAGACCTTAAAGTAGCTTGTTCCGTTAATNCTGTCTGATACTGATCTTTTAGATATTCAAGCTCTTTTTCCAACTTATTCTTTTTCTGATACTTTTCCCTTATTTCATAAAGATAATCAAGAATTTGTTTACTATGCCTAAGCTGGTTATCATAGAAATGCATTACTATTTTGTTTAAATATTCATCTAAACAACTCTGAGGTATACCACCATGAATAAGAATGGGAGCTACATATTTGTATGTAGATTCTGTATCAATATTTGCTAAGTTATGCCTGTTAACAAATTCTAGAAAAAACTTTCCTAACCTTGTCTGGGTTGCTGTGTCAAGATTACCCAACACCTCACTCACACAGGCCCAATAATTTCCTTCTTTATATCCATATATTCCGCAATTTACCAGCAAAAAAGCTAAACAGGCAGGTGCATTCTTCATAAGATATCTTATGCCCCAGCTGTTATCTTCATATATATAGTCTTTTATAAGCTTCACTAAAGTTTTAAAATCCTCATCGAATAACTGTACTTGACCTATAAAATCAATCCCATCTAGTTTTGACATTAAAATCTTTTCACATTCTTCTAGGCTGGTACAGTTACAAAACATTATTACACCTCCCAGCATCTGGGATATCCGCTTTTCTCAAAATCCCTTTTATCCATATATGAAAACTAACTAATATTTCATTATTCTACATGTATAGTTGTTTTCCCTCTTTTTGCGACCTTATATTTTACATAAATATTCCCTTAATACTAGCTTAATGCTAAGTACTAAGGGATATTTTTTAAATAGACAAAAACTAATGGATTTGTTTATTTAATAGTATTTTTATGCTCACTAGCCAGTTTTACATATTCATAATTTCCTCTTCTGTAAGTTCCCTTACCACCTTAGCTGGCGAACACATTACTAAGATATTGGAAGGCATTTTCTTCCCTGGAGGCACTAAAGACTCTGCTGCAATTATTACATTGTCACCTATCTCTACACCGTCCAAAACTATAACACCCATGCCAATTAGTACATTGTTGCCTACCTTACAGGCATGAACTATAGCTCCGTGTCCTATGGTGACGTTGTCTCCTATTATGATAGGTTTATCTTTAGCAATGTGTATGGTGCAATTATCCTGTATGTTTGTATTCTCTCCTATAGAGATAAAATTGTCATCTCCGCAAATTAATGTACCATACCATAAGCTTGCTCTCTTCTTTAATGTAACCCGTAGTTGTGCTGTCTGCCACAAAACAGCTATTATGAATATATGGTTAATATCCATTGTATTCTATTTTCATATGTCCACCTCATGTTATCATATAAATATAGGTTTCTTCATATACGTAATATAATTTTGGGTTATCTTTTTCATGATCCATGATCCAGCATAAATAAATAATTTTTGCTGTACATTATATAAATGATATTCAGTAAATTAGTTTAACAATTTATATTATAGCCCTTAAATTTCAAACCAATATACTGTGTCTTTCTTAAAATATTGAAAGTTTGCCTTCTTGGATACCCTTTGTAGGACTATATTAGAAACCATACAATCCCATTGAACTATTATTCCATTATCTATACACTCATTTACAAAGTAGTGTGTAAGTGCAAATGCCAAGCCTTTATTTCTATGATTATCCTCTGTTTCAATATTAACAGCTATTATATTGTTGAATCTAGCAGTTTCAATTATAACAGCAACTATTCTTTTTTATATAACTACAACGAATGCAACACTACTGTTAATAAAGCTTTCATAGGTATCCCAAGATTCTAACAGACGTTCTGATAGAAATAGATGATTATAAAAATATCACTCTTTAGTCTTTCCGATAGTTTAGTATCTACTTATATATTTCATATCCATGGATAATTGAAGGAATCTCATTAAATCCAACATTTCTACGAAATTTATATTCATCTTCAGTTAGGATAGTTCTATCTTTAAATGTATGGAGAATATATCAATAGAAAATTCAAAATAATTAATTCCGTTACTCTTGAGTTCAGGAAATATTTTCTCTTCCATAATACTATAAGTTTCTAAATCACTAGGTTCTCCCAATATGGAAAGCTTTCAGCTGTAAATGAATAAACTAATGCAATCTTAGGATTTTCTATATCTCACCCCATATATCACCCTTGCATTCTCCAGCAATAATTCCTGAAAAACTGGGACTGTCAGTATATGTTAAATTTTTAATAACACCTTAATGTAGTTCTTTTACTTTAAGCAATATACATATCCTCCAATATATAAATAACTATTAACCATAATCTTCAACTACAACATGGAAAACCACTATCACTATATTATTCTAACTATATTGCATTATTCCTTCTAACCTGTTTTCCATGTTCTATAATCAATGCTTAGTGTAAAATTGCTTTGGGTAAAATTAGAAAAATAAAATGGTGATAATATTTATATGAGCTGTTTATGAAAAAAAGAGAACAGCAGCGAAACAGCAAGAGTTACTAAAATAGATCATGAGATTATTAGAAAACCAAAGCTAAAACTCTCTCATGAAACCTTAGGAAATATTTCCACTTTGAATAATGGAAAAAGAACTTGAGCTTCTGGATTTCTTAAATCAATAAGGTATGCTTGAGGCAGTTGTTAAACAGGCGGAATACTTTTTATTAAAACCTAAAGTAAATTGACACTATCATAAACTAGTTATTTATTGCACTGTTAGACAATAAATGTTAAAATAAAGGCGTAAACAATGAAGGCAGAACCATACATAGTTATGTCTTTTTA
>JGI24714J26587_10002553_pt1 | contig 12014 bp, 10 predicted proteins | sample BioPla4DNA2_FD_26587 | JGI IMG/M metagenome (IMG submission 26587)
GATACCTCCAATTCTTGTTTTTTTGTGGTAATAAACATTATATCAGAGGTCTTTCCTTTTTTCTTATCTTTTTGTCACATATGTATTATCTTATATCACCGATTCGCGGAAAATGCATAATCTTCAGAGAAGTATTACTATATTTTACTGCATACTCAACTACTCTTTGACAAAATCTCGTTTATTCTGTTTATAATTGTCTTCAAAGGAAAGACCTCAAATATTCGTTTTTGTGGTAATAAACAATATATCCGGGGTCTTTCCTTTTTTCTTATCTTCTTGTCACATATGTATTATCTTATATCACCTGATGATATGACTGGGAAATTTCGCCTTCGCGGCATTTCTTGAGACGTTACAGAAAAAGAAAACACAAAGAGGTCATGATGTGAGCAGGAGATCCACACGGTATTATAATTTGTCAAAACCTCTCAGGTACAGGAGATTTGTGATAACAACATTGGATTTCCACCAGTTTCTGCTCACCGCCCATTCATCAGGCCAGGCGATCCATTTCCATGTAATGCCCCATGAGCCGTCCTCAAGCTGTGTATTAATTATAAAGTCACATTCATACTCTGCTATATCCCTGTTGGTGTCGTAGAATATACTGTCCCTGCTGCTGAAAAACTGTGAGGGTTTGCAAATGTATGATGTCTCCCACACTGAAGTATCCTTGCAAATAATTCTTTCAACNTGCTTTACCAGTTTATCCTTCAGGGCATTAATGTCGAATAAATCAGTCATGCCTGCCTCTTCAACATATTGCATCAGGCGCACATAACATGAAACTGTACCCATATTGTCAAAATACCCCTGGTTCATGTAGGAATCAAAGGCTTCCTTTGCCAGGCGGCAGCCAAGGTCGTGAATACTGCTGCCCTTATCGGCGATTTTTAAAATAAATCCTGCCAGGCAGGCAGTGGGATTGTAGTCATCATGCATCGTACTGCCAATAACCGTGTCCCACCATGGTGCGTGAGGATAATTGTCAGTGCTCTTTACCAGGATAGACCACGTACGCCCGTCAAAATCCCTGCCGCTTTCGAGATATTTAAGGATTCCTGCTGTTATTGGGTGCGAACTGTCGGTAAAACCAATTTCGCGCAGTATTTCTGTCGCATACCAGGTTTGAATGGGTGAAGAATTCGGATTCCAGGAATCGGGTTCAAGGGCATGTCCGAAACCGCCGTCCTCGTTCTGGTAAAATGCCAGGGCATTCAGAACATCTTCGGTGCTCCCGTTCTCAAAGTGATACCGAAAACGTGCCAAATCCAGGGGCCTTGCATTCCTGTATATGAATTCTTTAGCCTTTTGAAAAACTTTATTCATTTTTCTATCTCCCTTATTTTGTTACCTTTATATTACAGTTTTGTTCTATTACTGTCAACCAAATTTTGGCCAAGCCTTTACCAGCGGAGTTATATTCCTGCGCCGAATCCCAAAATTTGAATGCCGCCCGGTAAAAAAAAATCTTTTTTTTCAATAATTCCCTGTGCTATAATGATTACATGCAAACAAACGGTATTATGGATATATACGCTTGCTTTGCATATATCTTCCATGGATACACATTATGAAAGGTGAGCTGAAATATGAGAATAATTAAAGTTAAAAACTACGAAGAAATGAGCAAAAAGGCAGCGGACATTATTGCCGCCCAGATTTTGCTTGATCCCGGGACCGTACTTGGCCTGGCAACAGGCTCCACGCCAATCGGTACATATGACAGGCTTGTGGAACTGAACAAAAACGGCGACATCGATTTTTCCCGGGTAACCACCATCAATCTTGATGAGTATTGCGACCTGGAGCCTACCCATGAGCAAAGNTACCGTTATTTTATGAACAAGCATCTTTTGACAAGGGTGAACATCAACCTTGAAAATACCCATGTACCCAACGGAAAAGCCAGGGATACAGATGCAGAGTGTAGACGCTACGACGACCTGATTGAAAAAGCAGGCGGAATTGATCTGCAGCTTCTTGGCATAGGTCATAACGGACATATCGGCTTTAACGAACCGTCCGACGAGTTCGTTCCGGGTACACATTGCGTTAAATTAACCGAAAGCACGATTAATGCAAATTCAAGGTTTTTCAACAGTATAGATGAAGTTCCAAAGAGAGCGATTACAATGGGGATCAGGGCTATCATACAGGCCAAAAGGGCATTGCTGATCGCCAGCGGAGAAGACAAAAAAGAAATACTGAAAAAAGCCCTGTTCGGTCCGGTAACACCGCAGGTACCTGCATCAATACTGCAGCTGCACAGGGATCTGATTGTTGTAACTCCTTTGGATATTTAACGTAAGAACCGAGGCAGGCGAATCCGCAAAGACACCTGCCCCGTTTCCCGTGTTTTACATAATCAGTGTAATGTTACCGAAGGTAAGCTCGGATTTTTATGTAAAATGAATAAAACTTCGGGCAGGGATGAAGCGGCATCTTTTGCTTTTTTGCAGTCAGGCCGGGCCTGTACTTACCGGTTCCTTAATATACAGCAACTGTTTGGCGCGCATTGTTCAATATCTTCGTTTTTCCTAAGGCTTTACCCGGAAAAAAACGTCTGTTTGTTCCGTATTTTTATTGACTTTATTCCTGTATAAACATAGAATAATTATATAAGCAATATGTGCCGGAAAGCAAAAGCGAGGTGAAAAAATGGAGTCTGGCAGTAGTAGTATCGACAGCAGCGGTAAGCGTATGTACATGGAAAACTTAATAATGACTGTGCCAAACTCTGTTTTTTCATGTATAAGCCTCATTTTGCGGCACAGGTCATATTAATTTTCATACATACCTTTCCCTTTTATTTCAGATCACGGTATTATGCACTGTTTGGTACGCATAGCAAATATCCCGGTTTTGTGATTTGTAAAACCGGTAAAGTTTGCTGATGTTCAGACTCAATGTTAAGCCCTGGCATTGATGTTGCTTTCTGTTTTTCTGATGTTGTTTCGTTTTTATTATTTTTTACGGCGGAGGTGGTAGTTGTGGATCCTGTTCCTTTACCTGTTAATTTTGGCAAAAACACAAATACTAATATAAGAGCCATAACTACTGCACGAAAGGTGTGGCTCTTTTAAGGAGGGCTGCCGAATGAAGGAACTGATTATTGAACTCATTGAAAACGGCAAGTACAGTGAAGCAAGAAACAAGCTCATTGACATGAATGAAGTTGACATAGCCCAGCTTCTGGAAGAGCTGGACAAGCAAAAGCTGCTGATTATATTCAGAATACTGCCGAAGGAAATTGCGGCAGGGGNGTTTTCCTATATACCGTATGATCTCCAGGGATATATTATTGAATCCATAACTGATAAGGAAATCAAGGATATTATAGATGAACTGTTTCTTGATGATACAATTGACTTCCTCGAGGAAATGCCGTCAAACATCGTAAAAAGAGTGCTGAAAGCCACCGACGTGGAAACAAGAAAGCTTATAAACCAGTTTCTGAAATACCCGGAGGACTCAGCCGGGAGCATAATGACAATTGAATACGTGGACCTTAAAAAGGAAATGACTGTGGAACAGGCTTTGAAACATATAAAGGAAACAGGCGTAGACAAGGAAACAATCGATACCTGCTATGTCCTGGACAGTAACAGGATACTTGAAGGTGTTGTACCCATAAGAAAACTTATATTAAGTGATGAATCAACCCGGGTGGAAGACATTATGACAACCGATCCCATTTATATAAGCACCCTGGATGACCATGAAAAGATTGCGTCACTGTTCAAAAAATATGATTTTATTTCAATGCCCGTGGTTGACAATGAGCGAAGGCTTGTAGGCATTGTAACGATAGACGACGTTGTGGACATTATTGATCAGGAGAACACCGAGGACTTCCAGAAAATGGCCGCCATGCATCCTTCGGATGNAGAGTACCTGAAAACAAATCCGCTGGTGCTGGCAAGGCACAGAATTACCTGGCTTTTGATCCTTATGGTTTCGGCAACATTCACGGGGAATATCATTACCAGGTTTAACGACGTATTGCAGTCGGTTGTGGTACTCGCAGCGTTCATCCCGATGCTTATGGATACAGGCGGAAACTCCGGCTCACAATCGTCAACGCTTATAATAAGGGGCCTGGCACTGGGCGAAATTGAAACCAGGGACATTTTCAAGGTTATATGGAAGGAAATCCAGGTAAGCCTCGTAGTTGGATTAGCCTTGTCTTCCGTAAACTTTCTGAGAATTTACTTTTTGATGAAAACAGATTTATATGTGTCCCTGACTGTGTGCCTGACATTATTCTGCACTATAGTAATAGCGAAAATTATAGGCGGAGTGCTCCCCATCCTGGCAAAAAAACTGAGGCTGGATCCGGCGATAATGGCAAGTCCGCTTATAACAACCCTCGTTGATGCCGCAGCGCTTACGATATATTTCTCGATGGCTTCATGGCTTTTGCATATTTAAAACATAACCAAATCCCCCTAAGATCAAAACAGCCGGCAGGCAAGCACCGCCGGCTGTTTTGATTTTGAAACAAGGCTATGCCAGTCCGAAAATCCGTGCTGCGGCCGCAATGATAAGACATACCGCGATACCTGCCGCTGTGGGAATTGCAAATGCAGCGAGCGTCCATTTCATGCTGCCGGTTTCTTTTCTTATCGTCCAGAGCGTCGTGCCGCACGGGAAATGCATCAGCGAAAACAGCATCACGTTGAGTCCTGTAAGCCATGTCCAGCCATTCGCGTCGAGAAGCTGTTTTAAGTCCTTAAGCGTATCAAATTCAAGCATTGCCCCCGAAGCCGTGTAACTCATTATAATAATCGGGATAACAATTTCATTTGCGGGAAGCCCGAGGATAAAAGCCATCAGGATATACCCGTCCATTCCGAGCAATCTGCCGAAAGGCTCCAGAAAGTCTGCAGCATGCTTCAGAAGGCTTATATCATTCACCGCAACATTGGCNATTATCCATATAACCAGCCCGGCCGGGGCGGCAATCGCAACTGCGCGTCCAAGAACAAACAATGTCCTGTCAAATATTGAGCGAATAATTATCCGTCCTATCTGCGGCCTGCGGTATGGCGGCAGTTCCAGCGCAAATGATGACGGATAACCCTTCAGTACGGTTTTTGAAAGGATCCTGGAAACCAGAAGCGTTATTATTATGCCAAAAAGGACAACACCCGTTACAGCAAGGGTGGGGACTGCTGACTGAAAAGCCCCGCCAATGGCTCCACCGAAAAATATAACGCTTATTGCTATCAGTGTCGGGAACCGGCCGTTACACGGCACAAAATTGTTTGTTAAAATTGCAATCAGGCGTTCCCGCGGCGATTCGATGATCCTGCACCCTATAACTCCCGCCGCGTTGCAGCCGAAGCCCATGCACATTGTCAAAGCCTGTTTCCCATGGGCACATGCCTTCTTGAAGAAATTGTCGAGGTTGAAGGCCACCCTTGGCAGGTACCCCAGGTCTTCAAGAAATGTGAACAGCGGAAAGAAAATTGCCATAGGCGGAAGCATAACAGAAACCACCCAGGCAAGTGTGCGGTACATTCCATGAACAAGAATGTCATGAAGCCAGGCCGGGGAACCCGATGATAATATAATTTCCGAAATCTTTTTTTCAATCCCGAACAGGAAGTCAGCTAAGATGGAGGACGGCAAGTTTGCGCCTTCAACGGTCAGCCACAGTATCATTGCAAGCAGTGCAAGCATAACAGGAAGCCCGAATATTTTCGACGTCAGAACCCTGTCTATCTTTCTGTCAATACTGTTATACTGCCTGTTTTCAAATGTGACGGTTTCCCTGCTTAACTCTTCTGCAACGGTTACCAGCCGGGACACCGTTTTGTCGCGGAAATCTTCGGGCTTAATGCCGTTTTCGGCAAGGTACTGTTTTGCTTTGCCCAAAAGGGCGGCCAGGTTTGCATTACCCGCTAAATCAATACCGGTATGCCTGCTTATCGAACCGATAATGTGTTCATCCCCGTCAAGCAGTTTAAGTGCAACCCAGCGGTTGTTAATTCTGCCGCCTGTAAGTTTCCGAACTTCAGGCTGTATTATTTCCACGGCCTGTTCTATTGCCTTATCATATGTAATCTTTATCGGGTTAAGCCGGATTTTCCCGTTTGTCACGGCATAAACGGCATCCATCAGTTCATTCAGGCCTTTTTTCCTGCGCGCATTTGTGGGTATGACCGGTACGCCGAGGCGCCGGGACAGTTCCGCAAAGTCTATGCGGATTTTCTTCCTTTCCGCTTCGTCTATGAGATTGACGCAGACAACAACCTTGTCGGTAATTTCAAGTATCTGAAGGACAAGGTTCAGGTTTCTNTCAAGGCAGGTGGCATCGGTAACCACAACAACCGCATCGGGATTTCCGAAGCATACAAAATCCCGCGCAATCTCCTCCTCTGCTGAGTTCGCCATAAGCGAATAGGTTCCGGGAATATCAACGATTATAAAATTTCTGCCCCTATGCCTGCATCTGCCCCGGGCATTTGCAACTGTTTTCCCCGGCCAGTTCCCGGTATGCTGGTTCATACCTGTCAGACTGTTGAATACGGTGCTTTTCCCCACGTTAGGGTTACCCGAAAGAGCTATGATTTTGTCACCAGGAGCGCACTCTATTTTCAGCTCCTCCTGCAATACATTTGAGCCTGTGGACCGGTTTGTAAGCCCCATTTCCCAATCCTCCCCTGCGACATGCTCAGGCCATTTCCACGAGAATTCTTCCTGCTTCTTCCGAACGCAGGGCCATTACCGCACCACGGATATAGTAAGCCGTCGGGTCACCTGATGGGCTTTTCTGGATTGCTTCAACAACAGTGTCAGGAATCAGCCCCAAATCAAGCATTCTTCTTCGGATAATTCCATCCGACCGGAGCAGTTTCACTTTTGCCTTTTTACCAACCGGCAAACAGTTCAGCGGAATAGTAATACCTTTCATATACAAAACCCCCAGACATTTTTTTCATAAATTTAGCGGCGGCTAAATTTTTTGCTCAGGACTAATATATGAAACATAATTGCCGGTTGTTACGAATAGGGTTTTGTATAAATCACTTTTCAACCAAAACTTCAGGGGTGGAAAAATGAGCAGGAATGACAGGTTTTACACAGTACGCGGATACCAGCTTTTAAACCAGGAGGATAAATTACTGACATCCGGCATGGAGGATTACCTTGAAATGATTTACAGGAACATGGAGAAGGAAGGTTATATGAGAATAAACACCCTTTCAAACCTCCTGAACGTAAAGCCCTCCTCCGCGACAAAAATGGTCCAGAAGCTCTCTGCCCTCGGACTTTTGGATTACCGGAAGTACGGCATTATTTTTCTTACCGAGGCCGGGAAAAAATACGGCAGATTCCTGCTTGAAAGGCATAACGTTATCGAAAAATTCTTAGTAAACATAGGAATTACAGAAAACCTTCTTTCGGAGACAGAACTCATTGAACACAGTATCAGTAAAAACACAATGGCAAATATTGATATGCTGAACAGGTTTTTCGAAACCCACCCCGCCATACTGGATGAATTCAGAAAGTTCAGGGAACCGGGGTTTGAAAAGACGGATGAATGACAGCGGCTGCCGGAATTGTTGTATTACTTATCAACGACTTCAGCCCGGAAAAGCTACAATCGTTAACGGTGCAGCCGTTCAGTCCACAAGTTTCTGCATCCGCCTCTTGGCTTCATCGGATATGGCATCTCCAAGGTAATTGCGGTCCACCGCCTGTTTTTCCCTGAAGGCATTGATAATACCTTCGTTAGTCATTTTTACCTTTTCCCTCAGCTCTGACGCCGACATAAGGGCACATCCTTCACCCCTGATAATAACCTGCTGCAAGCCGTCTGATGTCGCAACGGTTATATTGTATTTTCCCTTGTTGACATGGGCGAACTTCTCAATATACTGGTCGGCTGTCTGCGCCTCCCTCGTATATACCACAATCAGGTTATCATATTCAATAACTTCCTCGGGGTGACCCTGGACGCGGTAAGCATCAAACACAACAATAACATTTATATTTTCAACGCTCTTGTATTTAGACAGGTAATGAAGCAGCCTCGACTTTGCGCTGTCCATGTTTTCTTTCGCCAGGTCTTTCAGCTCCGGCCACGCAAAGATAATGTTATAGCCGTCCACAAGAAGATATTCCTCTTTATCCTCCCTTGGTTTTCCTACGTATACATCCCGGCTGTAATTCTCTTCCNCGGCGGGCCTTCTTTTTTGCAGGTATGTTTTCCTGCCCTGGTTCGCGAAAAAGGTTTTTTCAAAGATCCTGTCAACCTCATCAGGTGTAATCCATTTGTCGGGATTGGCCCGGTTCTTCTCATCCTTTGCATTCTCATGCGATTTTCCCTGCTTCAGCCAGCTTTCAACATGCATGTATTCCTTTACTTTATCCCAGCTGACGGCAAAACCTGCGCCGTTTGCACAGAATATCGAACCCGTAGGGTTTTCAGCGTCCTTCTCGGAGTCGTAGCCAATGGCCGCAATTACCTCTTCAGCATTGTGGCAGACATCATACCCCTTCAGCGTACAGAACAGCCGTCCCTGCCCCCTTGTATATGCCGTAACCTCCTTCTGATAGTTCTGGAGAGTTGAAACAGGAGCACTGCCGGAGATAACCGCCATGTCACCACTGACCTGTGAAATCCGGCATGTACCGTGCAGCCTTTCAATATCCGAAATGGCGCGTCCAACCATTTTTTCAGGAATCTCAAGCTGAAAATCATAGTACGGCTCAAGCAGTATGGATTCTGCTTCCTTCAGCCCCTGCCGCACAGCACGATAGGTGGCTTCCCTGAAATCCCCGCCTTCGGTATGTTTATTGTGCGCCCTTCCCGAAACAAGAGTTATTTTCATGTCTGTAACAGGAGAGCCTGTAAGAACCCCAATATGGACCTTTTCCTTCAGGTGGGACAGGATAAGGTTTTTCCAGTTCCTTGCCAGTACATCGTCACTGCAGTCAACGGCAAATTCAAGGCCGCTGCCGCGCGCTGCAGGCTCCAGCAAAAGGTGAACCTCTGCATAGTGGCGCAGCGGTTCGAAATGCCCGACTCCCTCTACCGTATTTGCAATGGTTTCTTTGTATACAACCCTTCCCGAATCAAAGGATACATCTATTCCGAACCGGTCTTTTATCATGCTTTGCAGGATTTCAAGCTGCACTTCTCCCATTATCCGGACCTGGATCTCCTTAAGCTGCTCATTCCAAAGTATGCGAAGCTCAGGTTCCTCTTCTTCAACTTCCCTGAGCTTTGGAAGCATAACCCTCGGATCACAGTCTTCGGGAAGTACAACGCGGTATGACAGTACAGGTTCGAGAACGGGTGAATATATGTTTCTTTCCTCGCCCAGCCCTTCGCCGGACCTTGCCCGGGTAAGGCCCGTAACAGCGCAAACCGTCCCGGCCTTAACTTCATTTACGGCCTCATACTTCTGGCCGGAATAAATACGGATTTGCGTAACCTTTTCCTCCCAGTCGCCATTGCTGACAATATCCCTTACCTTCAGCCTTCCTCCGGTTATTTTCATATGGGTCATCCGGTTTCCCTTTTCATCCCTGCTGATTTTAAATACCCTGGCACCGAAATTTTTGGGATAGGACGGAGCTTCGGTGTATTTCCCGATACCGTTCAAAAACTCTTCAACACCGTCAAGTTTCAGGACAGAGCCAAAGAAACACGGAAATACCCTGCGCATTTTTACTGCTTTTTGGATTTGGGAATTCTCTATCCGCCCTTTTTCAAGGAAGGTCTCCATCAGGCCTTCATCACACATTGCCAGCTGGTCAAAGAAGTGCTCGGTATCGGTTTGCCCGAAATCCATGCACCGGTCAGACAACTGTTTTTTCAGTTCAGCCATTAATTCTTCCCGTTCTGCCCGGTTCTGATCCATTTTATTTATAAACAGGAAAACGGGGATCTGGTATATATCAAGCAGACGCCACAGTGTTTTTGTATGCCCCTGTATGCCTTCCGATCCGTTGATTACCAGGATGGCATAATCCAGCACCTGGAGCGTTCTTTCCATTTCGGTCGAAAAATCCACATGCCCGGGGGTATCCAGCAGAGTAACCTGCAGATCACCAATCCTGAACACCGCCTGCTTCGAAAAAATTGTAATCCCCCGTGCTCTTTCAAGTTCATAGGTATCAAGATAGGCGTCCTTATTGTCCACCCTTCCGAGTTTCCTGATTTTGCCGCTTAAATACAGCAGGCTTTCCGACAATGTCGTCTTGCCTGCATCCACATGTGCCAGTATTCCTATTACCAGATTTTTCATAAGTTGTTCAGTTCCCCTGTTGCAATAATATATATCCTATAATACCAATAAGCCCTCAATCGGACAAACCTCCGTCAACGCTGTAATTATCAGCCTTATCTCACATAACACTACCATAAATATACCCGGTTACAGCCAAAGCCTCTCTCAAAATACATGAAAAAATTTATTGCTTGCTGTAAACCTTCACACCCATGCAGTATGCAGCCATTACGTCAAAATTGTCATCAACAACCACGAGATCGGCATCGTTTCCGGACCTTATGCTGCCCTTTCTGTTTTCAATTCCAATGGCTTTTGCCGGGTATAAAGTTGCAGAAAGAATTGCAGTTTCAACAGAAACAGATGCACGGCCTGCAAGGAACCTGACGCCCTCGTTCATTCTTAACGAACTGCCTGCTATCGTATCGGTACCGAAGATCCATGCAGTTCCATGCCTGTCAAGCGATACCTTGACATTTGATATGTCGTATATTCCCTCCGGAAGTCCCTTTACACCNATGGAATCTGTTATAAGAATAACGTTCCTGTTGCCTTTCGCATTAAACAGGATTTTCACAACATTCGGATGAACATGGTACCCGTCGGCAATCACTTCCGCATACGCATCGGAGCTCATCAATGCACCCACTACGCCCGGTTCACGGTGGTGCATCGCCCGCATTGCGTTGAAACTGTGTGAAAACGAGGATGCGCCGTTGGCAAGTGCAAGCATTGCCTTTTCAAAACCTGCAGCGCTGTGGCCGATGGATACTTTCACCCCGTTCCTGCTTGCATACCGTGTCAGCGAAAAATCATCGTCATGCTCGCAGGCTATTGTCATATATTTGACCAGGTTACCGGATACCTCCTGGTATTCAATAAACTCTTCAATAGAAGGAGCCCTTAAATGCTCTTCAAGGTGCATGCCCCTGAAATTGTAATCAAGATACGGCCCTTCAAGGTGTACGCCCAGGATTTCCGCACCGGGATGCCGCTGTTTCTTCACAAAGGCAATATTTTTTAAGGCCTTAATTGTAGTTTCACGGCTTTGCGTTGTGGTTGTCGGCAGGAAGGATGTGACTCCCTCGGAAGGAAGCGTTTTAAGCCATTCAACGAGGCCTTCGGGAGAAGGTTCATCGGCAGAATAACCGCCCATCCCATGGGTGTGTATATCAATAAACCCGGGTACGATTAACAGGGTATCATAATCCTCATCGGGAACTGATGCGCCATATGCTTCAACTTTCGAAATTCTGCCTTCATCCACGTGAACCTGGGCAGGGATAAACTGTCCTGAAACAAACACCCGCTTGCTTTGGATAATCATAGGCTCATCTCCTTTCCTGCACTTAAGCCAGTTTAACCTCTATACTAAATATAGCATTTTAAGCGTATGCATACAAATCCTTTATTCCGGTACAACAGTGTCACTTCACGTTCAGCCCAAGCATGACAATCTGTTCCTGTGTTTATGTTTCATGAAGCAAAGCGTAAAATGAATGTGACAGTACAGGATATTTATGTTATTATTAATAACAGGGAAGATATAAGCCGGAAGTTATTACCGGGATTTTTACGAAATTACGATCCGTCGATGTCCGATAGCGTAAAAATCCCCGGGGATCGACGGAAGAAAGAATTCAGCAATTTCAACTATCAGAGGGTTTTATACTGAAAAACTTTGCAATGTGCATTTTTTAGCAGCGGCTTATTATGCGTACTTGACGGGTTTTTAGCCTACCTATAAGGAATTGAAAC
>JGI24714J26587_10002559_pt1 | contig 11977 bp, 8 predicted proteins | sample BioPla4DNA2_FD_26587 | JGI IMG/M metagenome (IMG submission 26587)
GCCGGCAGGCAATGCCCATGAAGCGGTACAGTGGCTGTATTTTGCTTATCTGGCTGCAGTAAAGGAACAGAACGGAGCTGCCATGAGCCTGGGCCGGGTATCCACCTTCCTGGATATTTATATTGAAAGGGATATGAAGAGGGGAATCCTAACGGAGCAGGAGGCCCAGGAGCTCATCGACCACTTTGTTATGAAGCTGCGGCTGGTCCGCTTCTTAAGAACTCCTGAATACAACGAGCTCTTCAGCGGAGACCCCACCTGGGTAACCGAATCCATCGGCGGCATGGGGCTGGACGGCAGAACCCTGGTTACCAGGAATTCCTTCCGTTTCCTGCATACCCTGACCAACTTGGGCCCTGCGCCTGAACCCAACATGACGGTTCTTTGGTCGGAAAACCTGCCCGAAGGCTTTAAGAGATACTGTGCCAAAATGTCCATTGAAACCAGTTCAATCCAGTATGAAAACGATGACCTGATGCGCCCGTACTGGGGCGATGACTATGGAATTGCCTGCTGCGTTTCCGCTATGCGCATAGGAAAGCAGATGCAGTTCTTCGGTGCCCGGGCAAACCTGGCAAAGGCGCTTCTCTATGCCATAAACGGCGGCCGCGATGAAATAAGCGGCGTGCAGGTAACCCCGCCCTTTGCGCCCATAACATCTGAATACCTGGATTATGATGAGGTAATGACCAAATTTGACAACATGATGGAGTGGCTGGCCAGGGTATATATGGATGCCCTAAACATCATCCATTACATGCATGACAAGTATGCCTATGAAGCCCTGGAGATGGCCCTGCACGACAGGGAAATTTTCCGCACCATGGCCTGCGGCATTGCAGGGCTTTCCGTTGTAATAGACTCCTTGAGCGCCATCAGGTACGCTAAGGTAAAGCCCATCCGCAATGAAGAAGGCCTGGCGGTTGACTTTGAAATAGAAGGGGATTTCCCCGCTTTCGGCAACAATGATGACCGTGCCGATCAGATCGGCGTTGAAATAGTAAAAAGTTTTATGGAGAAGCTGCGCAAGCAGAAAACTTACCGGGGCAGCGTTCCCACCCTGTCCATACTGACCATAACCTCCAACGTGGTATATGGAAAGAAAACCGGCAACACACCGGACGGACGCAAGGCCGGAGAACCCTTTGCACCTGGTGCCAACCCAATGCACGGCAGGGATACAAAGGGCGCTATAGCATCCTTGGCTTCCGTTGCCAAGCTGCCCTACCGCTACTCACAGGACGGTATTTCCTATACCTTCTCCATTATTCCCAAGGCGCTGGGCAAAACCATGGAAGACAGAATCAGCAATCTGGCTGCCATGCTGGACGGCTATTTCCACAAGGGCGGCCATCACATAAACGTGAACGTATTCGAAAGGGAAACCCTGCTGGATGCCATGGAGCATCCGGAAAAATATCCGCAGCTGACTATCCGGGTTTCCGGCTATGCGGTTAACTTTATAAGGCTTACCAGGGAACAACAGCTGGATGTGCTGGCACGCACCTTTCACGAAGGGATTTGATTGTATTGACCAAAGGCAGAATTCACTCAATTGAAACCATGGGCACCGTAGACGGCCCCGGCATCCGCTATGTGGTATTCACCCAGGGCTGCCCTCTGCGCTGCGTCTTCTGTCATAACAGGGATGCCTGGGATGTCAAGGGCGGCAGCGAAATGACGGTGGATAAAATAATAGAAGATATCCGGCAGTACCTGCCCTTTTATAAAAGCTCCGGCGGCGGGGTTACCGCCACCGGCGGCGAACCCACCCTGCAGGCGGAATTTGTAAAGGATTTGTTTACACGGGCAAAAGATGAACTGGGCCTCAACACCGCCCTGGACACCGCCGGCTTTGTGGACGTGGACAAGGCAAAGGATTTGCTGGAAGTTACAGACCTGGTGCTTTTAAGCATTAAGCATGTGGATGAGATTAAGCACAGGGAAATTGCCGGCGTCAGCAACAGTAAGATACTGAAGTTTATGGAATACCTGAAGGAAATAAACAAGCCCGTATGGATCAGATACGTGGTAATACCAGGCCTTACTGATGCCAAGGAAGATATATACAGGCTGGCGGAATTTCTGAAGGGCTTCCCTAATATCCAGATGGTTGATATACTGCCCTATCACACCATGGGTGTATACAAGTGGGAGGCCATGGGCCTTAAATATCCTCTTGAAGGAGTTCCTTCCCCGGACAAAATATCCATTAAGGAGATTAAAAAGATATTCAGAGAACATGGTTTCAGTACCGAGCCTCCCCAGGAGGAAAAGAAGCTGGTTTCGGGCATGTAAATGCCGGAAAAGCTGTGTTTTATGACCTCCTATAAAAAAGGACGAGTATGATGTTAGAATCAACTCGTCCTTTAAATTTTTCCTGGATATTCTTAGTTTGCTTTATCAATTCCTACCTTATCATGAACCACCTGAATCCAGGTATTCCCCGGTAATAATACTATGGGATTTCCGTTGCCGTCATAAAACTCCGTTTTATCATCATATGAAGATTTTTTCCATGTTCCTTCTTCATACTTGCCGTTGACAAAGTACTCAGCCTTTCCTTCGCCGATGAAATCCACCAGTACATATTGGGCCCGCTCGGCTGTCTCATGGGGAGCATGCAGGAGTATAATATTGGTAACCCGTATCTGGTCATTCATGTAGGCATCCATCATGGGTTCATCGTTAATAAAACGCAGATAACTCCTGTTTTCCTCATCATATACATACTTCACCTGGTTTATTCGGGAATACCTTAGGGAAATCTCAACTGCATCCTGCTCATCTATATTGATGCTTTCATCAAAATCAAAGTGTTTTTCATATTCCTGCTCAGGTATCTTAACCAGCGCAGCTTCCGCGTTAAAATACGCGTTATGGGGCGCTTTTCTTGACTTATCCCTGGAATAGAATTCGTCATTAATCCCCCTGTGCCCGTCAAAGCGGATGGGAAGGTTCAGGGATTCAACCAGGCTTAAGGCATCCCCTCTTCCGGTTTTGGCAGATCCGTAATGGGCATAGGGCAGATTCCATTCCTGGGCAATGCGGACAAAGGGAATACGGGAACTGCGCACCGGCCCTACCTTGGTGGGATGCTCGCTGGCAAAGACGGCCAGGAAGCGGGTATAGGCATATGTTTCCACCGCAATTTCATATACAATATCCGCCAGGCCCAATGCAGACTGGGGCCTGGCAGCGGAAGTATTTTCAATTATGATTCCAAAGGCCTGGTAGGTTTTCTGATCCTGGCTTATTTCCTTTCCATTGAAAATGGAACGGTAAACAGGTCCTTGGGCTTTGTTATCCGGGTCAGGTGTTTCATCCGGTACCTGGGTTACCGGCTCTGCAGGTTTATCTTCAGCAATTTCCTGCTTAGGCGAGCATGCCGCTGTAAATAGAAGGGTCAGGGAAATGATCAACAATATTATCTTTTTCATAATCTGTCTCCTTGGCTTGCATTTCTTTCTTTTAGAATATTATAGCAGGTGCAGCAATATTACGCTTGAAAAAATAATAAATTAAATAAAAATCACCCTCCCATAAAAGAGAGGGTGATATTGATCTGCCTTGTGAACTCAAGTATTAATGCTACCAGCGCCAGCCCTTGAACAGGTGTATGCGCCTGTTTCTCTGGAAGTATCTGAGCTGGTGGGTCAGCCAGGGCATCAGGTAGTGGTCTGCACCCAGTACTCTGCCCGCTCCTGCCAGCATGGCGAAGGAAGCCCAGATAAACCACCAGTCATAGAGGCCGGTGCTTAAGAGGAAGTTCAGGTTCATGCCGATGGAAACAATGGCTGCCAGGAAGGTGAAGATGCCCAGTATGAAGGCGATTCCAAGAGCTATTTCTGTAATAACTATTATTCTCTGGAACAGCATGTTATTGGGGTAAACCACGGTTTCAACAAACCATGCATACCAATCGGGGGTATGGTCGCTGATCAGGGACATGAGCCCGCCTTCAGCAGTGGCTGCAGTTGCCGCATCAGCTGCTGCGGTAGCACCGCTTGCCGTTGCCCCGCCTGTTGCATCGCTGGCGCCTATAACTGCTTCTGTCCACCAGTTATTGTTAATCTTGTCCAAACCGGACAGCAGCCACTTGTAACCCAGGTAGATTCTTAAAGGCACCAGCCAGAAGCGGAAACTTCTTTCCCTGGCATGGCTGAGTACCGACTGCAGGAAGAAGTTGTACTTGCGGCTGTTTTTCAAGAATTGATGGCCGATATATTTCCAGCACAGTTCCAGGCCGCCTATGCCGAACAGGTAATGCATATTGACCAGATGCTTTATGATTATGGCAAATATGCCCGACAGTAAAGGCATGCCTTCCAGCTGTGCCACAGCATAAGAGGAGCCGACAGATACCATTACGCCGTGAAGCTTGGGCTTCAGCACCTCTTTTTCTTTGCCCAGTATCTCTGCAGCTATGTTAACAGCAGCTGTGTGGCCGGATTGCAAGGCAGTCTCTACCAGGGGAGGAAGCACTTCGCCCTTTTCATCGGTAAACTGCATGTTGTCGCCTACTGCATATACATACGGNTATTCAAGGGTCTGGCAGTATTCATTTACAATAATCCGGTTTCTCCTGCCAACGCTTAAGCCCAGCTTTTTGACAAAGCTGCTGGTCTGTATGCCGCCGGTCCATACCAGGGTTTTTGTCGGAATTACGGTACCGTCTTTAATGGTGAAGGAATCCGGATCAACCTTTACAATAGGAGAGTTGACAAGTATCTCTACGCCGTGCTTCTCCATGTACCTTACAGCCTTGTTCTTCAGCTTATTGTTGAGAATTGGCAGAACGGTGGGAAGAGCTTCTACGATGATCAGTCTGACTTCCTTACGGTCTATATTGTATTGCTTGCAAAGAATCTTGACCCATTCGATAAACTCACCTACCAGTTCCACGCCGGTATACCCGCCGCCGCCTACTGCCAGGGTAAGCATTGCCTTCCTCCTGGCCGGATCTTTTTCCTCTGAAGCTTTTCTGAACATATTTAATATATGATCATGNAGCTTTTCGGCATCTTCCAAAGACCACAGGGTAAATGCGTTTTCCTCAATGCCTGGTATGTCAAAGAAGGCCGGTTCGCTGCCGAAACCTGCAATCAGGTAATCAAATTCGTACTCCTTATCTTGGGAAAAGAGTTTCTTGGCTTTAAGGTCTGCATCTGTTATTCTGTCCTGTACAAATTTAACCTTTGTATACTGGAGCACGTGTTGTATGGATACCTTTACGCTGTCAGGCTCAACCCTTTGTCCGGCAACTTCATGGAGTTCAGTCAGCAGAGTATGATAACTATTCTGATCTATCAGGGTGATTTCCACATCATCCTGTTTTTTTAGTTTCTTGTGCAGGGTTTTTGCCGCTTCCAAACCCGCATATCCTGCGCCAAGTATCACTATGCGCTTTGACATGGAAGTATTTCCTCCTTTAGTTCTATTTCATCTGTATATTCATATCACATTTGACATGAATTAAACAAACTTTTTTGAAAAATTAGATAAAATTTTGTCAAAGTTGAACATTAGCTGTTCCTAACCTTATTTTCCCACTGTTTGATAAAAACAATGCAATGCCATTATAATAGCATATTGATTAATTATTGACTAGTGAATATTTGTGATAAAATGAAAAATATTGTTCGGATATGTTCTTTCTTCACAATACGTGCATAATATGATAAGATATGATTTGTTAAATTCTGTCTGATTGCAGACAATGATGGAGGAACAGCTTTTTGATGAAAGTTCCCTTTAAATTTGGTGATTTATTGGTATACCTTTTTATTTTGTTTTTGATAGCAGGCAGCTTTGCCGGCCTTTACCAGATGGGCCGGGGCATTGAAAAGAACCAGGTTACTGTGGAAGTGGACGGTGAAGTCTGGGGCACCTATGATTTGCCTGAAGACGGCAGGGAAGAAGTTGTCCGTATTGATACCGGAATGGTGATTACAATATATTGGTTTTAACTGGATCAGGCGTGTATATCAAGGAGGCAAACTGCCCCGATCAGATCTGCGTTAACTTCGGCCGAATCAGCAAACCCGGGCAGACCATTGTTTGCCTGCCCCACAGAGTGGTTATCAGTATAACTGGAGATCAGGAAGGAGAGCTTCCGCTGGATGGCATTGCATCTTAGCGATTTTATTTTATGAAGAAGATTAGAAAAATTATTATTATGGCTTTACTTTTATCAATGGCACTTGTGCTTCACTATATCGAGCATTTTTTTCCGCCCCTGGCTCCGGGAGCCAAGCTGGGCCTGGCGAATATTGTAACCATCATCAGCCTGCACCTGTTCGGCTTTTCTGAGTCCATGGCCATAGTGCTGCTGCGCTCCATTCTGGGCCCCCTGCTGGGCGGAAGCCCTACAGCCATAATGTACAGTATGGCAGGCGGGGTGCTCAGCTGCATTGTTATGGCAGTTTTATATTATAAATTCAACAAATACTTCAGCCTGATGGGAATCAGCNTAGCAGGGGCTGTATTTCANAATATCGGCCAGCTGCTGACAGCTTCCTTTATATATGGTTCCATCGGCATTTTGTTTACCTATATGCCNATACTGATGGTGGCTTCGGTTTTTACAGGCAATTTTATAGGCCTGGCGGCTAAATATACGATCAGGTTTCTGGATAAGAAAAATCTGCTCATGAATTTCAGCTGACCGCTGTGGAAGGATGGCTCTGAAATATGAGAATATGGAAAAAACACGCGGATATATATGAAATAATAAAAAGGGTGGATGATTTCCTGCGGGAATCATTGATAGCCAATCAGCAGGTTCTGAATGATGCCATAAATGATTTGCTTAATGCCGGAGGCAAACGCCTCAGGCCGGCCATGGTTTTGCTGGCAGGCCGTTTCGGCAGATATGACGAGAATAAGCTCATCCCTCTTTCAGCGGCAATAGAAATCATGCANATGGCNACCNTGGTCCATGATGATGTTATAGACGAATCGGATCTAAGAAGGGGAAGGCCTACTACCCGCAGCAGGTGGGGCAATCAGGTTGCCGTGCTGACCGGCGACTTTTTGTTTACCAAGGCCTTTTCACTTATCACCCAGAATGTTTCACAGAAAAATATGCACCGTCTTTCCAGTGTCATCAAATCCATTTGTGAAGGGGAAGTGGATCAGTTCCAGTCCAGGTATACAGCCGATGTTTCCGTAATCCGTTACCTGAAACGCATTTCCCGAAAGACAGCCGTGCTTTTTTCCTTAAGCTGCCAGGTAGGTGCGGCGGAATCCAACTGCAGGCGTGAAACCATCCGCCTGTTAAGAAAATTTGGGCATGACTTCGGCATGGCATTTCAGATTACCGATGATTTGCTGGATTTNTCCGGAAATGAAGAAGAAATGGGCAAGCCTTCCTACAGTGATTTTCTGGAAGGCGTATATACCCTTCCCATTATTTATACCTTGAGGAATGAAAAATATAGGGATAAATTGGTGCCATATATAGGAAGAGAAGACCTGACCAGGGATGAAGTAAAAGAGGTAGGCCGGCTGGCAGAAGAGAGCGGGGGTTTGAAAAAATCCAGGCAGCTTGCCCTGCGCTACCTGGAAAGATGCCATGAGAGCCTGAAGCATCTGCCCGACAATCCGGCCAAAGGGGCACTTAAGGANTTGGTCGAGGAACTGATNGAACGAAGGCATTAAATTACCTCTTGATTTGTCCGCAAGAATACGTTATAATTTAATCCGCTGGGTAAACCAGCGGAAAAATATATGGGGGAGTAGCTCAGTTGGCTAGAGTGCCTGACTGGCAGTCAGGAGGTCGAGGGTTCGAGTCCCTTCTTCTCCACCAGGCAAAACCGCTTGAATACTGGTTTTTCAGTATCAAGCGGTTTTTATTATTATATTCAAATACACAGCAACCCAATGCAAGCGGTTTAATTTCCAAGTATATCCCTGTTTAAGTTACTGATGCCATAATAAATAACATGTACAATAAATTCCGATATCTGTTCTGTAGACTCCTTCATACCGTCCTGCAGCCACTTTTGCAGCACATTTATGGCTCCCGGCAGGCAGAAGGCTTTTACATATTCTATTGTATTTGGGTCCAGGGACTGATCGGGCTGGGATGATATTACCTGTGCCAATTCCATCAGGTCTTTTTGAAAGGCAAAATCACAGTTTTCACTCAGGAGGGCCTTGAATAAATCTACATTTTCTTTCACATATTCCAATAGGTTTTTCAGCACCTGGGTGGACATGGGTTTGGTGTTGGAAATGCTTTTAACGTTCAGATACCTTTTCACATTTTCAAGCACTTCCTCCTCTACCTGGGCCAGCAGATCATATGGATCAGTATAATGCAGATAAAAAGTGCTCCTGTTTATGCCTGCAGCATCACATAAGGCGCGGACTGAAATTTTGGAAATGTGCTGTTCCTGCATCAATTTAACCAATGCATTTTTAAGAAGGCTCTGGGTAAGCCTGACCCGCTGGTCTATCTTCTTTTCTTTCATGATTTCATCCTCATTTCTATGATTAATCATTGGTTTATCAACACTTTTTCAGCATATGTTGCACATTAAGCCAAATTACTCAACACTGTTGGTTGAAATTCAACTATATGTCTATTATAATTTAATTCAGCGCTATAGGCAATACCCTTCAGGAGTGTGATTATGGACGGAATTACCAATTCAATTGTTAAATATAGAAAAACCATTATAGTTTTCTTTATAATACTGGTTTTGATCTGCGGGATTCTTTCCCTGTTTGTGGATGTAAATTATAACCTGGTAGACTATCTGCCTAAGGAAGCCCAGTCCACCATGGCATTGGAGATTATGAAGGAAGAATTTGATGAAAGCCTGCCCAATGCCAGCGTCATGGTGAAGAATGTCAGCCTCATGGAGGCTGTGGAATACAAGGAAAAGATTGCTTCCATAGANGGCATCACTCAGGTCATATGGCTGGATGACATGATGGACATAACCCAGCCCCTTGCCATGGGAGATGCCGATACAATAGAAAGCTTCTACAAGGATGGAAATGCTCTGTTTTCGATCAGCATCGCCAAAGGCAAGGAAAAAGATGCCTGTGAGGATATTTACAAACTGATAGGTGAGGAAAACGCTATTGCAGGGGAAGCCGTCGATCTGGTAGGCATCCGGGACGAGGCTGAAACAACCGTAGTAAGGGCGTTTCTAATTCTGCTGCCTATCATTATCTTTATTCTTCTCCTTACTACCAGCTCCTGGCTGGAACCTTTATTGTTCTTGCTTTCCATCGGGGTGGCTGTCATCATCAATATGGGAACCAGTATATTTTTAGGTGAAGTATCCTTTATAACCAATTCCATCAGCCCTATACTGCAATTGGCATGCTCTCTGGATTATGCTGTGTTTCTTCTGCACAGTTTCCAGGCCAACAGGAAAAAGTACGCCAGTGCAGAAGAGGCCATGGCCCGGGCTGTAAAAGAATCCATTCCTACTGTGGCAGCCAGTGCGGCCACAACCCTGTTTGGCTTTCTTGCCCTCTTATTCATGAGTTTCGGCATCGGTGCTGATCTGGGCCTGGTTCTGGCCAAGGGCATAGTTCTAAGCTTTATTTCTGTAATGGTTTTCTTACCGGCAATTACTTTAGGCATGACAAAGTTAATAGATAAAACCCGGCACAGGGAATTTTTGTCCGGCACGAAAAACATCGGCAAGGTTCTTTTGAAAATTGCTGTTCCAATGACGATAATAATACTAATTATAATTGTGCCGGCATTTTTAGGCCAGAGCCGGACCGAGTTTCTCTATGGAAACGACGTTCTGGACACCGCCAGCCGTTACAGCCGGGACCGGCTGATGATAGAGGAGAGCTTCGGCCAGTCCACTGCAATTGCCATTCTGGTTCCTAAGGGTGACATAGCTCGGGAACAGCAGCTGCATGAAGAGCTTAATGAGGTGGATCACGTAACCGGCGTAGTTTCTTTCGCAGGTGAAACCGGAGCGGTTATACCCCCTGAGTTTCCAGATGAAGATATAACAAAGCAGTTTTATTCGGAAAACTACGCCCGCATTATTGCCTATGCGGACACCGGTTCGGAAGGAGATATTGCCTTTCAGACGGTGGAAAACATACATGAAAAGGCAGAAGCCCTGTATGGGGATGGGTTTTATACCCTGGGCAGAAGCACCAATTTATATGACATGAAAAAACTGACTGAAAAGGATAACCTGGCAGTTAACCTGATTGCAGTGGCAGCAATTTTCCTGGTATTGCTTGTTACCTTCAAATCTGTTGTGCTGCCCTTTATCCTGGTGCTGGCTATAGAAACCGGCATATGGATAAATCTATCCATTCCATATTTCACCGGCACTCCGATCAATTTCCTGGGATACCTGGTGCTCAGCACTATCCAGCTGGGAGCTACGGTGGATTATGCAATCCTGCTCACCAACACCTATCTGGCGAATCGGAAGCTGATGCCAAAATATGAGGCAATGAAGGTATCTTTGGGCACGGCTTTTAAGTCCATACTTGTATCCGCCCTGATACTGTCCACTGCCGGCTTTACCCTGTATCTGACATCATCCAACAGGTACACGGCAGACATAGGCCTGCTTCTGGGCAGGGGCACGCTGCTCTCCCTCACCATGGTGGTATGTTTTCTCCCAATCTTGCTCTTTGTCTTTGACAGGGCAATACAGAGGACAACATACCGGGCCGAGTTTTATTAGCTATCATTTGCTTCATAAGTTAAATTGGAGGGAAGAGAAGTGAAAATTAGAATATTAAAGCATGTTTTGGCACTTGCTCTGGCAGCAGCCTTGATTCTGGCGCCTGCCGGAGAATACCTGGCTGCACAGGAGAGGCAGGATTCCGGCCTTCCCGTAAGTCCGGACGGCCAGGCTGTAATAAAAAGCAGGGAAGAAGTGATTTATGCCGTTGCCAAACCTGACGGCAGAATTGATTCGGTGTATGCAGTTAATCACTTTACNCTGGCTGAAGCCGGAAAGCTTACGGATTACGGAAATTACACAAAGGTTACTAATCTTACCAATACCGATCCCTTGGTATATGTCAATAATATGGTAAGTGGATTTGTAAATGAGGAAAACTTCTACTATCAGGGTGACATGGCGGAATCCCGGCTGCCCTGGGTCTTTGAAATTGCCTACTTTCTGAACGGGGAGAAAATGCGGCCCCAGGATCTGGCGGGAAAAAGCGGGAAACTGGATATCCATATAAAAGTAAGAAAAGATGATGATGTAGATCCGGTGTTTTATGAAAACTACATGCTGCAGATATCCGTAGCCCTGGATGCAGAAAAAACCAGAGAGATAAATGCGCCGGATGCCTCTCTTGCCAATGCGGGAAAGAAAAAAACTGTGGTCTTTACCGTACTTCCCGGCAAGGATGCAGATTTTAGTTTAAGCGCCAGCGTAGAAGATTTTGCCATGGAATGCATTGAAATTGCCGGCATGCCCTTTTCCATGAACGTAGACCTGCCGGAAACCGACGGCATGCTTGACGAGTTTGACCAGCTGACCGATGGAATTGTCAGATTGAATGACGGCATAGGTAAACTTAAAAGCGGCATAGACCAGCTGAAAGACGGCGCAGAATCCCTTGAAAACGGGTCATCCGACATCAAAAACGGCCTTGCACAGCTTGGCGGCAATTCCAAAGGCTTACTGCAGGCCTCGAGCCAGATAAACAGCGCNCTGGCACAGGTTTCATCCTCGCTTGACAGCCCTTCTGATCAAATGGACTTAAGCNGGCTGGCCCGGCTGCCCAAGGTATTAAAGCAGCTGGCTGACGGTCTGGATCAGATTTCAGGCGGGCTGACTGAGCTGAAGGAAGGCTTTGCACTGGCTCACGGCGCATTGGCTGAAGCTATAAATGAACTGCCTGATACCATGTTAAACGAGGACCAGATCGGAGCCCTTTACATGCTGGTTATGTCCAATGATCCAGGCCAGCTTTCCGTGCTTGACGAACTGGTTGCTTCATATAAGGCAGGCAT
>JGI24714J26587_10002565_pt1 | contig 11962 bp, 9 predicted proteins | sample BioPla4DNA2_FD_26587 | JGI IMG/M metagenome (IMG submission 26587)
GCTGCGTTTTGCGATGAAACAGGGCTGGACTTTGATACATCGTTAAGAATAGCCTCTTCTTTCGGTGCCGGTATGGGCCGGTTGCGGGAAGTATGCGGAGCAGTCAGCGGAATGTTTATGGTTTTGGGCATGAAATATGGATATACCGATCCCTTGGCCAAGCAAGCAAAAATGGAACATTACCGGCTCATCCAGGATATGGCCAGGCAGTTTGAACATGAAAACGGCTCAATCGTATGCAGAGAACTATTAGGTCTTTCCCAGAAGGCTGGCAATCCCGTCCCCGAAACCAGAACTGATAGTAGTTTCCGCAAGCGCCCTTGTGTGGAGCTTGTTGAGCAAGTTGCAGTGATGCTTGACGAATACATCCTAAACAAGAAAATGGAAGAAATATGAGGTGTCGAAAAGGTGTCAAGAGAACCGTCCCCTTGACACCCTGATTATTGTATAATGGTATCAGTGGAAAGGGAGAGGATCTAATGAATCGAACTGACTTAACGGCTGATACAATAGAGGTTGTCATAAAAGGGTTAGGAAAATATCAGGTAAACAAGGGCACACTGGTGGGCGATTTATGTGCGTCAATCCAGAAGGATCATCCATACCCGATCGTAGCTGTAATCATAAACAACACTATCAGGAATCTGCATTACAGGCTGCAAAATGATTGTGAGATGGCACTGGTGGATATGTCCATGGGGGCAGGATTAAGGATATATCGCCGGAGTGTTTGCTTTCTGTTGGTAAAGGCCTGCCGAGATCTTTTCCCAGATCGTACTATGATGGTAAAGCACACCTTGTCCAATGGGTTGTTTTGCGAATTCTTAAATCAAGCAACTAACGATAATGAGGTTGAGCAGATTCTGGAACGAATGAGGGAAATAGTCGAAGAGGACTTACCCATAAATCATTACCTCATTGAAAATGAAGAAGCAAGGCGGATATTTAATCTGCAGGGCCAGGAAGACAAGCTGAAGCTGCTTCGCTATCGCGATAAAGAAGGCACACATGTTTATGAACTGGACGGTTTGTATGAAAACTCTTATGGTCACATAGTTAACCGCACTGGTATATTGAGAAAATTCAAATTGCTGTATCACCCACCGGGGATGATTTTAAGGACTCCGGAGATTGATGATATTGAACTGCTCAAGCCATATCGTGTTCAACCAAAATTAGCCGTGATTCATGGGGAAGCCAAGGACTGGGCAGAAATGCTGCATGTGCCGCACGTGGCGGCATTAAACGAAATGATCGTAAAAGGCAGGATTGATGATTTAATACGGGTGAACGAAGCCTTACATGAAAAGAAAATCGCTTCTATAGCGGATATGATATGCAGAAACCCCAGCATCAGGGTGGTTCTGATTGCCGGGCCATCTTCTTCCGGAAAGACTACTTTTGCTCAGCGATTGCTGATTCAACTCCGGGTTATTGGCCGACACCCGGAATCCATTTCACTTGACAATTACTTTATAGATCGAGAACTCACGCCGTTGGATGAGGAAGGCAACTACGACTTTGACAGTATTGATGCGATGAATTTGGATCTCTTTAATGATCACCTGTCTCGTCTGGTAAAAGGCGAGGAAGTAGAAGTGCCCATTTATAATTTTAGAACCGGTTGCGCTGAAGAATGCGGCATCAAAATGAAAGTACCTCCCGGAGAAGTGATCATTTTGGAGGGTATTCACGCGTTAAATGATCATTTGACCTGGAGCATCCCTGCGGCCAACAAGTTCAAAATCTACATCAGTGCCCTGACTCAGCTAAATGTGGATTACAGCAACCGTATCCCGACCACTGACACCCGTCTTTTACGCAGGATAGTAAGGGATAACCGGACCAGAGGCAACTCGGCCCTTAACACTATCAGGCAATGGCCGTCGGTGCGCAGGGGAGAGGAGAAAAACATTTTCCCCTTCCAGGAAAACGCTGACGTCATGTTCAATTCATCCCTGGTATACGAGTTGGCGGTATTAAAAATGTATGTCGAACCTTTGCTGGAGAACATTGACAATGATTGTCCCGAACACATTGAAGCAAGTCGGTTGCTGCGTTTCCTCAGTTATTTCCGGGGTATCTCCAGTTATAATATACCGCCCAATTCGATTTTGGCAGAGTTTATTGGCGGCAGCTGGTTCGAATAAGATAATAGATAAAAGCAAAAAACCGCCTGAGAGCGAAAGCCAAAAAGGCGGTTTTATGTTTATACAGGTTTACACGGTATTTCAATCGCTCAGCATCTCGGGCGTCCGGTGGGATGCTGAGCCCGCTCCTTATTTCACCGCATTGGCAGCCACCTGGATCGCGTCCCAGGTGGTGGCGAAGGGCGGGGCATATCCCAGGTCCAAAAATCCGAGCTCCTCTGCCCTCATACCGCGGTCAATCGCCACCGCGAAAACATTTACTCGCCAAGCACATTCCTTCCTGCCCATCAGTTGCGCTCCCAGCAGGACACAGGTCGCCGGGTCGAAGCACAGTTTAATCGTAATAGGAACCGGATCCGGGAAATACCGGGCGTGGGAGATATGCTTAACTGTCACCGTTCCCACCTCTATACCGGCCTCCCAGGCTTCGTTCTCGGTAATTCCAGTCTTGGCAAGCTCCAGATCCAGGCAGCGGAGCATTGTGGTCCCCAGCGCATTGTCAAATCGCACCGGCCTGCCCAGGATGGCATCGGCCACCAGACGTCCCTGTTTATTGGCGTTGGTTCCCAGCGGCAGATATACGGGGCGCTTTAAAATCTTGTGTATAACGGTAGAGCAATCGCCGGCCGCATAAATATCAGGCGCTGAGGTCCGCATGGAACTATCGGTAGTCAGAGCCCCGTTTGCTTCCTTCTGTATTATCGCGTCATCGACAAACGATGTGTTTGGGCGTATACCAACTGCAAGTATTACGAGATCAGCATCGTATCTTTCTTCCCCGGACGCAACCTGCTGTACCCAGCCCCGGCCCAGCAGCCCGGTCACCTTCGCTNCTGTATATACCACCACACCATGAGCGGCCAGTTCCTGCTCGACAGCGGTTGCAAACTCCGCATCAAAGCCGTTTAATACGCGGGGAGCAGCCTCAAAAAGACGCACATTTTTCTTCTGCAGCACACAGGCTTCAGCGATTTCAAGTCCGATGTAACCGCCACCAATGATGGCCACGTTCTGCACTTCCTGCCGCAGAAGGTGTTTCTTTATGCTTTCGGCATCGGCCAGAGTTTTCACTGTAAAGACTCCCGGCAGGTCAGTTCCTGGAATAGGCGGAATAAAGGGTGAAGACCCGCTGGAAACAATCAACTTGTCATACTGTTCACGACGGCATTCTCCGGTCTGCAGGCTGCGGACCGTAATGCGGTGTTCCGGCGGATTTACGTCAATGACCTCATGCTCAAGGTGCACTCGTATGCCGGCCTTTTCAAATTCGTTTACCGGCCTGATCCTCATCAGATCAAGTTCCGGGTTAAGATCCGCAATATAATAGGGCAGGCCGCAGGCGGCGTAGGAGACCTCGCGTGTCTTTTCAAAAACTACGACTTCGACATCTTTACTCCTGCGTACCAGGCGTGAAGCGGCGCTCATCCCGGCAGCGTTGCCACCAATTATCAGTACTCGCATCATAATCCCTCCTCCTATAACAACCGGTTCCAGCATCGCCGTCTCCCGGCCGACGGACTGACAGCGCCAACTGCTGTTACCCCAAGCACTTGACTCTTACCTTGGCGACGCTTTTCCGGTCCATTGGACTACCGCCTCCGTTCAGTATATCTCCAAGTGACTGGGCGCATCAATAATCAATATCGATACCAACCCCTAATCAACAGAGTTGGAAACACAGTAAACCATTATTGACGCTTTCAGTCATTCATAAGGTCAAGTTTGCGCCTTAACCCGCTAACCCGGTCAGTATGCCACGATTGTATTTCATTCATCAAGCCTTACCAAAACAGAAACAGAAGAAGGAAAATTATAAAAATTAATGACATATGTCAAAAATGGGGTATAATAAATAATGAAAACGACATATGTCAAAAACGTCAAGGAGGTGACTATAGATGCCAAGAGGCGACGGAACTGGACCTATGGGATATGGGCCTATGACTGGAAGAGGACTGGGGTACTGTTCGGGATCTGAGGTCCCCGGTTATGCAACAGGTTGGGGCCCGGGTTTCGGCAGAGGTTTCAGGTGTGGTTTTGGTCGTGGTTTTGGCCGCGGCCTGGGAAGAGGTTTCGGATGGGGCTTCAGAAGAGGTTTTGCAGGACGCCCGGCGGCAGGAATCTCCCCGAAGGAGTTGCTGCAGCGGGAAAAAAAGATGCTGGAAGAGCGGCTTGAGCTCATAAACAAGGATTTAGAGAGCCTTTAAAGTGACAGGAGGATCCTCCTGTCACTTCAGGTGATAAGGAGAGATAAAATGTCACGCCCCAAAAAATGGAGAAAAGTATGCTGTCTGCCTGAGAGCACTTGGTTTGGNCCTCTTAATGCCCCCCAAGAACCGAAGCATTTTGTGAATATGACGGTTGAAGAATATGAAACCATCCGATTGATTGATCTGGAAAGGTTTACGCAGGAAGAATGTGCTCGGCAGATGAACATCGCCCGCACCACTGTCCAGGGAATTTACACTCAAGCCCGGAAAAAATTGGCTGATTCAATGGTTAATGGGAGAATATTGAAGATCGAGGGCGGGAATTACAAACTCTGCGATGNCCATTCGCAATTCTGCCATAGAAAGCGGTGCCGGCGGCGGCAACGTGCCCGTGGCGAAGGTGTGATAAANACAACGCCGAGTGGCTGTAATCCTGTGAAGAAGATGAATAATTGAAGGAGGTTCCTTATGAAGATAGCTATTCCGGTAGAGGACAAGTCGATAGAGGGCAATATATGCCAGTCGTTTGGACGTTCACCGTATTTCTTGATTTATGACACCGGGTCGGAGGAAAGTGTTTTTCTAAACAATACAGCAGCTGCAAGTCAAGGTGGTGCAGGGATCAAGGCTGCCCAAATCATCGTGGACAGCCGGGCCCAGGCCGTGTTGACCCCCCGGGCCGGGGAAAAGGCTGCTTCAGTATTGGCTGCTGCCGACATTAAGATTTATAAGACAATAAACGATTCAATAAGGGATAACATCAAAGCGTTTACCAAAGGTCGGCTGACCCTGCTTGATGATATTCATCCTGGTTTTCACCGGAGAAGGGGATAGCATGAAAATCGCGGTGCTGAGCGGCAAAGGCGGTACCGGAAAAACGCTTATATCGGTAAATATGGCTGCGGTCCTGCAGAAATCAGTTTATATCGACTGTGATGTTGAAGAACCGAATGGTCATTTATTCTTTAAGCCGGTTGATGTACGGTCGGAAAAAGTGTCGGTCAAGATTCCGGTGGCAGATGACAATCTCTGCAATGGTTGCCGTAAGTGTGTTGATTTCTGTAAATATAATGCCCTGGTTTATGTTAATGACAGATTGATGGTTTTTGAGGACATCTGCCATTCTTGCGGCGGCTGTGTGTTACTTTGTCCTGAGAGGGCCCTGTCGGAAAGGGATAAGGTTATCGGCGAAGTAAGAGGAGGTGTTTCGGAAAACGTTACAATTATCAGCGGGGTACTGAATACTGGAGAAGTTTCGGGAACTCCAATAATCAAGGAACTCATAAGCCGTATTTCCAGAGAAGAAAGACCCGTTATTATTGACTGTCCACCCGGCAGCGCCTGTATTGTTATGGAAAGTATCAAGGATGCAGACTACTGCATCCTGGTGGCAGAACCTACGCTGTTTGGGGTGCATAACCTCGACATGGTATGCGAGCTGGTGAGGCTGTTTGACAAACCTTACGGGGTTATTGTGAATAAGTGTATGGATGGGGAAAACCCGGCGGAAGAATACTGTGTCAAAAACGGAATCAGGATTTTGGGGAAAATACCTTACGACGAGGAACTGGGCAGGCTGAATTCCAATGGCCTGATTGCGGCTTGGGTGGAAAGTAAGAGGTACCGTGAGCTGTTTAAGTCTTTGTATCAGAAGGTTGCCGGGGAGGTGCAGGCATGAGGCAGTTGTTAATTCTTAGCGGCAAGGGAGGCACCGGTAAAACAACTATTGCCAGTGCTTTTATTAAACTGTTAAATGCAAAAGTCTATGCGGACTGTGATGTAGACGCTCCCAATCTGCACCTGGTTATGAATCAGTCAACCGTTCCGAAACGCACGGATTTTTACGGTTTGCCCAAGGCCGAGATTAACAGGGATTTATGCCTGCAATGTGGTCTGTGCGAGCAGTATTGCCGTTTTGACGCCATTCAGATAGATGAGGAGGGCTGCTACGAGGTTCAGTATTATGAGTGTGAGGGTTGCGGCGTTTGTGAGGCTATCTGTCCGGTTGAAGCCGTATCTCTTCAACCGGCGATTGCCGGAGACCTTATGCTCTATGTGGATGACACGGTGTTCTCCACGGCGCAGTTAAGAATTGGAGCCGGCAACTCTGGATTGCTGGTTACCGAAGTCAAAAATAAGATGAAGTCAGTGGACATCGATGCCGAACTGGCCATCATTGACGGTTCGCCAGGAATCGGATGTCCGGTAATCGCTTCACTAAGCGGTGTTGATATGGTTCTGATTGTTGCAGAACCATCGATTTCGGGACTCAGTGACATGGAGCGCATTATCAAAACCGCAGAGGGATTTCAGTTGAAGATTGCCGTATGTACCAACAAGTATGACAGCAATATTGAGATTACGGAAAAGATTGAAGCATGGTGCCGGGAGATGGGTCTGCCTTATGCAGGGAGGATACCGTTTGATTCCCAGGCGGTGAAAGCGGTTAACAATGGTCTGAGCGTAGTTGATGTTGACTGCCCGGCCGGAAGGGCGGTTAAAGATGTCTTCCGGAGAACCATAAAAATATTGGATGCGTGAGGGATAGAAAATGAGCGAAAATCTTAACCATGGTTCTGCAGAAAAGAAAGATGTAAAGCCTGATTTTTCAGTTAAACTGCATGAGTTAAGCAATGTTAAAAAGGTAATCGGGGTAATGAGCGGTAAGGGCGGTGTTGGCAAGTCGTTGATTACCTCGATGCTGGCGGTTATGATGAACAACCGGGGTTACCAGACGGCGATTCTGGATGCTGACGTAACCGGCCCCTCCATACCGAAAGCCTTTGGGATAACGGAAAAGGCAACCGGCAATAACCAGGGATTACTGCCGGTTAAGAGCCTGAACGGCATCAAGATTATGTCCATCAATCTGCTGCTTGATAATGATACCGATCCGGTGGTCTGGAGAGGGCCTCTGCTGGCCGGGACGGTTAAACAGTTCTGGTCTGATGTGATATGGGGCGATATCGACTTTATGTTCATCGATATGCCTCCCGGAACNGGGGATGTGCCGCTTACGGTTTTCCAGTCCTTGCCTGTGGATGGGATTATCATTGTGACCTCTCCCCAGGAACTGGTTTCCATGATTGTATCCAAGGCCGTGAGGATGGCTGGGTTGATGAACATACCGATAATCGGTTTGATCGAAAACATGGCTTATTTTAAGTGCCCGGACTGCGGGAAAGAATACAACGTATTTGGCGAGAGCAATATTGAGAAAATTGCTCAGAAGTATAACCTTGAGGTTCTGGCTCGGTTGCCGATTGATCCCGGTATTGCCGCGGCCTGTGATAATGGCTTGATAGAGCGGTTTTCCGGTGATTGGCTGGACAGCGTAACACAAATGCTGGAATCTGAAAGAGGCCTGCAAACTGAACCCGAACCGAAGATTTCAGAAGTGAGGGAGGATGACATGGGAGATAAACTGAAGATCGCAGTGGCTGCTGATATGGGGATGGTTACCCAACATTTCGGGCACTGTGAATCATTCGAGATTTTTGATACCGAAAACAGGAAGATTGTTAAGAGCCAGTCCATACCGAATCCAGGGCATAGACCGGGATTTTTGCCTAATTTCCTCCACAGCCAGGGGGTGAATGTTATCATTTCCGGGGGAATGGGTGCCGGTGCGGTTGAGATCTTTAANGAAAAGAATATTGAAGTGATTACCGGCGCTCAAGGAGAGGCCCGGGAGGCTGCCGAACTCTACCTGAGAGGTCTTCTCAAATCCACCGGTTCAGTCTGTCATGAGCACAGACACCACGGTGAATGCGGTCATTAAAGAGGCTGATATGGCGGTGAATTGACCCAATCATGCAGCATACAAAAAGCCCCAGATCCTGCGAGCAGGAACAGGGGCTTTTTTTCTGTACTATTCCATCTTTTTTAATCTAATTGCTTAGATTACCAATTTGGAAAGATTCTTGAGCGTATCTTCCGCCTCTTTCATAATTATCTGTACCAGATCGGCCGTTTTGGGCATATCGTTGATACGCTGTGCCGATTCGCCGGCGGCAAACATGGATTTTTCTTTGTCTCCGGCATAAACGGCGTTCATTGATTCATGTTCAAATTCCACCAGGGACATATCGGTAGTACTGTAATCATCGGGAATACCGATGTACAGCCCGGGAGATTTCTTAAGGGTGTTAACAGCGTGTTCCTGGCTTCTTGCGTTTTTCAACCACCGAGCCGGTCCGACAAAACCGCGCGCAATCAAGGTTGCACGGTCGCCGGCCTCAACAACTGCCTGCTTCCAGTTCGGATGGAAGTCACTCTCCTGGGTAGCCAGGAAACGAGTACCCATCTGAACACCATCAGCACCCAGGGCAAAAGCTGCGGCTACGCTTTTNCCGTCAGCAAAACCGCTGGCTCCTACTACCAGGGTGTTGGCATCGGAGACCGCGTCAACGACGGCGGGGAGCAGAACAATGGTGTGAACCGGATCCCAGGAGGTATGGAACCCGCCCTCATGGCCAGAGGCTACTATCACGTCAACTCCAGCCTTTTTACAGCGCCTGGCAGCCTGTACGGAAGGCATGACNTGCATCCATACCAGATCGGTTTTCTTAACAACATCTGTCCAGGGGAGCGGATCACCCGCGGAGGTTACCAGAACCTTAAAACGCTTCTTCATTTCCGGGTCCTCTTCACGGACTTTAATCATGGTGCCGATGATGAGTTCAGCAGCGTCCCTCATCTCAGCTGAAACCATGACGTTAACACCAAATATACCCTGAGATTCCCGGGTGCCTTCAAGGGTGTTTCTGAANATGGTTCTCAAGATGGTTTCCTTGTCGGCGGAAGGATCGGCGCCACCGGAACGGCAGAAGAAGTCGTAGATCTCAGGCTGTTCCTTATCGGTGGTGATACCACTCGAACTGATTAAACCTAAAACGCCGGCATTTGCTGCGGCGATACAGAGTTGATTGGTACCGAAAGGCCCCATACCAGCCTGAATGAGGGGGTACTTGATTCCGACTAGATCGCAGAGTCTTGATTTGATCATAGCTACTTCCTCTCTTTTCAGTATTGTTGTAACACTTTTGTATGCAAGTATAGAGCAAATGGGACAACCTGTCAAGAAAAATGGGGATATAATGACGAAAATATGACAATATGTCGCAATATGACGAAGGCGGAGATGGTAATTATGTCAGGGTTGTAACCGGTTGGGACTGATTATCAAGAAATATGATACTGTAAATTAAGTAGTGTCAATAATTGCTTGCGCAGCCTGTCTGCGGGAATGAATTCAGAAGCTGATATATTTACCCACATGGTTGTAAGACTGATTATAAGGATGAGCCTTGATGAAAAACAAGAGAGCACCTGGAGCAAACAGTGTATCAGTAAGACTTGTACGGGCGGTCGGTATGGGCTCGCGTATTGGCGACGGGTTCATCAACTGTCTTGAGACTCAACTCCTACATATGGGAACCCGTTCCCGGCTGACGCAGGACTGGCGGGCATACACCAATCCGAGTGGGAGTATGCTCGGAACCTCTGCCGTTGGAACGGACAAGGTAACGGGTTTGACTGCCGGGGAGAAAATGCTGTGCCGGCAGGTGTATTATGTCATAGTAGTGTTTCTGGCTGCCTGGAGTTACCTTACACAGGGGAAAATTCCTTTTCCGAAGAGCATCGAGCTTGATTCCCTGATAAAGGGCAGTCTATTTGAAAATATGGGGTTCACAAACCTTAAGCTTGAAGGCTGTCCAAATGTCAATGGATTTGATGTCCGGCCCCACCTGGCAGGTCTGTTGGATTCAATTAATCAATTGGAACTGGCTTCACATAACGGAGGCGATCTTTTCCGCCCCCTCTACGAGAACCTGCTGACCACAAAAATGCGCCATGCCGCCGGCGAACACTACACCCCGGAATGGCTGGCTGCTCATATGCTCGATCAGATCGGCTTCTGCGGGGAAGAGGAGGCGACATTGATTGATCCGGCTTGCGGCTCGGGGATATTTTTGGTCGAAGCCATATTACGCCGGAGAGGTCGCCGGGATTGCCTGGATGACTGGGGGCAGGTGGTGGGGATTGATGTGAACCCGCTGGCGGTACTGGCCGCCAAAGTGAACTACCTGATAGCTGCCGGTTACAGGCTTTCTTCCTGCCCGGGGGATTTGGAGATCCCGGTATTNCAGCATGATGTAGTGCTTGNGGATAACGATGGACTCTGGAACGAGGTCAATACTCCCCTGGGATCAAGGAGGTTTGATTATGTGGTGGGGAACCCTCCCTGGATAAACTGGGAATCTCTTTCCCCGGACTACCGGTTGGCTACCCTGGATTCCTGGAAAAAGTATGGGCTTTTCAGTCATAGCGGGATGGACACCATACTGGGTAAGGGGAAGAAGGATTTCTCGACCCTTATGACCCTGGCCAGCGCCAACCGTTTTCTGAGGATGCAAGGAAAGATGGCGTTTCTCATAACCCAGAGTGTTTTTAAGTCCGGAGGGTCGGCTGAAGGATTTCGGCGCTTTAGTCTTCCGGGCGGGATAGGGCTGAAAGTGTTGATGGTCGAAGACCTTTCCCGATTGCGCCCGTTTGCAAAAGCTTCAAACCGTACTGCTATCCTCTACCTGCAGAAGGGCAGTCCGACTGTCTACCCGGTTCGATACCGATTATGGAACGACCTGTCCGGTGATGATCAGGGAAAGGGGATCCTGGAGATGATGGCGGAACCCGTTAATCCTGCAGAATCAGGATCACCNTGGATAACATATGCAGGGGGCGGCCGGGCAGGTATCAAGAAAATACTGGGAGCCTCGGATTACCGGGCTCGCGAGGGTGCCAATACCGGTGGTGCGAATGGGATTCTATGGGTAGAAGTACTGGATAGGCCGCAGCCGGGTTTGGTCCGGATTCGCAACCTGGCATCATCATCCCGACGGAGGATAGAAACTGTTGAAGCGGTGATTGAGGACCACCTGGTATACCCGTTGTTAAAAGGCAGTGACGTTGACCGCTGGCAGGCAAACCCCACAGCCCACATCATTCTAACGCAGAATTCGACTACGCGGCGGGGGATAAGCCTGGTCGTTATGGCCCGTAGTTATCCCCGTACCCTGGCCTACCTTAATCAGTTCAAGAACGAGCTCGAGAACCGTGCCGCCTACCGGCGTTACTTCAGGAAAACTGATCCCTTCTACACCATGTTNGATGTGGGGGAATACACCCTGGCACCCATTAAGGTTGTATGGCAGCGTTTCGGCAATCGTATGAGAGCNGCGGTTGTCGAGAGTAAAGACAGGCCGGTAATCCCCCAGGAAACCCACACCATGGTGGCCTGCAGGTCAGCGGAGGAAGCGTGGTATCTGGCCGGGGTGCTGAACAGCCTCCCGGTGGAATACGTTATTTCATCTTACTCCATGGTTGGNGGTAAGAGCTTTGCCGGTCCCAACCTCCTCAAGTTTATCAGGATCCCGTATTATACGGAGAAAAGCATCCAAAGCATGATAGCGCAAACGGCCCGCCAGGTGTCTACCGGAGGGGATCGTGATATCCTGACGGAAATGGTGGCCGGCCTGTATGGCATCAGTGACGCGGAACTAAAGGGAATGAAATCCTGTTGGGAAAAGCTGGGGCTCACAT
>JGI24714J26587_10002598_pt1 | contig 11833 bp, 9 predicted proteins | sample BioPla4DNA2_FD_26587 | JGI IMG/M metagenome (IMG submission 26587)
TAAATTTCCTACTTTATTTTCCTCTATATTTAAACCTTCCATCCAACAGACGGTAGATTTCTCGTAAATTAAATCCTTAAGATCTAGATCTTTGTCATCAATCCCGATGGAAAATAACTGCATTCCACCACTCCCTTCCATCCCAGTTCAGTCACAAAAACTCCTATCATTTATTATGTTATTCATATTCTTTTAGAGGAATTATACTCCCCACATCGATAAGGGGATCCATATCAAGGGCAACAGGAATTTTATTCCTTTGTCGTAAAAAATTTTCGATTTTCCTGCTGTCTTTATGAGTTTTCCAATTTCCAGCAAAACCAAGTTTGTCTTGACTGAGCAAGCCTGTGGCACCACCTATAAATCCATAGTTTAATCCAGGAAGTTCTATAAATCCAGGATTTATAAGTAATACATTAAAGCCTATTTCCTTAGCAGCATTGGCGATACCCTTATCCGATGTAATCATGGAATCTTCGTCAACAATAGCTACTGAGCATTTAGCATAACCCTGATTAACATGAATAAGTTCAACGCCTTGCGCTTCCAGTTCTTCCTTTAAAATAGGATCAGTGTATTTCATATTGTGAAAAGCAAACCTTCCAATTCTTGCTACATTATATGCAATATTATTTGGATAGTTGCTTTCAAGTCTAGTATTCCCCACTATGATTTCAAAATTATGTTGTATTAATTGGTTTTTCAGTGACTGACTGGCATTAGGAGCAATTACTATCCTATTACCTCCCAATGGATGACATTGTATATCTGGATGGCAAGATATGGCAGGATAGAGTTCAGTGCATTTTTCCACAAAAATCGGCAAAATTTTGTTTTTTATAAAAAAGCTTTTTAGCCTGGCCTTATATCTACTATCGACTAATGCCAGGCTAATAGGCTTTTTGGGGATAAAAGGAATATCTAAGAATATTTCTTTACTCATCTTTCTCAATATAAATTATTCCCACTGTACCCGGTCCACAATGACTAGAAATAACTGTACCTGCTTCCACCAAATAAATGTTTTCTGGTTTTAAATCACTAATAGCTTTATTTTTCAAAAACTCCGCAGAAGCTAAATCAGAGGAATGGGCTATGACTATACTATCACTGTTTATTTTATTGTTTTCACTAACAAATTTTTGATAAAAATTGTTTAGTACTTTTTCTTTATTTCCTCTGAACTTATCCTGAACTATTAGTCCTCCATCTTTAACCAATATTTGCGGTCTTATCTTTAATACGCTACCTGCTATGAGTTCAATGGATGAACACCTTCCACCCATATGTAAAAATTTAAGAGTATCAATGACAAAACTAGTTCTTACCTTAGATTTTAGAGTTTCTATCTTATGGTAAATCTCCTCTGCACTAAAGCCCTGTGATGCCCATTGTGCAGCCTTTATTGCCATTAAACCTATACCCATACATAGGTTTCCTGAATCAATAACTCTTACCCTACCATGGTCAAATTCCTGAGCAGCCAAATTAGCTGATTGAATAGTGGCAGACAATTTTGATGATATACCAAAAAATAAAATATCGTAACCTTTATCTATCCAAGGTGTAAAATTGTTAATCATATCCTGGACAGATGGAGCTGCTGTCTTGGGCAGTTCATTAGTTTCTTCTACTAATTTATATAATTGTGCGGTGTCTATATCTACCTGATCCTTATAGGTTTGCTCTCCTATTGTAACATATAAAGGGATAAAGGGTATATCATATTGCTCCCGCAGTTCCATAGGTATATCTGCTGTACTATCTGTAATGATTTTTATCGGATTCATGATTTACCTCCTAAAAAAAGAATAAAAATTATATATAATTCAAATTAACAATATTTTACCTTGATTAGATGAATCATGCAATACCATTATAGCCACAATAATTCAAAAAACACCGACAGAAGCCGGTGTTCTTATCATATTATGAGTAAGCAATAAGCCGAGTTCTGTCGTGGATGATCATCTGTCTAGGTTTACCGTTGCCGGTAGACTCAAGCGACCTTTACCCGGGACGTGGCGGGCAACCACATAATGTCCCTTATTTGGTCTTGCTCCAGATGGGGTTTACATAGCCAATCTAGTCGCCTAGATGCTGGTGAGCTCTTACCTCACCTTTCCACCCTTACCCCGTACCCAATGTAAATTTTAAATGCAAAGATTAAAAATTTACATTGAGTGCGAGGCGGTATCTTTCTGTTGCACTTTCCTTGGAGTCGCCTCCACTGGGTGTTACCCAGCACCCTGCCCTACGGAGCTCGGACTTTCCTCATCTATAAATATAGATGCGATCATCTAGCTTACTCATAATATGCTGTTTTCTGAACCATTATAGTAACATTTTAGCTTGCAAATGTCAAAAGTAAATCTTTCCTTTTCTAATATAGCAGTCCATCTAACTTGCTGATGTACTTGGTCCAAGGTACAATATTCTTCCACAATTCTCACACTCTATAATCCCTGCTTTATCTCTAACATTTTGCACAACTAAAGATGCAAGAACCATGTTGCAGCCCCCACAACGATCCTGTTGGATTTCTGCAATAACCAATCTATGATTTCCTTTGATTGCATTGTATTTTTTTAGCAAGGAATCGTCTAGTTTTTCCTCAATAGAATCTCTCTGTGCTTTTATCTCATCATATTCTGAATCTACGTCTTTCATTACTAGATCATATTCCTTTTTGTACTTATCATATTCTTTTTTTCCCCTTCTAAGTCTTTGGGTAACTTCTTGCAGGTTTTTGTTAAGGGAATCCATTTCCTTTAAAAGATCAGTTAATTCTTCCTTCTTTTGTTCTAACTTTTTTTGTATATCCCATAGTTTCTTTTCTATCTGGTCTAATTGTTTAAAGGTTTTTATGTTACCACTATTGAGAATTTTTTCCTCTTCTTTTAAATTCTTACTTATTTTTTGAAAATCATTATATATTCTATTATATATGTGGTTCTTCTTATCTACATTTTCGTTTAGCTTTATAAGACTTTCTTGCTGATCTTTTAAATATTTTATAGATTTATATAATTCTTTTCTAGCAGAACAATTCTTTATTTTGTTTTCTAGCTCATCCATCTTTAAGTCTAGTTTTTGATATTCCCATAAATAATCTAACTGTCCCATCTGTTCCACATCTATTCCTCCTTTCCTTTACCTTTAAGCTTATTCTAGCCTATGACAATTGGAGTATAGGGGCTTTCTTGAGCTTCAGATTCATATATCTCTACCTTATATTGTAAACTATCCACAGCTTTTTGTAAATGTTTAATTAATTCCTTCAATACAGGTATTTCACTATAAAAATGCCCTACTGCCATAATATCTATATCCAACCAGTCAGCCATTAGAGCATCATGATATTTTATTTCGCCAGTTATAAATATATCTGCTCCTATTCTCTGAGCTTGTTCCATAAAACTAGAACCTGAGCCTGCACAAAGGGCAACAGTTTTAATTAACTTATTCTCTTTACCTTTTTTCATGCCAACAATTTCAATTCTGGGACTATTTAATACTTCTGATACATAATGAGCGAAATCTATCAATCTCATGGAAGCTTCTAGTTTACCCCACCGGCCAAAGCCTGGTTTTGACTGTAGTATATCTTCTTGACCTAACTTTCTTACATCCCTTAATTTAAGAGCTTTAGCTAAAGAATCATCTACACCGCCAATAGTCATATCCAGATTGGTATGAGCGCAGTATAAAGCTATATTATTAGATATAAGCTCCATTATTAACCTGCCTTCAACATTGTCATAAACTATTCGCTTCATGGGATTAAAAATTAATGGATGATGGGATATTATCATATCCACTTCTTTTTCTATAGCCTCTTGCACCACATCAGGCGTTACATCTAATGTAACCATTAAACGTTGTACATTTGAATCCCTATTTCCTAATAAAAGACCTACATTATCCCATGGTTCAGCCCATTCTTCAGGAGCAAAATCATTCATAATTTGGGCTAATCTTCCTACTGTACAAAACATCTATATGCCTCCTTGTACTTATTAAGCTTTTCCAACAAGTGCTCTTTTCTCTTTCTGGCGTTTTCTGTGTTTTGTTTTTGTAGTTCCCTTATTATAGCCTCGGTTTTTGATATTTTTAGGCCAATAAACTCCTTAAACAAAGGATCTTCATTAAGCCTAAAACCAATTTCATATTGAATGTCATCTACTTTTTGCTGAAACCCTTCTTTAGCCACTATAATTTCATATATATATTTACCATCTTTGACCAAACACTCACGATAAATTTTATACCCCTGATCTACCAACCACCGCCTAATCTGTTGTTGTGCATTCATGGGTTGAAGTATTAACTTAGTACAAGCCTTTATAACATCCATACTCTCACATAATATTTGGGTCATCAACTGTCCACCCATTCCTGCTATTATGATGGTATCCACTTCTCCTGGTTCTATGACTTCAAGCCCCGGTCCAAGCCTAGTCTCTATTATATCATCCAATCTTTCAGCTTTTATCAACTCTCTAGCCTTTTGTAAGGAACCTTCGCTGATGTCAGTTGCAATAACCTTAGTTACTATATGATTTTTAGCTAAATATACGGGAACCAAGCCGTGGTCAGTACCTATGTCAGCTAATCTTGCTCCTACAGGTACCTCCATTGCCAATGCTTTTAATCTAGGGCTTAGCAAGCTCATTCACTCCTATATTTTATATAGTAAAGATAAATCATACAAAAAAGCACCTTAATTGGTGCCTTTATCTAATCTAGGAAGTCCTTCAGTTTCTTACTTCTGCTGGGGTGTCTTAATTTTCTTAAGGCTTTAGCTTCGATCTGGCGTATTCTTTCCCTGGTTACATTAAATTCTTTTCCAACTTCCTCTAAGGTTCTAGCTCTTCCATCATCTAAACCAAATCTTAGTCTTAATACTTTTTCCTCTCTAGGTGTCAATGTATCTAACACATCCATAAGCTGCTCCTTCAAGAGAGTAAAAGCTGCAGCTTCGGCAGGAGCCGGGGCATCATCATCGGGAATGAAGTCCCCTAGGTGACTATCCTCTTCCTCTCCTATGGGAGTTTCCAATGATACTGGTTCTTGAGCTATCTTTAAGATATCTCTTACCTTTTCTTCAGAAATATCCATCTCTTTTGCGATTTCCTCAGGTGTTGGCTCTCTCCCATATTCCTGAAGCAGCTGTCTAGATACTCGAATCAATTTATTGATGGTTTCTACCATATGGACCGGTATACGAATAGTTCTTGCCTGGTCAGCGATAGCCCTAGTAATAGCCTGCCTAATCCACCAGGTTGCATAGGTGCTAAACTTATAACCTTTTCTATAGTCAAATTTTTCTACTGCCTTTATAAGCCCAAGATTCCCTTCTTGAATCAAGTCTAAAAAGAGCATTCCTCTACCTACATATCTCTTGGCAATACTAACAACCAAACGTAAGTTGGCTTCTGCTAATTTACGTTTAGCTTCCTCATCACCCTGTTCCATTCTCTTTGCCAATTCCACCTCTTCTTCTGCAGTAAGTAGGGGAACCTTACCAATTTCCTTTAAATACATTCTTACAGGGTCATCAATACTTACTCCTTCTAGTAAGCTGGCGTCATCCTCATCATCCACCTCTTCTTCGTCTTTCACTTCATCTTCCTCTTCCACTACATCTATTCCAAGGGTTTCCAATGTATCATAAATTTTTTCTATTTGCTCGGCTTCCAGATCTATTTCTTCAAGCATGTCCATTATTTCTTTATATGTTAAAACCCCTTTGGATTTACCTCTCTCTATCAATTCCTTAACACGTTGTAAGGCTTTTTCTTCTTTTTTCACAAAACTTCCTCCTTTCCCATACCGCCAAGCTTATTCATTCGATTGATGGTATTTAATTCTTCAACTAATTTCCAATATTGGGCTGTTCCACTATCTCCTTCACGTTCCATCTTTGAAATTTGCTCCTTCAAATAATTCCCTCGCTTTTCCAACTGATAACGTCTGAGTTCATAAATACAATCCTTAATATATTTATCTACATTATCATACTCCATTTCCAACTTAAATATTTCAGTAAGTTTACACCTTCTTTGATGTTCTTGCACATAATTGAGTATTTGAGCTGCATGAGGCTCAATATTTTTTTCTAATAATCTTTTTATTATATCTAGCACTTCTCTATGAATAGGGTCTTCAAACTCTAAATCTCCAAGCTGTTTTATTATATTTCTAGCCAATTCTCCGCTCTCTGTCATAAATCTAATAAGATGCTTTTCCGCTTTAATATTGGCAGGTAAACCAAGATTAACCTTGCTAACACTTTTAGTATACCTATTATTACCAACTACATTCCTTTTTAGACCTGGCCTTTTTTTGTTTTTCAACTGGTCCATCAATCTATATATCAGTTCAGGTCTAAACCCAGTAGAAGTATATAGCTTTTGAATATATACATCCCTTTCTAATGGATTCTCCACTCCTACTAAAATTTCAGCTGCCTTAGTAGCAAATTTAACCTTCTCTTCTGGATTGTCCAGATTAAATCCAAGTCGAAGCTGTTCCAATTTATAATCTGTTAAAGATACGGCATTTTTTACAAGCTTATTAAAATATTCTACGCCATGTCTTCTTAAAATATCATCAGGATCCATACCTTTAGGCAGTTTAATCACTTTTACATTGCAACCAGCGTCTTTTAATATATCTAAACCCCTTGCTGTGGCCTTCTGCCCTGCAGTGTCTCCATCATAAGCTATATAAATATTAGATGTATATCTCCTCAATAATTTTGCCTGATCCTGAGTTAATGCAGTACCTAAGGAAGCAACTGCATTATAAAATCCATACTCATAAAGAGCAATGACATCTAAATAACCCTCTACTATAATAAGATGATCTATGGGTCTTTGCTTTTTAGCTAAATTAAGTCCAAAGAGTATGTTGCTCTTGCTAAATATAGGACTTTCAGAGGAATTTAAATATTTTGGAAGGGAATCATCTAGTACTCTACCTCCAAAACCTACTACGCGATCTCTATGATCTATTATAGGAAACATAAGCCTATTTCGAAATCGGTCATAGGTTGAATTACCTTTCTCTACAACCAGACCTATTTGCATTAATAAACCCTTATCAAAGCCTTGATCCAATAGGTGATTCATGGTAGAATTCCAAGAATCTGGTGCATATCCTAAACCAAATGTCCTTATTGTTTTACTATCTATCCCTCTGGATCGCAAATATTCAAGTGCATTTATACCTTCATTCGATAAAAGATTCTGATGATAAAACATTGCTGCAGCTCTATTTATTTTGTAAAGCTCCTGTCTTTGCCTTTTAACCTCCTCATCTTCAACCATGTTAAATGACCCCGGAAGAGAAATACCTTTACGCTCAGCTAAAAATTTTACCGCATCTACAAAATTAAGTCTTTCCTGAGCCATTATAAAGTTGAAGACATTTCCACCTTCTCCACAACCAAAGCAATGATATAATTGCTTTTGAGGATCAACAGAAAAGGAAGGTGTCTTTTCGTTATGAAAAGGACATAAACCAAAAAAATTTTTCCCTCTAGGCTTTAATGATATATATTCAGATATCACATCTATTATTTCATTAGCAGCCCTTACTTCCTCAATAAAATCTTCAGGCAAAAAAATTGACAATATCATCACCTATCAAATCTATCTCATTTACAAAATGCCATACCTTAACACAAACATAACATATCTAAGCGCTAACTCTTTAGCCCATAACAAAAAAAACAAGGGAGCTCAAACCCATAGATTTATATTCGACATGCTTTGGCATTTTCCTTCTTTTCATTGCAACATTTTATATATCCCTATAATAATCACACATAATGTTGTTTTCTAGCTTTTATCATATCATTCTGCTAAATATTTTCAGCTATTGAATCAATATTTATTCTTATCAAGGATTATAAAGAGTTTTATAAAGTGATAAGGCATAACGGTCCGTCATACTCGCGATATAATCACACACTCCTTGCTCTTCTCCGTCTTGGGAAATTACATTAGCATATTCTTCAGGCAACTTATGGATATTTTTCAAAAAATAGTAGAAAAACCCCTTAATAATTCTACTAGCTTGTTCTATTTCAGATTTTGATACTGAATCAGTATACACCCTTTCAAACATAAAGTTTCTAAGTTGATTTGTCGCTTGTCCTACTCTTTCCGACATACCTATATAGGGCTTATTCATACTATTAGAAATAACATCCTCAACCATGGTATTAATACGTTCTCTGTGAGTCTTTCCCAGCACCTTTATACATTCCACTGGAAGATTATCTATTGATATAATATTTGCTCTAATAGCATCATCTATATCATGATTAATGTACGCAATACGATCACTGATTCTTACTATTTGCCCCTCTAGTGTTGCTGGAATCTGTGAGCCCGTATGATTCCTAATACCATCTCTTACCTCCCAAGTTAGATTTAACCCTGTACCGCCTTCTAAAACCTCTACTATCCTAAGACTTTGCAAGTTATGTTTAAATCCTTTCTTAGAAATACTATCTAATATCTTTTCACCTATATGTCCGAAGGGAGTATGTCCAAGATCATGACCTAATGCTATTGCTTCAGTTAGATCCTCGTTTAATCTTAAAGCTCTGGCTATTGTTCGACTTATTTGAGATACTTCCAAGGTATGAGTTAAACGTGTTCTATAGTGATCCTCCTCAGGGGCAATAAAAACCTGAGTTTTATGCTTTAATCTCCGGAAAGACTTACAATGAAGTATCCTGTCACGATCTCTTTGAAATTCCGTACGGATGCTGCATTTTTCTTCGGGATACTGTCTTCCCTTGGTTTTTGCACTTAAAGTAGCATAAGGAGAAAGAATCTTCTCCTCAAGTCTTTCTATCTCTTGTCGAATAGCCATATTATCCCTCTTTAATTATTCTCTCAATGTTCAGAATGTATTCTATTATAATATATACAACATATATACCCAATATCCTTCTATTTCCCCAATAAAATTATTGCATTCACTTAATGCAGTAAAGGTTAATAAACTAGCCATTATCATTATAATTAAAAAAGGCATTGTCACATATTAAGTGACAATACCTTTGATTTTGAAGTTGGTTTATTCTATTTATTTTACTTGCTCTGCTTGATTGCAGCTTGAGCTGCAGCTAGTCGTGCAATTGGTACACGGAAAGGTGAGCAAGATACATAGTCTAATCCAACTAGGTTAAAGAATTCTACTGAGCTAGGATCTCCACCGTGCTCACCGCATACTCCTAATTTGATGTCAGGACGGGCTGATCTACCAAGCTCGGTAGCCATCTTGACCAGCTTACCAACACCCTTTTGATCCACACGGGCAAAGGGATCGCTTTCAAAAATTTGTTTCTCATAGTAGTCGTCCAAGAACTTAGCCACGTCATCTCTGGAGAAACCAAAGGTCATCTGAGTTAAGTCATTGGTACCAAAGGAGAAGAACTCTGCTTCCTTAGCAATTTCATCAGCTAACAGAGCTGCTCTTGGTACTTCTATCATGGTTCCTACTTCGTAAGAAACCTTAACCCCTTTTTCTTCCATTACAGCTTCAGCTGTTCTGACTACTACGTCTTTTACATATCTTAACTCTTTAACATCTCCTACCAAAGGAATCATGATTTCTGGGAGAATGTTATATCCTTTTTCCTCTCTTACTTCAACAGCAGCCTCAATGATAGCTCTGGTTTGCATTTCAGCAATTTCTGGATAGGTTACTGCTAAACGGCAACCACGATGACCTAGCATTGGGTTTAGCTCTTGAAGGTCAACTATAGTAGCCTTGAGTTCTTCGAAAGTCAGTCCCATATCTGTAGCTAGTGCCCTAATTTCAGCATCTGTATGGGGCAAGAACTCATGTAGTGGTGGATCCAGCAAACGAATGGTAACAGGTCTATCACCCATTACTTCATATATAGCTTTGAAATCGCCCTTTTGCATAGGCAAAAGTTTTTCAAGAGCTTTTCTTCTTTCTTCTTCATTTCTAGCTACAATCATTTCCCTCATAGCTGGGATTCTATCTTCTTCAAAGAACATATGCTCGGTCCGGCAGAGACCAATTCCTTGAGCACCAAATTCTAATGCTTGTTTTGCATCTCTAGGTGTATCAGCATTTGTTCTAATTTCTAGTCTTCTAAATTCATCTGCCCATTCCATCAAGGTAGCAAAATTACCGCTTACCTCTGGAGCCTGGGTGGGTAGTTCTCCTTCATAAACATATCCAGTGGAACCATCTAGGGAGATATAATCTCCTTCTTTGAAGGTCTTTCCACCTATTGTCATAGTCCTGGTAGCTTCGTTAATCTGAGCTTCTCCACATCCAGCTACACAGCAGGTTCCTATACCTCTAGCTACTACTGCAGCGTGAGAAGTCATTCCTCCTCTTGAGGTAAGTATACCTTCAGCAGCGTACATTCCTTCAATATCCTCAGGTGATGTTTCTTGACGAACTAGGATAACCTTCTCTCCATTGTTTGCTGCTTCGGCTGCCGATTCAGCTGTGAAATAAACTCGTCCTGTTGCAGCTCCAGGAGATGCAGGAAGTCCTTTGGCTATAGGAGTAGCTGCCTTAAGTGCACTAGACTCGAATGTTGGATGTAGTAACGTATCTAGCTGCTTAGGATCAATCTGTAGTAGTGCTTGTTCTTTTGTGATTAATCCTTCATTTACTAAATCAACTGCAATCTTTAAAGCAGCAGCAGCAGTTCTCTTACCACTTCTGGTTTGCAGCATGTATAATTTACCCTTTTCAATGGTAAACTCCATATCCTGCATATCTTTGTAATGCTTCTCAAGTTTTTCAGCAATTTCAACAAACTGCTCATAAATTTCAGGCATAACTTCTCTTAGTTTTTCGATAGGCTCTGGTGTACGGATACCAGCAACTACGTCCTCACCCTGAGCGTTAATTAGATATTCACCATAGAGTTTGTTTTCTCCTGTTGAAGGATTTCTGGTAAAGGCAACGCCGGTACCGCTATCCTCTCCCATATTTCCAAATACCATAGCTTGAACGTTTACTGCAGTACCCCAGTCGCCAGGAATATCGTTCATTCTTCTATAAACGATAGCTCTTGGATTGTTCCAGGAACTAAATACAGCTTCTACCGCTGCCAATAACTGAACTTTTGGATCCTGTGGGAAATCTTCACCCTGTATGGATTTATAGAGATCCTTAAAGCGCATAACCATTTCTTTAAGGTTATCAGCAGTTAATTCAGAATCCAAGGTAATTCCGTTCTTAGCCTTGATATCATCCATAATCTCATCAAAATGAGATTTTTCAATTCCCATTACAACATCAGAAAACATTTGGATAAAGCGACGATAGCTGTCATAAGCAAATCTTTCATTATTTGTCAGTTTAGCCAATCCTTCTACAGTTTCGTCATTTAAACCTAGGTTAAGGACTGTATCCATCATACCAGGCATGGAAACCCTTGCACCAGATCTTACTGATACCAAAAATGGATTGTTTACGTCACCAAACTTCTTACCTACTATCTCTTCAAGTTTTGCCATTGCATCGTGAATCTGTTCAACTATTTCTTGTGCAATAGTTTCACCATCATCGTAGTATCTTGTACATGCTTCAGTGGTAACAGTGAAACCTTGAGGTACTGGTAGTCCAAGGCTAGTCATTTCAGCCAGGTTTGCACCTTTACCACCTAGCAAATTTCTCATGCTAGCGTCACCTTCGCTAAAAAGGTAAACGTACTTTTTTGACATGAATCTTTCCTCCTTAGTATGTATTTGGGTTAGGTATTTATTTAAAATGAAAATAGAAATCACTATTTCCATCTGTTAACTAAATTTAAGGC
>JGI24714J26587_10002600_pt1 | contig 11831 bp, 11 predicted proteins | sample BioPla4DNA2_FD_26587 | JGI IMG/M metagenome (IMG submission 26587)
CCGGTTTGCATTAAAAGAGCTAAATAAACGTAGTGTTGTTTGAGTGGTGTGAGGTTCGCATTAAAACCTAAAGTGTCTTGACACTATCCCTAAAGTGCATTTACTTGACAGCCGGCTTTCCATATTATAAAATGTCTTTGTGTCAAATCGCCGTTTCCCGCCCCGTTGACGGCGGTTATGAAGTGTTGCTTAAGGAGGAAAATCATGCGCACCACATACATGCCAAAAGCAGAAGATATCGAGCGCAAATGGTATATTTTAGATGCTGCCGGCAAACCGCTGGGCAGGCTGGCCACAGAAGCTGCCCGCATACTGCGCGGCAAACACAAACCAATATATACCCCTCATCTGGACACGGGGGATCATGTAATTATCATCAACGCTTCCAAGGTGACCTTGACCGGCAATAAAGCGGAGCAAAAGTATCATTACCGGCATTCCGGCTATCCGGGCGGTTTGAAAAAGGTTTCCTACGGCACCTTGATTGCAACCAAACCGGAGCGGGCTGTCATGCTGGCGGTAAAGGGCATGCTGCCTCACAACCGCCTGGGCAGGGCAATGCTCAAAAAAATGCGTGTTTATGCAGGCAGCGAGCACCCGCATGAAGCCCAGAAGCCTGAAGTCTGGGAATTTTAGGGCAGAAGGGAGGAAAGTTAAATGGCACAAGTACAATACTACGGTACCGGTCGCCGCAAGAAAGCCATTGCACGTGTCCGCCTTGTTCCGGGCAGCGGTGAAATAATCATTAACGGCCGGGATCTTGATCATTATTTCGGGTTGGAAACCTTAAAGTGGATTGTTCGCCAGCCACTGTCCGTAACGGAAACCGCGGATAAGTTTGATGTAATTGCCAAAGTACACGGCGGCGGTACTACAGGGCAGGCCGGAGCCATCCGCCATGGTATTGCCCGTGCTTTGCTACGGGCGGAAGAAAGTTACCGTCCGGTTCTGAAACGTGCCGGCTTCCTCACTCGTGACCCGCGAATGAAGGAGCGTAAAAAGTACGGCTTGAAAAAAGCAAGGCGGGCTCCGCAATTTTCAAAGCGCTAAGGAATTGTTTATTTACACTCGAGTTTGTTCAAACTTACAAAGTTTGTTTACGAGTTACCCAACCGTCAGGGGGGAATATCCCTTTGGCGGTTATATTTTTATATATTTTCTTATGCGGGGATTTTTAAGTTCCGCAGTGCTTGGTTTTAACTATGCTAAAAACAGATAAAAAAAAGTAAATGGGAATCATATGTAGATTAACTTTTTTTGGTAGTATTAATAAATTATTCTAGAAATTACTAAAATTATTTTATATAATATGTACAAACAAAAACTAATAATAAAGGGGAGGATATGTGAAAAAAAATTATTCTTCCTATAGCATACCCTCCTTTAACTACCTATACTGTTTTTGGGTTTGCAGAATTTTATGAATTAAGGAGAGAAAAAAAATGAAAAATCTAATTTTTATAAATGGAACTATGGGCGTAGGGAAAACGGCAACAGGCAGAGAATTGCAAAAACTTTTGCCAAATGTGTTTTTCTTGATGGTGATTGGTGTTGGGATATAAAAATGGGAATAAGGACGGAAGATGTTATTAATAGAAGCATATCAAGATTAAAAAATTACTTTCAAATGGATACAGAGAAAGTTGATGTAAGCAATATTTCTGCCAAAGAAGCCGCAGAAATAATATTTAAGCACATTATGCATAAATCATAAGCATTATATTAGTGTATCCTTTTTAGGACTATATAGTGTATTTATTGCATAATAAATTGTTCATCTTCTACTAACTCAAGCTTGTTCATGGTTGCAAAGTTTGCCTATCGCAACCGTCATAGGTTTAAATACCTTTGGCGGCTTTTTTATTTGCCAAATTATTAATGATGATATAATATATTAGATATTTATTTTGATACACGACAACTCCTCACCTACTCTGCACTGGGCGGGCACATGCTTAACATCGATCTGGACCCGTTGGCCGTGGTAAAACATCTGCTCATATGGCTTGGGCTTGTATGGTTGTTGAGGTTTTTTAGGAGGCATCAGAGTCATATGTTTCATTACCCTGTATAAGCTTGTAACGCTGCGAGAGTATGCTGGTTGGGGTGGGAGTGGGGCCGGCGGGACTTGCAGGCAAGCGATTCCAGTGTTCCGTCATATCGTTTGAGCCAAAAGTATATGTAAGAACGTGATTTGTTATATCGCCTGGACGCTTTTGACACTCCGTGTTTCTTTGCATAATTCAGAAGGGATTACCTATACTTCATGTCTTGTGTTATGCTGTTCAAGCAGGATGAGGCACTCCTTTCGGTACTGTTTTGTGTTGCTAACTTAACAATAACCGAATTGTCCTCATCTTGCATTCATTTTTAAAGCCTAGTGTCCAAGATCTATTGTAGTCCTACACAGTGAAGCAGCCAAGAATGCGCAGATATATTGAAATGCAAAGGTGTATTTGATATAATTCCAATATTGCTGCGCGTTCAAGATACCGTTTTTCTTTTTTTAGGTCAATAAAACTTACGGACAAACCGGTCCCCGTGTGGCAAACTTTTGTGCAGCCGAACAGGAATTATCGGTTCACAAAGAAATCTTTTCAAGATTGCAAAGTTTGCTTATGGCAAGCGCACGTCATGGGGTATTCACCCTTTGGCGGTTTTTTAACACTGCAGCAAATTACAGGCAAACAAGCTGCAGCACAACCGGGCCGGTGGCAGTGGAAATGCGAGGAGAAAACGGAGGTTGAGCAATGCCCTTTCCCCATGATTTTGCAACAGGAAGCAAAAAAGCCATACCCATAGTTCTCGGCTACCTGCCTGTGGGGTTTGCCTATGGCGCCCTGGCAGGTTTGGCCGGCATAGAACTTCCCTATATTGTTCTGATGTCACTGCTTGTTTTTGCCGGCAGCGGCCAGTTTGTAATTGTCGGCATGCTGGCTGCGGGAGCAAGTGTCGCCGCCATTATTACCACCGTTTTTTTTGTTAATTTACGCCATTTGCTGATGAGTGCTTCCATATCTCCCTACCTGCGCAATATACCGCGAAAAGCTCTCCTCCCCATTGGTTTTTGGCTGACCGATGAGAATTATACTTTGGCTTGCAGCGAACTTGTCAAGTCAGAGAGAAGCCATTATTACCTTATAGGGATGTTTGGCACTTCCTATGCCGGATGGGTTGCCGGGGGACTCTTAGGCGGGCTCTTTGGCGGTGTTTTCAGCAGTTCGCAGGCTGCAGCGACCATGGAATTTGCACTTTACGGCATGTTCATTTTTCTGCTGGTTATCCAAATGACGGAGAAAAAACTGATTCTTGCCGCTGCCGTTGCAGGCGGGCTGTCACTTTTCTTTTATCTGCTTATGCCCGGGGGCAGCTGGCATGTTATTTTGGCTGCAGTAATTGCCGCTACAGTGGGGGTGTTTTTGGAAAGATGCAAAAAACAGTAATTGTCATACTGGGCAGTGCACTGGTATCTTTTTTGCCCCGGTTTCTGCCGATGTATTATCTAACCCGCCAGAAAATTCCACCGCTTGTCACGGCCTGGCTGCGGTATATACCGGTTGCCGTTTTATCTGCCCTGGTGGTTCCCGGTATTCTGACATCTGACGGGCGCCTGTTTTTTTCTTTTGAAAACAGCTATCTTTTGGCCACCATCCATCCCTGCCGTTATTACGGCGGTGTTTTCGAAAAACATGGTCCTGACAATCATAGTCGGCATGGCGGCGGTTTTTCTGCTGCAGTATTTTCCGTAGTCCTGCAGGGTCGGCGGGCATGCATAATAAAGCGGTAAATGAAGAAAAATAAGAAAAAATACAGGGAGGAAATGGTTTTGGCCGACCAGTTTACAGTAGGGAACCTTAAGGTAACAAAACTTGTAGACCAGTCCAGAATAGATGCTTTTGTTTCTTCACTGCCGCCGGAGAAAAAGGCCGATGTTAAAGATGTTATTATGGCCCTGCATGAGGAAGGCCTGATAAATATTGAGCAGATATAAGGGATGCAGTTGCATCCCTTTTTCGCTGCAGAGTGTGATTTTTTGACAATAGGGGTGTCAAAGGGATGCTGTTTGAGAGCCGGACGGAGTTGGCCTTTAAGGGAGTTATGCGCAAAGGAGGGGTTGTCTAGCTTTCACATAAGTGATATTGTGTTGACTATAGAGAAGAAAATATTACCCGGGGGGAGGAACTGCCCCGGACTTGGAGCCGGGAGGAGTCGGCGGTATGACCAGAATGCGCTTGGATAGATTCCTGGCCAAATGCGGTGAAGGAAGCAGGACCGAGGTTAAAAAGCTAATTCGGGCAGGACAGGTAACGGTAGACGGGTTTGTTTGCAAGGATCCGGGATTTAGTCTGGATGCCAGCACCGCCCTGGTTTACGTGCAAGATCGGCGTTTGCACTACCGGGAGCACCACTATCTGATGCTAAACAAACCGGCAGGGGTAGTTTCTGCCGCCCGGGACCGGCTGAACCCTACCGTTCTGGACTTGCTGCCCCCGGAATACAAGCGCCTGAATTTGTTTCCCGTTGGCCGTCTGGACAAGGGTACGGAAGGTCTCTTGCTTCTTACAAATGACGGCCTGCTTGCCCACCGCCTTCTGGATCCCAAACGGCGGGTGCCCAAGCGCTACCGGGCCCGGGTGCGGGGTGAGGTTGGCGAGCATGACAGGCGGCTCTTTGCCCGGGGCATAGAGCTAAAAGATTTTACTGCCCTGCCTGCCCGGCTGGAAATACTGGAAGCGGGGGCGGAATCCGAAGTTGAAATTACAGTCTATGAGGGTAAGTTTCACCAGGTCAAGCGCATGTTCCGGGCCGTCGGCAAGGANGTTCTTTACTTAAAACGGGTTGCCATGGGCGGCCTGGTCCTGGACCCGGGGCTTGCCCCGGGCGAGTTTCGGGAATTAAGCCGGGAAGAACTAAACCTGCTCCGGAAATGGAGGTAAGCCTGTGAGTCACTACTATACACCTGATCCCAACCTTCCCCATGACCTGCGGCGCATTCAGTATTCCCTGCACGGCAGAACGCTGGAATTCCTTACCGATGTCGGCGTGTTTTCCCGGCAAAAGGTGGACTACGGCAGCCATGTGCTAATTAGAATCCTGCCTCCCCTCCGGGGCCGGGTACTGGATCTGGGCTGCGGCTACGGCTCCATCGGCATCTGCCTGGCCGTCCTTAATCCGGAGGCCCGGATAGTTATGGCAGATGTCAACAGGCGGGCGGTGGCCCTGGCCGAAGAAAACATACATATAAACGGAGTTGAAAACGCAGAGGTTCTGGAAAGCGACGGCTTTGCCCGGCTTGACGGGGTGTTCGGGACTATTGTCAGCAATCCACCCGTCCGGGCGGGTAAAAAGGTGGTTTATTCCCTCTTTGCCGAAAGCATAAGATTTTTGGAAGCGGGCGGTTCCCTGTGGCTGGTGATGCAGAAAAAGCAGGGCGCCGCTTCTGCCAGGAATAAACTTTTGGAAATCTACGGCAACTGTGAGGTAATAAAAAAGACCGGTGGCTACTGGATCCTCAAAAGCACCAAATCGCCATAAATTCTCAAGGGAGTTATCCCGGTACCGGTTAGGGCATAAATTAAGCAAGAGGTGAGACAAGTGCAGGAAAACAGCGCCAACAAAAGGCTGATAATTGCCGCCACTTTGCTTGGAGCGTTCTGGGCGCCGCTGCTGATGACTGCTGCCAATGTAGCCCTGCCGGCCATCGGCAGTGAATTTAAAGCAGCTCCCCATATTTTAAGCTGGGTTGTTTCTTCCACTCTGTTGGTTACAGCAATGTTTGTTCTGCCCGCCGGCAGGATTTCGGACATTTACGGGCGGAAAAAAATAATGCTTTTGGGAACGGCTATCCTGACTGTAACATCTCTGCTTTGCGGTTTGGCAGGATCAGTTTATTTTTTGATTTTCTGCCGCAGTATTCAAGGCATAGGAGCAGCCATGCTTTCAGTAACGGTTATTTCCATAGTTACATCGGCTTTCCCTCCAGGTGAACGGGGAAAAGCGCTCGGCATCAACGTGGCTGCCACCTATATCGGCCTGTCTGCCAGCCCCTTTTTCAGCGGCCTGGTCACTCAATATTACAGCTGGCGTCATATATTCTTTATTTCCGTACCTATTGGTCTTTTGCTCATGCTAATACTTTTGGCAATTAAAAAGGAATGGCGGGAAGCGGACGCTTTAAAGCTTGATTATACCGGGTCGCTTGTTTACGCAGCGGCAATACTTGCCGTAATCTGGGGGCTTACCAACCTGAAAACCAGTGTTTATGCTCCTTTTATACTTCTGGCAGGTATTGTTGTTTTGTTTGTTTTCGTTTATCTTGAATTCAGAGTACCCAACCCCTTAATGGACATGGCAAGGATGAAAAACAACAGGGTACTGGTTTTTTCTTCCTTGGCCGCTTTTATTAATTACAGTTCCACCTTTGCCATCAGTTATATGATGAGCCTGTACCTGCAGTATATCAAGGGGATCTCCCCCCAGTATACCGGCATGATAATGTTTGTCCAGCCGGCTTTTCAGGCTGTCTTTTCCCCGGTGGCAGGGATGCTTTCCGACAAAAAGGACCCGCAGTATGTTGCTTCCGTTGGCATGGGCCTTATTGCCGTCTGCCTGTTCGGAATGGGTTTGTTTGATGCTGACACCCCGCTTTTGCCCGCCATTATACTGCTGGCGCTTATCGGCACAGGCTTTGCCATTTTCAGTTCGCCCAATGTCAATTCGGTTATGGGGTCTGTGGCAGGCAGGGATTACGGCATTGCTTCCGGGATACTGGCCACCGCCAGGACAGTAGGACAGTCTTTCAGCATGGCCGTCTCAGCCCTGATTGTTTCGTTTTACCTGGGGCAAAAAGACATCACAAAAGAGACTGCGGCTCTCTTTGTCCGCAGTTTTAAGACAACTTTTTTCCTGTTTGCGGCCCTGTGTTTCCTGGGCATTTGGGCTTCGCTGGCACGCGGCAAAAGGGAAGGTATTAGTGGGAAAGGGGATGAATAACAGTGTTAATTAAAGTTCTGTCTGAAAATGAAGCGGTCTCGGATGACTTTAAAAAGGAACACGGTTTAAGCCTCTATCTTGAAACCGGGAGGCACAAGCTTTTTTTTGATTTCGGAGCCGGTGACAATTACCAGCAAAATGCGGAGAAACTGGGGGTTGACGTTGCCGCTGCAGATTTCGGGGTAGTTTCCCACGGGCACCATGACCATGGCGGAGGTTTAAAATCTTTTCTGCGCCTGAACCGGAAGGCCAAAATCTATATCCGGCAGAGCGCCTTTGGGAAGCAATTCTCCCTGAAAACAAGCGGCGAAAAGTCCTATATCGGCCTGGACAGGGAAATCCGGCCGGACGAGCGTTTTGTTTTTACCGGCGACAGCCTGGAAATTGAGGACGGACTGTTTTTGTTTTCCGCCGTTGAAGGCGACAGGTTTGTCCCTTCCGGAAACAGGAACCTATATACGGAAAGAGGGTCGTCGCTTGTCCCCGATGATTTCATCCATGAACAAAACCTGCTTATCAAGGAAGGCAAGATTAAACTTTTACTTGCCGGCTGTGCCCACAGGGGAATTGCCAATATTATTGACCACCTGTACCGGAAGGGCTACGGGCCGGTAACCCATGTTATCGGCGGGTTTCATCTTTACAACCCGTCGACGGATGCCTACGAGGACCCGCAGGTAATTGCGGGCATCGCCCGCTGCCTGCAAAAGAACGGGGCTAAGTACTATACCTGCCATTGCACCGGTTTGAAGCCTTACCGGCAGCTGCAAGAAATTATGGGGAAACAGATTTCCTATCTCGCCTGCGGCAGTGTCCTTGACTTGTCTTAAATTTTGGCCGGCAACACCGGCATAGGGAAAAGGGGAGGAGGGACCGGAGATGAAGTTTTCTTTGCCCGAAGGCAAAGTCCTGCTATATGACGGTGCCAAGGGGGTGATGCTGCAGAAAAGAGGGTTGAAAGGAGAAGAAGCAGCGGAATTCTGGAATTTAAAAAGGCCGGAAGATGTAAAGGAAGTACACCGTCTTTACCTGCAGGCCGGATCTGAGATCCTGCAAACCAATACTTTTCCGGGAAACAGAATCACCCTTGAAGCGCACCGCCTGGCAGACAGGGTATATGAAATTAATTATGCAGGTGTAAAACTGGCCAGGGAAGTTGCAGGAGATAAGGTTTATGTTGCCGCATCGGCCGGTCCGACAGGTTTGTTTCTGCAGCCGGCAGGCGATTTAACCTTTGACCGGGCATATGAGATCTTTGCCGAGCAACTGGCGGCCCTTGAGGATGCCGGCGCTGATTTGGTCAATTTTGAAACTTTTATTGATTTGGCCGAACTGCGGGCGGCAATACTGGCGGCAAGAGAAAAAACAAATCTCCCCGTAATTGCTTCGGCCACTTTCGGCAAAGGCGCAAGGACTCTGGCCGGCAATCCGGCTGAAGTATGCGCCATAGTCTGCCAGTCGCTGGGAGCGATGATGGTTGGGGCCAATTGCTCCGGCGGCCCGGAAAGTTTAGTGGAGCCCGTAAAAAAAATGGCGGCTGTGGCGGCAGTGCCTTTGCTGGTAAAAGCCAATGCCGGGATGCCTGAAATGGTGGACGGGCAGGCAGTTTACAGGCAGACGCCGGAGCAGTTCAGTTCATACACGGAGGAGTTTGTTAAGAGCGGTGTCCGGCTTATCGGCGGCTGCTGCGGGACAACTCCCGACCATATCAGGGCGCTGAAAAAGGAGCTTGCCGGGCTAGAAGTGCCCAAGGCGGCATTTAATCCCCTGCCGGCAATTGCCTCCGCCTATTCATATCTTCCTCTCTCTCAAAACAGGCAATATGTGGTCGGCAAGCTGCCTGTCGAGGGTTTGAAGGGCGCGTTAGCAGCAGGCGATTTTCAGGCGGCAACAGAGACAGCCCGTGACTTGGCTGCAAAGGGAGCGGAAATTATTTGCCTTGATTTTGGTGACGCCGTTAGCTTTGACTGCCGGGCCTTGGCAGAGAGCTTTGGTGTTGCGGTCAAAACACCGCTGGTTGTCAGAGCGGACTTTCCGGAGGTGCTGGAGGAGTTTCTGCGTTATTACCCGGGCAGGACTGCCGTGCTGCTGCAGGATGGAAACAGGGCACAAATATCCCGGGTAAATCTATATGGCGCCCTGCCGCTGGAAGAAGATTATCTGGCAGGCATTGCATATTTTTTCTAAGGGGTGGTTGATTTGTCTTATCTGCTTTATCCAAATCTCTTTAAGCCGCTGAAGATTAAGGATATGATACTGAAAAACAGGATTATGTCCGCTCCGAACATGCTCTTTCATACGGTTGACGGCAGGCCTACACAATACTATATCGGCTACCTTGAGCATAAGGCGAGGGGTGGTGCCGGCCTTGTTACCCTGGGGGAAATTGCTGTCTGTGACGGGGGCAGCCATACCCCGGCCATGGAATGGACTAGGGACAACCTGCCGCTTTTGGCCGAAATGTCGGCGGTAATTCATGAACATGGGGCCGCTGCCTGTGTTGAACTGACCCATGGCGGCATGCGGGCCCGGCCGGAGTTTAACACCGTTCCGATAAAAGGCCCCGTTGCCGGTGTCAGTGAACAGGGCTACCCTGTGGAGGCCATGGATAAGGAAGATATGGACAGCATAGCCTCTGCCTTTGCTGATGCCGCAGAATACTGGTACGGCGCAGGCTTTGATGCGGTACTTGTTCATGCCGCCCACGGCTGGCTGTTTAGCCAGTTCCTTTCTCCCTTGACAAATACCCGCAGCGATGAATACGGGGGCAGCCTGGAGAACAGGATGAGATTTCCCCTGCTGATTTTAAAAAGAATCCGGGAGCGGGTCGGCCCCGAACGGGTGGTTATGATTCGCCTTTCCGGATCTGAAAGGCACCCGCAGGGCTTTACGGTGGATGATATGATAACCTTCTTGGAAAGGGCCCAGGAATACGTCGACCTGGCTGAAATCAGCGCGGAAGGNATGACAAACTTCTTTGCCACAACCTTTATACCGCTTGCGCAGAATCTGGATCTGGCTGCGGCAATAAAAAAATCAGCAAGAATAAAAATCCCTGTTTTTACCGTAGGTTCAATCCTGTACCCTGAACAGGCCGAAGAAATAATTGCTTCCGGCAAGGCTGACGGGGTGTCNATGTCCCGCGCCTTAATTGCCGACCCCTACCTGCCCAAAAAGGCCGGAGCCGGGCGCAGCGATGAGATTACACCCTGCCTGCGGTGCCTGCATTGCACGGACAGTGATAATAAAAACAGGCATTTCGTCTGCAGCGTCAATCCCCTGATTGGCAGGGAAGCGCGCCTTGGTTTTGCCGACAACATAGGCAGGGCAAATTTCAGGAAAAAAGTTCTGATTATCGGGGGAGGCCCCGCCGGGATGCAGGCTGCCGTTACCGCCGGCCTGCGCGGCCATGAGGTAATTCTTTGCGAGCAGACGGGGGAACTGGGAGGCCTGCTTAAATTTGCCGATTATGACAGTTTAAAGCATGACCTGCGGCGCTTTAAAGAATACCTGATCCGGCGTGTCGAAAGCTTAAACATTAAAGTAATGCTGAATACGAAAGCTGGCAAAGAAACAGTCGGAAAATTCCGGCCCGACTGCATTATAGTTGCCGCCGGCAGTGCTCCCATTGTACCCCGGTCTATAAAGGGAATTGACAACGCCTATCACGCCGCTGAAGTATACACCCGTTCCGGAATACTGCGGGGAGAAAGGGTAGTTATGATTGGCGGCGGTCTGGTCGGCATTGAAGTAGGGCTGCACCTGGCCAACCTCGGTAAAAAGGTAACGGTTCTGGAAAAGCTTGCGGATTATGCCCGAGACGCCATGTTTGTTTACAGGGGAGGCCTGGAGGTAAAAATTAAGGAACTGGGTCTGGAGATAATTACCGGCGCCCGCTGCCTGGAGGTAACAGCCGGCGGCGTCAGGTACGAAAAAGGCGGTAGGGAGGAGTTTGCCGCCGGTGATGTCGTTTTGTATGCCGTCGGGATGCAAAGCAATGAAGAAGTATATTGGGATTTATATGACCAGGCTCCTTATGTTGCGGCCGTCGGCGACTGCAAAAAAACGGGCAATATTGCCGGCGCCATTCATTCCGGTTATTTTGCCGCGCTGGACATAGGGATGCTTTAGAGGGANAAGAAAAAATGCAGGAGCTGTCAGAGTACAGACTCCTGCATTTTGATTTTGCCGCAAAATTACAGGTTTAGATGTGTACTGCCGCCTGGAAGGCGCTGTTGACGGCAGTTGAGATATTGCCAACCGCCCTGGCATCGCCGACTATGTGGACTTCTGTTTCCGGCGCGCAGCGGCGCAGGGAATCGACAACATCATACAGCGGAACCATGCCGACTGCCAGGAGTACCGTATCACAGGGATATTCTACGGTTTCACCTGTCTTTACGTTGCGGCAGATAATTTTGTCATCGCAGACTTCTTCAAGGCGGGTTTCATAATGGAGCGGAATTTTCAGGTTTTCGATGTATGTCATCTGTTCAGTGCTGACATTACCGGCGCTCTGACGCAGGCTGAAGAAGTGCGTTTCAGGTCCCTGTATTTCAATGAGGAAGACGTCCTTACCGTCCTGTTTAAAGTCAATGGCCGTTTCAACGCCGACGGCGCCGGCGCCGATGATAGCAATTTTTTCGCCGACAGGCGATTTGCCCAGGTGCGCGTCCGGAGCCCAGTGGACATGCGGCTTGTCAATACCGGGAACATCGGGAATGACGGGTTTTGCACCGACGGCTATAATAATGGCGTCATAGGCTTCCTTCTCTAGGATTTCCTTGGTAGCCTCGGTGTTCAGGAGAATTCTTGCGGGAGCCTTTTCCGCCTGCCGC
>JGI24714J26587_10002614_pt1 | contig 11785 bp, 12 predicted proteins | sample BioPla4DNA2_FD_26587 | JGI IMG/M metagenome (IMG submission 26587)
GCTAAGACAACCATATAATAATTATAATCTACTATTCAAACCTCAACTCAACAGAATCACAAATCCCCCTATATCCTATTTTCTGATAAATACTATTAGATGTGGGATTTTTCAAATCCGTATATAATACACACTTCTTAAATCCATTATTCAATGCTCTCTGGCTTATCTGTGCCACACAGGAGCTGGCGTAACCCTTTGCTCTAAAATATGGAGGAGTATATACATAGGATACAACAATAGCTTTTTCCGTTATCTTTGAATAACCTGCCATAGATACAGGTATTCCATCCACTTCTAAAACATAGTATCGTTTTGTTGCAAGTCTTTGGCGGTATGCTTCTTGATCTTGTGGAACAGTTATTTCTGTATTTCCATAATTGACTTCTGCATGAAAGCCCTCAAACCAATAAGGGAAAAAGCTCATATCTCTTTCCTCTAATAAACGAAGGTTGCCAAATTCTTTAACCTCTGGATTTACTGCCTTAAGCTCATATATCCGCTGTTCCATGACCGTTTTTATGGTTAATCCTTTTCCAGCAGAATATTCCTTGGCAAAATACTCTGCCAAATTTTTTTCTGTGGTCACACCAGGGATATTATAATCTTTTAGGCCATCTATGAGACAATTTATAGCTCTCGAATCAATTATATTATCTGTTGCATAAAGGGTAATATTATAAGCAGGTGTCATTAACGCAGTAAGCCTTATGTCCTTATCATCAGAAACTGTTGCCATAAGCCAATTGGCAGGATCTTTCCATTCCGACTTATCTTTTCCTTGCTGTGCCATTATAATATTGCCAAGTAGAATCACATTCTGCTCCTCGTGATGCATTAGTACATCATAGGTATCTTTGTAGAACTCATGCACATCACTATATAATTTAAATTTCATTATTTCACCTACCTTTTATCATACAATTGTTTTCTTCTTCCCTTTACTTCATCTGAAAGAAAAGGGAAAAATGCCTTTTTAGGAAGCTTGTACAGATTATGTCTATTAGGCATAACAATAGCTAGTTGGCTCTCATCATTATATATTTACCCGGCCATTATTATTTTGTACATTATATAACATTTTATTTCTAAATTTCAAATACTTTGTAGATTATCTCATTACCAATAATATAAAATGCTTTCTGATCATCAATATTATATAGATTTTTGCTCCGATAATTCATCCCACAGAGCATCTTCTGAGTAGTTACATTCATCAAACATTATCATTTTAAGAGCATAAAATGAATGAGCTTCCCAAGGATTATAATTATTACATATATCTATGTAGTTCTGAGCTAATGAAGATATTGTATTTGAAATTCTAAACTGATTAACGGTTTTTCCGGATATATCTATACACTCAAATAAAATACTTTCTTGTTCAGCCAATTTAGTTACTGCTTTCCTTCCGTACATTGTATAATAATTAAACCAGGAATCGTACTTAAACTCTAGATCATTAAAGTTAAACATTACAACAAGAGCTGCGGCATCCTCTCCTTGTACAATTCCTCCCCTAATGTTTACCTTTGGAGCTTTACCTATTCTTTTAAGATTATACTTTCCTTCCTTAATAACAAAAATGGTTTCATGATCATTACTATTTTCTTTTTTAGCCACAACAGAAATAATAGATTCTGCTGGCATATTAAATAAATACTCTCTCATATTCATATAGATGCCACCTTTCCTAAATATCCTATATATCTAATATGTAACTTAATTTTATACTCATATTCTCACTTTTATTTTGGAGTTTAGCATTTGAATGATTTATACACATCTATGGTGCAAAATATGAAAATNAAAAAAATAAAAACCTTGCAAACTCAACATTTGCAAGGTTTTCTTGGTGCGGCGGAGAGGATTCGAACCCCCGACCAACTGGTTCGTAGCCAGCTACTCTATCCAACTGAGCTACCACCGCATAAATGACACTAATAATATAGCACAAGATTTTTAAAATTGCAAATAATTTCGAATGGTAAATGAGACATAATTATGGCATATTCTTTTCCATAGTTGCTGCTTCTCAATTGTTCTTGCGTTAGCTATCTAAATCGTATATGTCGGAAAATTCTATGGATATCTGCTCTTTATTGTCTTGTAGATTTTCAGCACTGACCTCTTCCATTTTTTCTTCTACTAGAGTATAGGGCAGGTATATTATAAATTCACTGCCCTTTCCTTCTTTACTACTTAGTTTTACCGCACCTTGATGTAGTTCTACTAAGGACTTAACTAAGGATAGGCCTATACCAGTGCCATTTCTTCTTTTTTTATCATCGCTGNTGGCTTGAATAAATCTATTGAATATAACTTCCTGTTTGTCTTGTGGAATGCCTTCTCCTTCATCCCTCACAGATATTATTATGGTATCTATTAAATCCTTAATAGTTACATATATATTCTTACCTGCAGGGGTAAATTTTATAGCATTGGACAACAGATTGAGGATTATTCGCTCCATGTAGTCTGCATCAAAGGCCATGATTTTTTCCTCTGTGTCCGTGTCAAAGATTATATTAATTCCTCTAAGCTTTGCATAGTCAACTACAGACATGGTAATGTTTTCCACAGTGCTTACAATGTCCCTATTCTCTAGATTTAATTTTAAATAACCTGCTTCTATTTTTGTTATATCTAATACATTATTAATCATCTTAAGGAGCCTGTAGCAGTTTTGTCTTATTACTTCATTATATTTTTTATAGCTATCTTTTAGGATACTAAGATCCTCTGCTTTACAGGCTTGTTCCTGTAATTGCACTATCCCCATAATTACATTTAAGGGAGTTCTGAGCTCATGGGATAGGTTTGTGAAAAAGTCCCTTTGAGCTCTTTCCGTATTCTTTACTTCTTTAAGAAGCTTTTGGCTCCTTTTATATTCTTCCATGTATCTCTGAGCCTGAAGCTTTTCTGATACATTTTTAATTATTTGAAGATAGGCCTCTTCATCGTAATAGATTATCTTCTTTCCGGAAAGCTCTATATCTAGCACTTTTCCATCATAAGATCTAATAACTTTTAGGTAAACAGACTTTACCTCTTCCCCCTCTTCAATTTTTTCTAGAAATTTCTCATAGGTCTGTACATATTCTCCCATAGGCCTTATGAGTTTGTTGATATTTACTCCCTGTAAATTATTATTGCTACTGCCTGAAAGTATTTTCGAAGCAGCACTATTAGAAAAGATAATTGTATCCTTCTTTCTTATATATACACTGTCACTAACTAAATTAAAAATATTCTTGTAGTTCTTCATTATTTCCATTGGAATACCTCACCATAATATATAGATATTATATCCTATTTTTACCAACANCTCTATATATTCTACATATGTTGAAGAATTCCTTCCAAATATTGCTATTTTTTGTAATATTTTTATTTTAGTTTAATTCAATTTTTACCTCGCTACCCTTTATACCATGTTGTGCTGGTTCTACCATAAGCCTTATTGGCACCCTGTTTTTTATCTCCTCTACATGGCTTATTATTCCTACAGATAGTCTATCAGAATACAATCTTTCAAGGGAGTCCATAACTGTATCTAAAAGATCATTGTCCAAGGTTCCAAAGCCTTCATCTAGGAAGAAGAATTCTAAGGGGGCACTTCCCTTTAGCTGTATTTGTGAGGATAAGGCTAANGCTAGACATAGAGAAGTTAAGAAGGTTTCTCCCCCTGAAAGAGTTCCAGTAGCTCTTCGACTTCCTCCATTAAAGTCATCTCTCATTACAAAGTTTCCTGCGCTGTCTATTTCTAGTGCATATCTACCGGAAGTAATATCTTTCAATCTTTTTGAAGCTTCAATACATATATATTTCAGCTGGTTAAGTGCAACAAATTCTACAAACTTATTGCCTTCTATTAGCTTAGCTATATCTTCCACATTGCTGCTAATATGATCTAATTCCCTTTTCTGCTTTAACAGTTCATTGTATTCTGCTAGATTAACTTCCATTTCCTTTATTCTATGAGCTATTTCTGCTCTTTCCTTAATATTATTTTCAAAGGCCTTATTTACCTCTTCCCTTTTATCAATAAGCTGCTGCCACTGCTGCTCTTCAATTCTTGAATTACCAATTTTTTCACTTATTCTGTCTATATTAGCCTTTAAGTTGTTTTTATTATTATCAAAGGCTGTTATTTGCATTTCTTCACCCTTCATAACTTCTTCAGGAAGAATGCTTTTTTCAACTTCCTCACTACTATTAAATTCATTGAGCTTAAGTTGCTGTGATAATCTTTCCTTCTGCTGGGCCAATTGTTGCATTAGCGAATTATTTGTAGTGGTTGCTTTAATAACACTATCATTAAGGCTTCTATTTTCTTCTTTGGTCTTTTCAAGAGCATCCTTTAGTTTACCTTCATACTCTATTAACCTTGTCTTTTCAAGGCGTACTTCTTCTAGATAGCTGGTAACCTCTTTGCCTTCAGACAGTTGCTTAATATATTCTGTTTCCCTGTCTATTACAGCCTTTTTTTCTTTGCCACTTTCTGTAATTTTANCTATTTCTACTTCTAAAGTGGATTTGCTTTTTACAAGCTCCTCCTTTTGCTTGTTAAGCTTATCTATTTCCTCATTTATAAACTTAAGCCTCTGCTGTAGCTCTCGACCCTCTTTTTCCTTTTCCTTTAGCTGTTTTTGTGCAAGGGCCACATCTTCAATGTTATGGAGTCTTTTTAAGTTTTCAACTTCCTCCATCACTGGTTTTAGCTTATTTTCATTATTTTCTATATCTATATTTGTTTCATCATAAGCAGCCTTTTCTGCCTTTAGCTTTTCTATAAGCACAAGCTCTCTTTGCTCTATATTAACCTTACTTTCCTTTTCTAAGGATAAATTTTTCTCCAGATCTTCTTTTTCCTTATTCCATCGTTCTATAGTTTCCGTTAAGCTAATAAATTCTTTTTCTAACTTGGCCTTTTCCTCAATTACCTTCTCTAACTCTAAACCCTTATATTGAGCTTCTAATGGTTCTAGATAAGCAGCTATATACTCACGGTTTTTCTGCAGCAGCTCCTTGTCTACTTCAATCTTCCTTATATTATCCTCCAGATCCTTTTCCTTCTTAATTAGTTCTTCCTTTAGTTGTATCTTCTCTGATAGCTCATCACTGTATTGAAGTGCAGGAGAAGGATGATGAATGGAACCACATACCGGACAGGCTTCCCCTTCTTTTAATTCCTCTGCCAACTTATAGGCAATATGGCTTTTTTGAGATTCCTCGATTTCCCTTTCTACTAACTGCAGCTTTTCAAGGAGCTCTTTAAGCTCACCAGTAAGTTGCTGCTGATTATTATTTAANACCTGAATCTTCTTATCAATTTCCTCTAACTCCGCTATCATTTGCTCCTTATTTTCATTAAAAGTCTTTAGCTCTCCAATTAGCTTTTCTAATTTAAATATAGAATCTTTTTTTTCAAATAAGACATTATTATTTGGCGGTGGTAGCTTTGTAATTTTAGTTAACTTTTCTTCTGTTATTGCAATTTCTCCAAACTTCTTTTCTTTTAAAAGCTTAACTTCCTTTAGGTCCTTTTCAAGCTTAACTATAAGTTCATTTCTCTTTGCNTGCCTATCTTTTAAATCTTGAATAGAAGACTTTAATTTTATAGCTTCTTCTTTAAAAACCGCTAATCTATTTATGTCATCACGATAGGAGGGATCCACTACTATCTCTTCTAGCCTCTTTTCCACCGCTACCTTTTCATCTTGTATTTTAGCAAGCTTATTAGTAACAGTTTCTGAGTTTTTGATAACTTGATCAAGAAGGGCTTTTCTTTCCTTATATTGCTTTAATAAAACTTGTCTCTCAGCCTGAATATCCTTTAACCTATTAACCCTTTCTAAGGCTGCCACAAGATTAGTTTCCTTTTGAATCAGCCTAGGTAGCTCCTTTTCCCTTTGCTCTAATATAATCTTATACTCTGACTCCTTTTTCAAAAGCTGTTCACTGCTAAGCTGTAACTTTTTATTAAGATTTTCTATTTCTAGCTTACAGGCTCTAATCTTCTCTTCTGTGTCCTTCACCGCCTCTAAGAAAGGTTTAACCTTCCAAGCATTTTGAGAGGCTTTTAGCTTCATTCTTCTAGCCTCTATTTCCGGTTCCAGCCTTATTAGTTGCTGATATTTATTTTCGTACTCTATAAGCTCCTGTTGCAATTCCCACAAATTCTTATTTAACTCATACTGCCTGTCTAAATTATCCTTTTCTCTTTTAATTTCTTCTGCCCTATTAGCTAAAAGGTTAAAATACTGCTTAAGCTCCTTATACTTATCTTCACTTATACCTTGATCTTCATAGGTTCTAGCCCTTCCAATAACTAGATTGAGCCTGTCGTTAATAGTCTTTCTTTTATCCTTTATTCTATTACCCAATTGTCGGCCAAAACGCTCTAGACCAAAGAGCCTCTCTAGCATATTTCGCCTGTCCTTACCGGTCAGTTTCAAAAATTCATTAAACTTTCCTTGGGGCAGTACTACAGAACGGGTAAAATCTTCCGCCGTTAATCCTAATATATTTTCTATGCTTTCATTAACCTCTCTAGCTTTTTCTGCTACAGGCAACCATTTACCGCCTTTGTATTCTTTTAAAATTACATGCTTAGATTTATAATTTCCAATTTTATCCCTAGTGATTACTCTTTCTGCACAATAGGTCTTTCTTTGTCCAGAATGTAAGATTTCAAATTCATAACTTACAGATAGAGAGTCGCAATTGGTATTTATAAATTCCTTAGCTTCTCTAGCTATATTTCCATAAAGGGCTATGGTCATCGCATCTAGTATGGTGGACTTTCCGCTACCGGTAGGTCCAAATATACCAAAAAGTCCTTTATCCGTAAGCCTTTTAAAATCTACAATCTGTTCTTCTATAAAGCTATTTAAACCCTTTATAATAAGTTTTATTGGCTTCATTATTCTTCCACCAGCCTTTCATCCTCTTCCTCACCAAGATCTTCTCCCTCATAGGCGAGCTCAGCAAAAACTTCCATAAGCTCTTCCCTTGGCTCCACTCCACGCTGAGAAATGTAAAAGTCTCTAAAGAGCTCTGTTATGCTCTTATCACTTATACTCTGGAATTCTTCTTCCTCCTGATCTAATCCACGGATTTTAGGAACGATCTCCACAATGTCCTTTCTATACTCATTCATAAGCTTGATATATTCCTGTGAAATATATTCATCGGTCTCTATCTCTAAGTAAACCCATATATCTCGCTCACTATTTTCCTTGCATCTTTCAAGAGCCTCATCAATACTTTTACACTTCCATATTTCAATTGGTTTATAATTGCTAAGATATACTTCCTCCACTACAGCTTCAGAGCCTGCCTTTAGCTCTACAACATTCACAGACTTACTGTAGCCTACTTCACTCTTACTATACTGAATAGGAGATCCAGCATAATACGCCTTTAGGTTAGTACCTCTAATTCTTTGAGGTCTATGAAGATGGCCTAAAGCTATATATTGAGCCTTCTTAGGAAGGGCTGAAGGCTCTACTGCTAAAGATCCTCCTAACTCAATCTGTCTTTCTGAGTCACTTCTATCGCTACCCATAACGTAAATATGGGAAACGGCAATGTTTATTGTATCTTCTCTGTAATTAGAGCTTAAACTTTCAAAAAGCTGACCTATTCTTTCTGAATAGCTATTCTTTCTCTCTTCATCTGAATCCTTTTCAATAAATACTTCATTTAAGCGCTTCTCACTAGGATAGGGCAAGGCAATGATTACTACCTTTTCACCTTTTAAATGAACCTCCAGCCATCCTTCTCCAGAAGCAACTACCTCAAAGTTTCCGTATCTACCCGGTTCTACTACAGACTTAGGGGTTCCAAGCATCATAACCCCTTGCTCAGAAGCTAAGGGTGCAGCAGCAATAAGCCTTTCAGGATTATCATGATTACCGGCAATAACTAACACTGCCCTGTTTCCACCGTTAGATAACTTCTTTAAAGTCTCATAAAAAAGCTTCTCTGCCATTGCTGGCGGATTACTGTTATCGTATATATCACCGGCTATTATTACCATATCTATATTGCTTTTCTCTACTATATCTACAAACTCAGCTAGAAACTTCTCCTGTTCATCTAGCCTACTGTTCTTTGTCCCCTCTAAGTTTTTCCCAAGATGCCAATCAGATGTGTGCATTATTCTCATAACTATCAACAGCCTATCTAGGCTGCCCCCCTTTCCTTTGAACAAATTAGCCTTCACTAACAAAATTCTATACTATAATGATACGTTTTATTTAATAAAAATTCTATGGGTAAACCTCAATTCTTTACATAAAATTTAGCTTATATTCATAGCAAGCAAATATTTAATTATGGGAAGGTAATTTTTATTCTCAAGCTTTTTTATCCATTGTGACAAGCTTATGTTTAATATATAATTATAGTAATTTATAGAAAAAACAAGAACATTATCTTTGAGCTGTCACAAGGTATGCAAATTTCAAAACTTATGTGGCAGCCCAATTATAATCGGAGGAAAATGATTATGAAAAATGTTATTTCCAAAAGTATACCCATAAAAATTCTATTATCTGTGATTGTACTAGCCTTGTTAGCTTTTTATTTAAAGATTTTTTTCACTACTGGCGCTTACTTTGAAGATACCTTTCTAAAAAAAGAAACTTCTCATTCTCAAATCCAATATATTGGTTCAAATAAATATGGAGATATTAAAATTACTGTAAAGGAGCTTTCATCTTCTCCTAAAAGTGTAGAGGTAATTTATGAGCTTCCTAACAATATAAAAAAAGAATATACTATCAACTTTAAAAATGATAGCATAGACAATAATGACTCCCTTCTTACTATCGAAAACATAAAGGACGAAGCTGGCAACCTTGTTTTTACCGGAGGTTACTATGATAAGGATAGTCAAATACTTTTAGACGAGAATAAAAATCCTGTTTTTGAAGGTTATTTAAATCCTGTAGTAGAAGGTCAAAATCCATTTATAGCAAATTATAAAGTATCCATAAGCACTACTACGGATTTTGCAACCTCTACTGTGGATAGCCGTAAGGGAAATTTTTATATTTTATTAATTGCCCTCATTATTCTTACTATTATCCTTATAGATATAAAATTCCCCTTATTCTTCTTTACACTTAGATATATGTGGACTGTGGAAAAACCTGAGCCTTCAGATTTTTATACCTTTATGCAGAGGATATGCTGGTACGTGTGCCCTGTCATTTCTATAATTTTGATGATAGTGGCAATTATATAAAAACTGAAATGAACTTAAAAAGGAACGTTGTATTTAGGAAGTTATACCGAATGTATCAACATATGCTATAAATAAAAACGACCTATTTTAAAAAAGATTTTGGAGGAATGACCTATGATAAGATTTGCAGTAAAGGAAGATCTTCCTTTTATATTAGAAATTTATAATGAGGAAATACTAAATGGCATCGCTACCTTTGATTTAGAACCTAAAACCTTAGAGGATAGAACTCAGTGGTTTAATGACCATGGAGAAAATCATCCTATTATTGTCTACGAAACAGAGGGACGAGTAGTAGGTTATGCCTCTTTGTCCCCCTACCGTCCCAAGAAGGCCTATGATAGCAGCGTGGAGCTTTCCATCTATATTCACAAGGACTACCAAGGTAGAGGAATAGGATCAGAGCTAATGAAAGCCATTCTTAAGCTTGCTAGGGAAAATAAAAAACTTCATACTGTTATATCAGTAATAACTGCTGATAATGAAGTGAGCTGTAAGTTTCACGAAAAATTTGGCTTTACCTATTGTGGATGTGTGAAAGAGGTAGGATACAAGTTCGGCAGATTTTTAGATATTGTTACCTATCAATTAATATTATAATAGTTGCAGTCCTATAGGTTAAACTTATTTCACAGAAGGGAATGATGCTAATGAACTGGCTTGAAGCAATAAAAAGATACACCCCTTATAACGAACAGGAAGCAAAAGATAAGGAGCTTACCTTAAAATATAGCTACATCTTCAGCGATATGTTAACAAGGTCTAATGAATTGGTGCATATGACAAGCTCCGCCTTTATTATTAATAAAAATAGACATAAGACCTTGATGATACATCATAACATCTATAACTCCTGGGCTTGGACCGGCGGCCACGCCGATGGCGAAGAAGATCTTCTAAAAGTTGCACTAAAAGAAGCAAGAGAAGAAACCGGGGTCATCAATCTTCGCCCAATACTGGAGGATATTTTTTCACTAGATCTTATCCCCGTATTAGGCCATGTTAAAAAAGGAAAGTACGTTGCACCCCATCTACACATATCAGCGGCATATTTAATTGAGGCTGACGAAAATGATCAGCTTACAATAAAGCCTGATGAAAATAGCGGCGTCATGTGGATTCCCTTGGATGAGATAAACGCTTGGTCTAATGAGTCACACATGAAGAAGATATATAGCAAAATAGTATCTAAAATAAAAGAGCTATAAGAAGAAACAACTTAGAGTATACAGAATTAATGAAAAATTGAGCTGAACTTTCTAGTGACAAGGGCTATGGAGGCAAGATGCTTTCTATTGCCTTACCCATAGCAAAAAAGCTAGGACTAAATAAAGTGCTTATTACCTGCGATAAGACTAATCTTGCTTCTGCTGGCACTATTAAGAGTAATGGTGGAATATTAGAAAATGAGGTTTGTCAGGATGGCGAGATAGTTCAGAGGTATTGGATGGAAATATCTTAAAGAATGTTGGTGACTATATGGAATTTTATCTGCTAGCAGTTTCATATGTGATTTCTTCCCTGATATAAGTACTATTTTGAGTAAAAATGAAGAGACTGAAGATAAGGAACCCTTTTTATGGATTCCTTGGGCTATCTTAGATGCTTACTATTAATGACAAAACTAGTGTAATAGATGTAAAAGCAAAGACCTCTAGGGGTGAAGAGATAGATATAGAAACTGTAAAAAAGCTTAGGGATGTTTTTATAGAAAAACAAATTAAATACCAAAGACATCAAGCACAGGCCAGAGATTATTTTATATTAATCTCTGGCTTGTTTTAGATGTTATAACATATAAAGAAAATCAATAATATAGGAGGTACTTATACAATTGGTATGTTAGGTCAATATATGATGGTAGACAAATCAACATTAGACAGTCTAATAGGCTTAGAAAATGATGACTTAATTGAAAGCCTTGAGAAATTATGTGAGGAAAATGAGGTTTACGACATAGACAAACTATGGGATGGATTACACTTCATACTGACAGGCAAGTCAGCTTGTCAACCTATTGAAGGGCACAGACTCAGCGAAGCAATTGTTGGAGTAACCTTGTTTAATGATGAGGATGCAGACTTTATTACTTACATTGAAACAGAAGATTTGAACCATATTGTTAAGGCATTAGAGAAGGTAGATGTTATTGAATTAAGAAGTAACTTTGACACTTCAAAATTAAGAGAGTCAGAAATTTATCCTGCTATATGGGATGATAATGAAAAAGATAGCTTATGTGATGAATTGATTCAGGAATATACTAACTTGCTTAATTTCTATAAGAAAGCTTTGGCGANGAAGGCTAATATTGTAGTAAGCATCTATTAATTCTTATGCATAAGCACTGAATATGGACACTTTTCTTAAAAAGGTTGAAATGAGAGGATTTATAAAGAATATGAGTAACGTGGCACTTCTTTTAGTACTTATGCTACATTTTGATACTTTAATACGAATAAACTTAATGTTTATTAATAATGATCTTGATATCATAGAATAATAGAATAATAGAATATAAGATGA
>JGI24714J26587_10002629_pt1 | contig 11746 bp, 8 predicted proteins | sample BioPla4DNA2_FD_26587 | JGI IMG/M metagenome (IMG submission 26587)
AACGCAACCCGTCTCGTCTGTTGACATTGCTCAGTTAAGACTGCTCAGTACGTGCAGTGTGGAGCCTGTGAAGAGAGCCGTCTTCAGTCAATACGATCAATGAAGTGGATGCCATTAATCCACAAGGCTTTTCTTGAAGGCAGGCCGTTAGTCGCCAGGATGCAAAGATGTCCACAAGAACCGTCGCACGACATGGCTATTCGCATAGTCTCGAAAGATAGCGGTCAGCAGCGATGGAGTCTAGATGGCTCNGTATACATGTGGCTCCATATACATAAGGTCTGACGTACGTATATGGTCAGATGCAAACGAAGAGAAAAAATCGTATCTTGTGCTAGATACCGCATACGAGTTGAGCATATCATCACAAGCATAAGTCCTACCATTATCCGGAAGACGTAGTCGCGATCCGCCAGCTCTACGCGAATTGCACAATACTCGAGACAGGTATTGACACCAGACGGTGTCTTTGCTATTCTGTACTTAATCGGTTAAGTATCAACACCAAGACCAACCGCGGGACAAATCTCGCTTTCTTTTGGACTTCTTTCTTAATCGGTTAAGTTCTTTCTATTTCAAACTGTTGCGACGTATCTTTTTGCGCTTAACCTGCCCTCATGATGAAAGGTGGATCGATCGTGGGTCCGACTATCCGAGACATAGCCAAAGCAGCCAATGTATCAACCGCAGCGGTTTCTTATGTGATCAACGATAAACCCGGTGTCAGCGAGGAGACGCGCCTCAAGATCCAGCGGATAATGCGCGAGATGAACTACAGGCCCAACCCACAAGCAAGGGGATTGGCAGCCAAGCGTACAGGCATGCTGGGGCTCATGATACCGGACATCACTGATCCGTTCTATGTCAATGTGGTTCGCGGAGTAGAAGCTGAGTCCAACCAGCTTGGATACACCTTGACCCTGTGTACTACGCACGGTGATGCAGAACGGGAACGTAATGTCGCAGGGACCCTAACCAGCAATTGGGTTGACGGAGTCATCATGATGGCTTACAAGCTATCCCCTTCTGAACTGGAGAAGCTCAGCAAACACAAGGTTCCGATCGTAGTAATTGACAACCCCGAAGTTGCCGGACTGATCCCGTCAATCATGGTAAACAACACCGCGCTGGGGAGAACCGCAACTGCTTACCTCGTAGAAATGGGTCACACACGGATCGGCTTCATTCACGGGGTAGAAGGTTCGAACTCATCAGCAGCTAGGTACGAAGGCTATGTGCAGGCCCTCAAGTCACACGGGCTCGAGCCGGATCCTGATCTAGTCGAACGCGGTGATTTTTCGTATGAGCATGGGCTTGCAGCCGCACACAGACTCTTGTCTCTACCCAACCGCCCTACCGCTATCTTTGCTGCCAACGACCAAATGGCTTTTGGAGTAATGAACGCAGCCACCGAACTCGGACTCTCTGTGCCTGAAGACATCTCTGTAATAGGAGTTGATGATATAGAGGCGGCCGCGCTCGTGGTGCCCGGCCTTACAACAATGAGACAGCCCACATGGGAGATCGGAGCGTGTGCCGTTCAGATTCTCGAAAGGCTAATCAACCCTCCGGAAGACTCGCAAGACTCAAAAGACGCGCAGAGCGCTGACGCTTCGAAATCAAGCGTCATCCAGCGGGTATTTGAGGCCGAGCTGGTTGTCCGAGGATCATGTGCTCCTCCTACAATATAGCGTCCCGATCCGGCTGAGTGTCAGCCCTGGCACTGCCGACGCAGTACGTACAAACGCAACATATGAGTCATGAGAGGCGGTTGAAGGTCATATGCGGAAGTTCGAATCCAAGTACGGCTATTTCGACGAAGCTGCTCGTGAGTACGTGATAACAACCCCTCGCACCCCAAGGCCCTGGGTGAACGTGATATGTCCTGGAGACTGGGGTGTCATCCTCTCGCAAACCGGCGGAGGCTACAGCTGGCGGACACATGCATCACTCAATGCCATTACGCGCTGGTATCAGGACCTTGTGCGTGACAACTGGGGCAAGTACATCTATGTGCGAGACGACCGCTCAGGCGAGATTTGGTCGCTATCGTGGATGCCGGTAAAGCGCGAACCAGAGCACTACCGCGTCAGGCACGGACTGGGCTACTCCGTAATAGAGTCCACGACCGCGGGGATCTCCAGTAAGCTCACTGTTACAGTACCACCCAATGAGCCCCTGGAGCTGTGGGTCGTCGAGCTGAAGAACATCAGGCAGGCCGACCGTGAGCTTTCGTTGTTTACGTACCTCGAATGGTGCTTAGGTGCATCCCCTGACTGGCACAGAGAGTTCCACAGGACATTCATAGAGACCTCGATTGAGCGGGAAATAAGCACCATATGGGCAACAAAGAGGCTTTGGGAGATCCCCAATGACAGAGGTGAGTCCTGGAACAAGTCGTGGCAATACAGTGCGTTCCACGCATCGAGCATCGATGCAACAGGTTTTGAATGCGACAAAGAGGCTTTTCTCGGATTGTACGGCGATCTATCCAAGCCGACTGCAGTGGAACGCGGCTCTCTGACAGGCTCTTGTGGCAAATGGACTGATGCGACCGGGTCAATACATGTGAAGGTGAAACTGCGAGGCGGCGAGAGCACTCAAATATGCTTCGTGCTGGGTGCAGTAGAAGCCGGACAAGAGGATGAAGCCCGAGCGCTGATAGCCAAGTATCGCGACACAAGTCAAGCGGCCGCAGCTGTCAAGTGTGCATCTGAGTTTTGGTCATGCCTTCTCGAGCCTTACGAAGTCCGAACTCCCGATGACGCATTCAACCTCCTACAAAACACATGGCTCCCGTACCAGGCGATCTCCGGCCGTATGTGGGGGCGTACTGGTTACTACCAGTCAGGCGGCGCGTATGGGTTCCGTGATCAGCTTCAGGACAGCCAGATATTCCTCCCCATTGATCCATCCCACACTGCAAAACAGATCAAGCTTCATGCTGCGCATCAATACGTAGACGGTCACGTTGACCACTGGTGGCATCCGATCTCCGAGATCGGTGGCGGTGGCCTTTACTCCGACGACCTCCTGTGGCTCCCATTTGTGACCATAAACTATCTCAAAGAAACCGGGGACTACGCGTTCTTGGATAAACGGGTCCCCTACCGCGACGGCGACGAGGAAAGCATCTGGAACCACTGCATCAGAGCAATCGACCTCAGCCTCTCACGCCGCAGCGAGAGAGGCCTGCCATTGATACTCGGCGGGGACTGGAACGATGGGATGAACGCTGTTGGGACAGGTAGACGCGGGGAGAGCATATGGGTAGCACAGTTTCTGTGCGCATTCCTCCCAGACATCGCTTACCTTGCACGCCTCAGGGGCGATGACGATACTGCGACCAGGTATGAAGCGGCACGTCGCGATCTCGTCAATGCAGTGAACACACACGGTTGGAGCGCAGATGGAGGATGGTATATCCGTGCAGTTTGCGATGACGGCACGCTGATCGGCGACCCGAGCTGCAAGTATGGGAAAATATTCCTCAACACCCAGGTGTGGGCCATAATCAGCGGCATCGCTCCGGAAGACAGGGCCAGGTCTGCCTGGCAAGCTGTTGTCCAGCACCTCTCAAAGGACTCAGGCCCATTGCTNTTTGCTCCAGCATATCGAGAACCTGATNAGAGAATCGGCTACCTCACGCGGTACGCACCCGGAGTGCGTGAAAACGGGGGCAGGTACACCCATGCAGCTACATGGGCAATAGTGGCTGCTGTCATAATGGGAGATCCACTCGAGGCTTGGCGCATGTATCAGAAGATCTGCCCGNTGAGGTGTGGCCTCTCCCCCGACACCTACAAAGCAGAACCCTACGTCACCCCTGGCAACGTAATTGGTCCCGATTCGGACAGGTACTGCGAGGGCGGGTGGGCCTGGTACAGCGGTTCCGCAACATGGCTGTTCCGTGTTGGCTCTGAGTGGCTTCTCGGCATCCGTCCTGAATGGGATGGGCTGAGGATAGACCCCTGCATCCCGTCACACTGGGGTGAATTCTACGCAAAACGCAAGTTCAGGGGTGCCACTTATGAGATACTTGTGCGCAATCCAAATCGCGTTTCATCAGGAGTCTCAAGAATGACCTTAGACGGAGGTGAGGTCAAAGGCAATTTGTTGCCGGCCTTGAATGACGGTGAGATTCATCATGTTGAGGTTATCCTTGGAGAACGCTAAGAGAACTAAGGAGGGACTCGCATGAATTGGTCTGGCAAGAGCAACAGGACGGCCGTGGGTCTGCTGGCGTGTGTATTGGCACTAACNGTCGCNTTCACCTCGCTGTGCACTGCCCCGATGAGTGCAGCCGGGACAGACAGGGTATACCTGTTTGGCATGGACACCCAAGAGGAGATCGGCAAGTTCGACAACGACCATACCGGCGCTATGATGGAGCTTTCGCATGGAATCGCCAGGCAGGGCACCAATGCCATGAAGGTGATCCCAAGCGGTGAGGCTCCAGAGACGAAAATCGCCGTTGATATCGTCGGAGACACTCTCGACAAATGGATAGGTAACGACTCAGTTGGCATTCACGTATACATCCCTCCAGATATGAAGGTCGTTCCGAACTCGTTCTTTTTGGGCATGGCAGACCTGTCGGACGGTTGGGCGTGGGTTGACGGAGTTTTCCCAAAGGTCGAGGTAGCGCCCGGATGGAACGACGTGATCTACGATCTCTCTGGCCCAATGAAAAACGTCAAGGAAGGCGGACATTACAAGATCTATCTGTCCTTCTTTACAGTCGACGATCAGAACGCCAAGATTCCCCTAGCGGAGCCGTTCATTGTAGATGGAATTTGGGTCCAAACAAAGGACAGCGCTGCTGTGACTGACAGCGGCCCGATCGGTGATTGGCTGTGGGCTATGGACGACGAAGCTGAGCTCGCAGGATACGAAAACGACAATACCGGGGCTAAGTTTGAGTTGGAGTCGAAGATAGTTTGTCAGGGCACCCACTCAGTCGCAGTTATTCCCGACGGAAAGGCAATAGAGACTAAACTCGCTCTCGACCTCGAAGGCGAGAGGCTGCAGCGCTGGATAGGCCAAAACGAGGTGATCATGAACATCTACCTTCCGCCCGAAAACGAGTTCAATCCAACGATGTTTTTCTTGGGCATGGCGGATCTGTCTAGCGGCTGGGAGTGGGTCGGCGGCGTGTTTGCGGATGTCGATCCGGTCCTGGGGTGGAACCTCGTGGAATACACGCTTCCGGCCGAGATGAGCGACCTGAAGCCGGACGGTACATACAAGCTCTACTTCGCCTGGGCTCACATAGATGAAGGAGGAGCAAAACTCCCGCTCACGGAGAAGTTCTACATAGACGGCCTGGGCCTGGCAAGGGCCGCTCTCTCAAGAGAAGACCTCATTGAGCGGATACCCGCAGAGATCAAGGAAGAGGTAACGAGGCTGCTCGAGCTGGACGACGACGCTCTCATCGAGGCGGTAGCCAAAAAGAGCTTTGACTACCTCTGGAACGAAGCCAACCCAGCAAACGGGCTGATCAAGGACAGGAGCACTGCCACGTCTCCTTGCAGCATAGCTGCTGTAGGGTTTGGACTATCAGCGATCCCTGTAGGCATTGAGCGAGGTTGGATCACCCGAGATGAAGGGTACGACCGCGCACTTACTACACTAAAGACCTTTGCTGACGGAGGCNTTGAAGGTAAAAACGGCTTNTACTACCACTTCGTCGATATGACCAAAGGGCGCAGATTTGGAGACTCAGAGATATCGTCTATAGACACTGCGATTTTCTTGGCCGGAGCTATCACCGTTGGCAGATATTTCGAAGGCACTGAGGTTGAGAGCCTCGCCAATCAGCTCTACGAGGCCGCAGATTGGCAATGGATGTTGAACGAAGGAGATACCCTGTCGATGGGATGGAAGCCGGAGATCGGATTCCTCTCAGCCAGATGGAACTCGTTCAACGAGGGGCTTCTTGCGGCCCTGTTGGCAATAGGCTCCCACACACATCCGATCCCTGCGTCGGCCTGGGACAACATCTTCCGTCCAGTCAACGAGAACTACATCTCCCTTCCACAGGAGACCCTCTTTGTCTATCAGTACCCGGCCGCCTGGATTGACTNTCGCAACAGGGAGGACCGCTACGCCAACTACTTCAACAACGCAGCCACAGCCACCAGATACAATCGTCTGTTTGCGGTCATGCGCAGGTTCAACTACTCCACTTACGACTTGGACGTATGGGGACTCTCCGCATGTGACGGCCCAGCAGGATACAAAGCCTATGGCGCATCGGAGGGCAATCACGACGGCACTGTCGCTCCATATGCGTCTATTGCGTCTATGCCCTTTACGCCAGATCTGTCCATTGCTGCCATGCGGGCAATGCTCGAGCGCGAAGGCGGCCTGATCTGGGGCAAATACGGCTTTGTCTCTGGATTCAACGTAGACCAAAATTGGTACTCCGACCAGTATGTAGGCATCGATCAGGGTATCATCGTGCTAATGCTTGAGAACTACAAATCGGGGCTGATCTGGGACCTCTTCATGTCCCACCCTGCGATTGCTGCAGCAATGGACAAAATCGGATTTGTAGAGCGCGAGTCGGAGTATGCTGTTACCCCGGAGTATATGGCTGAGTGGGAAAAGATGCTCCTAGCGCCAGCCGAGAAAATGGCATTGGCGACCAGGGCACTTGAGCCCAAAGTGATCGATGGCTCCCTCTGCGACTGGGAAGGTGTAGAAGGCTACCTGGTTGACGAAGACATGAATGTGCCAGCAGGCGGAATAGAGAAGGTCGATAAGACAAAGCAAGTCCTCAACTCAACCTTCTACGTGCAGTATGACGACGAGTACTTGTACCTAGCCGCCAATGTGGAAGATGAATACGTCGTCATCAACATCAAGCCCGAGGACCAAGGCGCATACTACAGAACCGATTCAGTCGAATTCTACATTGATCCTAGCAGAGCCGGAGTTGAAGGTCACCTCACAAAGATCGCGGTCCTGCCCTTTGACACCGAAGGCAATGTCCAAGCTGTGAGACACGAGGACGCCAAGCCCGGCCCTATAGCTCAGACGAGCCCGGGGACTCTAGTAGCCTCCAAGAGGACCGAACGGGGATACATAGTCGAGCTGGCGATACCTCTGGCCAACTTGGGCATCAAGGCCGAACCTGGCACCACGCTTGGCTTCTCACATGTCGTGCACAACAGCAACGACAAAAACGCGAGGACTGGACAGTATGTGAGGACCAACATAATCGGGTGGAACAACCTGACTGAAGTCTGGGCAACGCCTGATCTCTGGGGTGATCTGGTGCTTGAATAAGCCAGCGATGTCGCATTTGGATCTCGGTCGATGGTCACACACTGCACCGTAACCAAACAAAAGGGAGGTATCCCCAATGCGGAAAGCGGTATCGGTGATTCTGTGTTGTGCATTGCTCCTTTTGGCCACGGTGTTGTCTGCTTCTGCCCAGACTATAGAACTCACAGTCTGGGCGATGGGTGAAGAGGCTCAAAAGATCGGTGCGATGACTGCTAAGTTTGANCAGCTCAATCCGGATATTCGTGTCAAGGTTCAGGCTATACCCTGGAGTGCCGCTCATGACAAGATCATAACTGCAGTTGCCGGTGGCACGGGACCCGACGTAGCACAGATGGGCACTACGTGGATGGCAGAGTTTGGCTCTATAGGAGTATTTGAAGAGCTGTCCAGCTACATATCCCGATCGGATGTAGTGCACCAAGACAGCTTCTTCGAGGGTTCTTACGAAACATGCATCGTCAACGGTAAGGTCTATGGGATCCCGTGGTATGTCGATGTCCGAGTGCTCTTCTACCGGACTGACCTCCTCGCAGAGGTAGGCTTTAGCGAGCCTCCTCAGACCTGGGACGAACTCCGAGCGGCAGCTGAGGCACTGGCCAAAAAGACAGGCGGATACGGCATGGCCCTCTCCACCAACAACTACCAGGAGTTTATGCCGTTCGTGTGGCAGAACGGTGGCCGCATCCTGGATGAAAACGGATACCCGGCAGTCACTGAACCCGAGTTCGTAGAAGCCTTGGAGTTCTACGCAAAGCTATTCCACGATGGCATCGCTCCGGTTGACAGCGGCGGCACAGATCTCTTTCAAGAATTCGCAAGAGGCACCACGCCGATGTATTTCAGCGGGCCTTGGATGATCAATCTGACCTATGAGCAGGTGCCCGAGATAACCGGAAAGTGGACGGTAGCTCTCTGCCCTGCAAAGAAGACTCGGACGACGTTTGTAGGCGGGTGCAACTTCGTGATCTTCCGCGACTCCAAGAATAAGGAGGCTGCCTGGCGGTTCATAGAGTTCATGAGTGATCACCGGACCCAGCTCGAGTGGTTCAAGGTCTCGGGCTCCCTGCCTGCAGTCAAGAAGTCGTGGGAGGACGAGGAGCTGATTGGCAACCCGATGATGGCTGTCCTGAGAGAGCAGCTGGATGACACCAAGGCGCCTGACAACGTGCCTCAGTGGGCGCAGATCGAGGCAGCTATCCAGCGACGTGTCCAGGAGGCCTGCTACGGGACAAAGACCGCTGTGGAAGCCGCTCAAGCGCTGGAGGCGGACATAAGGCAGATCATGAGGATTAGGAACTAGGAGACTTATGGATGTGGCTCGGTCGGTGAGTGCGGCTTAGCTGACGAAAGCTAGCCGCGATAGCCGGCAGGCCTGCGCCGGAGGTACCGCAAGGTCTCCCGGCGCAGGCATATACGTATACGTGATCCGATCGGCCCGTCAGAGGTTTGGAGATGATTGTGATGCAACACAACCCTAAAGTAGCATACATGTTCCTGGCTCCTGCATTGATACTCATGGCCATCTTTATAGTCATCCCAGTCGTGGCCTCCTTTGTTATAAGCCTGACTGATTTTGACATATTCGCACTGGCTGATTGGAGCAACGCTGAGTTCATCGGGTTTGAGAACTTCGTCCGTCTCTTTCAGGATGAGCTCTTCTGGAAGGCACTCAAGAACACCCTGTACTTCGTCGCAGTCGGGATGCCACTTGCAGTGATCTTGGCACTAACTCTGGCTCTGCTGCTAAACTCGCCGCTCAACCGCGCGAAAAGCCTGTTCAGAGTGGGATACTACCTTCCAAGCATTACCGAAACCGTAGCGATCGCAGTAGTGTGGAGATGGGTCCTAAACTCGAGGTATGGCATTCTCAAACACGCCCTGGAGATCTTCGGGATACAAGCCCCCAACTGGCTCGGAGATCCCAAATGGGCCATGCCTGCAATCATAATGATGGCTGTCTGGAAGGGCTTGGGGCACAATGCACTCATATTCCTTGCAGGCCTTCAGAGCATACCATCGACAGTTTATGAAGCGGCCAGGATTGATGGAGCCAATGGCTGGACTCAGTTCAGATACGTGACTTTGCCACTCTTGGCCCCCACCACATTTTTCGTGGGAATCATGACCCTGATAGGATATCTCCAGCTCTTTGCCGAGCCGTATACCATGACCGACGGCGGCCCGCTGGACGCGACTCTGTCCATAGTCCTGTACATGTACAGACACGGCTTCAAGTTCTTTAACCTGGGCTATGCGTCTGCCATGGCATACGTGCTGTTTGCCCTGATATTCATCGCCACTCTGCTAGCAATGAAGTCTAGGTCCGAAGAGGTGTCCTACTGATAACAGCAGCGCTACGAAACCCAGATGGGAGTATCTATGACCTGGAGGCGCACCCCTTGGTGGCGCGGTGAACGAACTGGACTGGAGGAAGTAGAGATGAGAGTTCTTCGCTTAGCTCCCATGACTATCGTCGTAAACCTCCTGCTGATTGCGGGCCTGGTATGTATGGCTGCGCCCTTTGTGTGGATGCTCTCGACATCGCTCAAGGGCACGAAAGATATCTTCCGCTATCCCCCTCAATGGATACCGAAAGAGCCCACTCTCGACAACTACATCGAGCTCTTCAAGACCATCAACATAGCCAGGCCTTTCTTAAACACAGTCATCACAGCGATATCTATCACCGCACTGTCTCTGCTGGTCTGCTCGATGGCCGGATACGCCTTTGCCAAATTTCAGTTTTTTGGCAAGGACGCCTTGTTCATGGGCATCCTCGGAACGCTCATGATTCCGGGGCAGATAACCATGATACCAGTCTTCTTGCTCCTCAAGAAGCTGGGCCTTCTCAACACTTACGCAGGTCTGATACTGCCCGGAATAGCGAGCGCGTTCGGTATCTTCTTTATGAGGCAGTTCATGGTGACTCTGCCGGATGAGCTGCTGGAGGCTGCGCGGATAGACGGCGCCAAGGAGTTCTTTATTTACAGCAGGATAGTGCTCCCGCTCTGCAAGCCTGTCCTCGCTACCCTGGGGATCATGAACTTCACGGGTTCCTGGAACAACTTCCTCTGGCCGCTGATCATCTCCACTGATGAATCCATGTATACGCTGCCCGTTGCAATCGCAAACCTCGCAGGACAGCACGCAACGCAGTACGGGCTGCAGATGGCCGGATCGGTGGTAGTCATCATGCCCATTATCATTTTCTTCATGTTTGCCCAGCAGTGGTTTATGGAGGGCATTGCGCTTACCGGAATGAAGGGTTAGTAGAGAGGAACTCGCGTTTATGAGCTGCGATCCACCGGAATGCGCTACGGGTGAATCTTCTCAGCTCGCACTAGAGTTGCCACTTTGGTTTCGGATCTCGAACAGTCGGCAGCCCAATTCAGTGAGCCAAGCTATGTAGTCCTCCACAGGTGCAGTGTAGAGCCTAACCCTGCGGCTTCCAAAATCAAGGCACTCTCCCTCGTTGCTGAGCGACAACACCAGGATGCCATGAGGGTAGAGTGCCTCGACGATGTTTGCCAGAGCAGCTCTTTTCCGCTCGATGTGCATGAACGTCAGTACACTATATGCGACATCGAAGCGCTCGCAGAATCGGAATTCCTCAACATCGCCAAGCACTAGCCGAACGTTTGGATATGCTGCAAGATTCTCACGCGCCCGCTCCAGTGTCTTAGCAGATATGTCAAGGCCAGTGAACGTCCTGCAACCCATATCTAGGACTCGGCGAGCCAACCGTCCTGTGCCCACACCGATTTCAAGCACGTCGTTGCCCTCTGTCGAACCCAAAGCCTCAAAAAACAAAGGCCCGTCCCAGCGGCTCATATACGCCTGCATCAGCGGGTGGTCCCAGAAAGGGTCATTTCCCTCATCGATCAACAAATCGTAGTGCTCGACTACTGAGACAAATCTAGGTTCTCTTGTCATGTTTCCTGCACCTCTGTCACCAGCGGTCTGCCAGCGCAACGTCCGCCGCCGCTACCGCCAGCCCACGCTTTCTACCTCTTGCAAGGCGGCCGGAGTGATAAGTCGAGATACAAGGTGACCCAACCGGCGTTCAATCACTCTACTCGAGGCTGTAGTCGAGCACCTTGTATGTGTTCATTGGCTGCAGAGACCTGTAGAGGTAGTTGGCTGGAGAGTTGTAGTCGCTGCCCGTTCGAATCGATGCTTGCCTAAACCCCTGTTTGTGGTACTTGGAGAACACGTGTGACAATAGCGCTCTACTCAGGCCGCGTCTCCGGTAGTCGGGAACAGTCCCGACAGGCTCAAAACCCACGACCCCAGTCTCTTTGTCGGTCCAAGCCATTGCTATAAACGCTAATATAAAACTGATCCATTTGAATGACAAACGCTAACGTAAAAGTGATCCACTTTAATCAGACTCCTGTATATTGGAGGTACCAACCACTTCATGTACAGGAGGTAAGGAGATGATCAAAGTGGA
>JGI24714J26587_10002639_pt1 | contig 11725 bp, 10 predicted proteins | sample BioPla4DNA2_FD_26587 | JGI IMG/M metagenome (IMG submission 26587)
GCTGCTCAAGTTCGCCGGCTATGATGAACGGATCTACCTTGAAAACCCATTCAGAAAACCCACCTAATTCTCTGCCCAAGGGTGCGAAAAGNAGNCTGTAGAACATGCGCCCGCTGGGCGCACCCAAAAAGAAAAGCTAGGCAGCAGCTGCCTAGCCTTTGTATATCCGTTATGATGATCGCTCTAATATTTACTGTCTTTTACTGCCTCACCAGTTAGCTCCATAAACTTTGTGGCGCGGTCGTATGTTTTCAGGGCTACCGCAATAAACAGGGCATCGATAATGCTCAGTTGGGCAAACATGGTTGGCATACCGCCGCTACTAAAAGGTGTCTCAAGCGAAGCAGTCAAAAGCACAAGATCAGCACGCTTCGCCAGAGGTGAACGGCTGTGATTGGTGATGCAGATTACGGTTGCGCCCCGCTCTTTGCAGAGATCCGCAATACGCACAAGTTCTTTTGTACTTCCCGAATGAGATATGGCAATGGCAGCATCATTAGGGCCAAGTTGGGCGGTGGACATGGCCTGGACATGAGAGTCTGGAAAAACATTAGCTCGTATACCAGCCCTAAACAGCTTGTAATATGCATTTTGGGCAGCAAGCCCCGAAGTCCCCAACCCATAAACGCTCACCGAATTGGCTTGGACTAAAATATCTGCAGCCTTTTCCAGATCGGACATATTAAGCACAGAAAGAGTATCGCTAATTGCCTGGATATTTGCTCGAAAAGCCTTACCTACAGCAGTAGTTATATCATCATCAGGGCTGATATTCTCGTGAATGTTACGAATGGGAGGAATCTTCTCGCGGGCGAGGGTAATTTTCAACTCCTGATAGCCGCTGTACCCCAAAAGTCTACAGAGTCGAATCACAGTGGCATCACTGGTCCCAGTGTTAGCGCTTAACTCAGAAATACTGCAGTATAGAACCTTTTCCGGATTTGCTAAGATATAATCTGCTACAGCTCGCTCAGCAGGGTTTAGGTGGGGAAGCTCAGCCCGCAAACGGGAGTATAAACCCGACGAGTTTAGCAGATTGTTCAAGTCTACATTTGTCTTGTCGTTCAAGTCCTTTATCTCCTCTCGTTCTTCCAAACTTTTGCCAAACGGTCGATTATTTTATGGTCTGGTTCGATACCTAAATGACGCATTCCTTGCAAATACGCACCGACAACGGGCGGGAAAAGTGGATCCTGAATCACAGCATGCGCCGATGCTGCCCTGACGTATTCTTCAATTCCTGGATAGAGATACTTTTTGGCGGCAAATGCTCCTCCGCATAACACCACCGGAAATGGAGAGGACAACTTGAGCTGCTTAATAACTGCTGCTGCAGCCAAACCTAACTCTTTTCCACTGTTGTAAAGGATCTCCCTGGATACTGCGTCATCTCGATCGGCTGCTTCAACAACACAAGGCATAAAAGCTGCGATCTGACTTTTTCCCATGCTGCCAACTATTCCTCTCAGCTCATCCAGCGAAGTAAGGCCAAAATACTTACATGCCAGTTCTTTTAAAATCGTATGCGGTCCCCGTCCGTCGAAGGCCCGGGCAGCCGCGGTTAGAGCTTGGCGGGCGATATCATACCCGCTGCCTTCGTCACCAATTATGTGCCCCCAACCTGCAGAACGGTATCGATTGCCCCGTTCGTCTATGCCGACTGCTATAGATCCGGTACCCGAAATCAATGCTACTCCAAACTCTCGCGTAGTACCACCAACTAAGGCAGCAACCGAGTCAGTCTCCAACAAAATGTTGTCGGTGGGCAATAGATCATTCACTGCATTCCAAACTGTTGGGCTCTTGCGATTCAACCCAACTCCAGCAAGCGCGTATACCACAACATTGATTTGGGTGGACTGTACCCCCGCATCACATAGGACTTCTCTGATTACATCCTGCATAACAGTTTTTAGATCGCAATTCCCTGGTGCGGAAGCTAAATGATTAGATGGACCGGCTTCTGCACACGCTAATGTGTTGCCAAACTCATCACCTAGCATGCACTTGGTCTTGGTTCCTCCACCATCAATGCCGATGACTAGAGGCATTGCCCCACCCCCTCAGCAGCCGTATTCCTCAACTGTGTACCATACAAACGCAATAAGAATTTTCACCCCATGAATAAGGGCCTCTAAATCAAAGCTCATATCTGGACAATGCAAACCAGGCACAAGGTTTGCCCCCAGTCCAAAGAAGGTAGTCTTTAAATTAGATAACTGAGAGAAAAAGTGAAAATCTTCCGATCCTGATGAGCATATCGTCGGAACTAAACCCTTTTCACCTAAAACACTGACAATCGCCTTTTCCCCGATTTTTACCATTTCTGAACTCGGCTCAGCCGCGGGCAGGACTTTACTATGCACCAATCTACTGGTAGTCCCCACCGCTAGTGTGCCTTGCTCCACTGCCCTGTCAATTCTCAAACGTGCCTCTTCCACCAGTTCATTAGTACCCAGTCGAGCATTAACAACAAGTTGCGCGTGATCAGGGATGATATTGGGGCTTGCCGCACCAGTCCGCATGCTGACCACATTGACTGTGGCGCAGCTGAGGGGATCGAGTTTAATGGCGTTCACGGCTGCGGCAGCCATCATGAGACCATCGGCAGCATTATCTCCTAAATGCGGACGCCCCGTATGCGCTCCTTTACCCACAATTTCATAGGTAAGGGTCAAACTCGCAGCATGCCGCACGCTGGCAGCAGCCAAGCCATAGCCAATCTCGTTGTTTGGGCGCAGATGAATGCCGGCAAGGTACGACAGATCATCGGCTGCGCCCGCTTCAATCAGCTTTCGAGCACCTTCTCCCACCTCTTCGGCAGGTTGGAATATCAGCTTCACATGTTGAGCCATTTCTGGCGCTTCCTGTGCTATCAACTCACCTGCACAAAGAACCATGGTGGTGTGTGCATCATGACCACAGCTGTGAATATACTGCTCCGACCCATCAATCACATGAATAAGGCAATCAAGGTCAGCTCGCAGTCCCACTAATGGGCTAACCGGCGCTTTGGCATGGGCTACAACCTCTGTGCCTAACTTACTCTCCATGACATGGTAACCAGCGTTCTTGAGGCGCTCACGAACATACTTGGAAGTTTGGTACTCCTGCCAAGCGGGCTCAGGTATACCATGAAGGGTGAGATATGTCGCTATAATCTGATCTCTATGCTTGTCTACGCAAGCAAAAAGATGGTTAATGCTCACAGTAGGTTCCCTACCACATAGACAGGTACTTGGACTTCTTGCTCAGATAATAATCTGATCTCGGGATTGACATAAACAACGTCTTCTTCAACCGCTGTCAGTTTAATCATGCAGTGGACACTAGCACCTGGGGGGAGGAGATTGCTCGAGATAAGTGTTATTTTGCTCCCATCTATTTCAACAGTAATGTCCGGGGGCAAGTCGATAGCTTCAACTGGAGTAAAGCCAGTGTGGCTGAAGTCTATTTCGACCCTGTCAACTAGGCGAGAAGTGGCATTGCAGATAGTCACATTTCGCTCTAAGTCATTTCCCCTAATAATCGATGCCAGCCCAAAGGTTCCATACCTGAACAGTACAATTCCATCAGCGCCATTTTGCAGCGCGCTTTGGTGGGCCACCTCTAAACTGCGGCTTCCTAAAATACTATAAGCCTGCAAGCCCGCATACGTCTTGCTATTCCCTACAAGTCTTACGGTATTCTCGGTGACCGTACCAACCCAACTTGGTTCCTGTCCGAAGTCCTTCCAATAAGCCATAGGAATTACCAAATCGAAGATGTCTCCAAACGGCTCATACAGCTGACCATAATGGATTGCTGCAAAAACTTCGTCNGTCGCTCCCTCAGGCATTAGGGCTGCAGAATAAACTAAATCTGCACCCGCTTCAGCAACTACATCCTTGAGCTCTTGTGCGAGATCAGTGATTATCTTACTGCGATATTCTACCCATTTGATTACTTCAGGATCGCCATTTTGCAGGGCTTGGAAAATAGCCACATTATCTGCAGGATCATAAAAGGTTGCTTCGATTAGCTGCTTGATGTATTCCACATCAATTCCATATTCGCCAGCCAAGCTCAGTTCAGTATCACTAAAACCAAAGACGGCGTGGGGATACCGTACATAGTCTAGGTGGATTCCATCTATATCGTAGTTTTTTACCACTTCTGCGATAAGATCCTGCAAGTATCTGCGGTAACTAATTGAAATAGGCGAAACCCGCTCTCCATCCAAACCACGCCGATAATGGAACATCCCCTCATCCGGGTATGCGGCGAGAAATGCAGCATCAGAATTTACTACGTACCAAGCGTGAATCTTTAAGCCTCTTTTATGACCTTCTGTAATCATTGCCTGCAGCACATCAAATTCTGTGCCTTGGTGAGATGAATTGGTTACCGCTACCTCACTTGCGTAACCAACAGTCCCCGCAGTCCCCTTAACCAGCAAAAACACATCGTCAAATCCGAAATCCGCTAACTGTTCAGCAATAACTGCTGCTCCATCAGGACCAAGCTCGCGCACTGTCGCGCCCCACAACCATACACCGAGGCGAGCTTCTCCAGTAGCAGCAGTCGCTATGGTTCCAATTAGCACCAACAATATTATGCAGCTGACAGCAACCCAACCCATCCTTTTCACTTTGAAAGACCTCCTTGAGTTATTGTTCTTGCCTAACCTTTGACAGCACCCAACATGATGCCCTTATGAAATGCCTTTTGCATGCAAAGGTACAGAACAACAATGGGTAGTGTTGAGATGGTTATTCCCGCTGTGAGCGTCCCCCATTGGGTGACGTTGATTCCCCTAAACATGGTCAAAGCCAGCGGCAGGGTTTTTNTTTTAATATCTGAGATGATTAATAGGGGCCANAAAAACTGGTTCCAAGACCACATGGCTTTGAAAATAGCCATGGTGCCAATAACCGGTTTAGCTAAAGGCATCATGACCCACCAATAAATGCGAAAAGTAGAGCATCCGTCAATCCTCGCTGCTTCCTCTANATCGGTGGGAATGGTCTGGAAGTATTGGCGAAACATGAAGACGCCAAAACCGCTGGCGATAAACGGGATAATCATGCCGCGAAAAGTGTTCAGCCAACCAAAGGTGCGGACCTGTAAAAATAAGGGTACAGCGATGACGTAAAACGGAATCATTAAAGTAACTNTGGCTGCATAGAAGAGCAGATCACTGCCGGGTACGTTCCTTTTCGCTAAAACGTATCCAGCCATGGAGTCCACAATAATTCCCAGTATCGTAGTGGATATGGNTACAATTGCGCTGTTGATAATAAAAGTGCCCAGGGAAACTGCTGCATCAAAACTGCGGGAAAAATTCCATGCCCGGATATAGTTCGCGAATGTAAACTCCTGGGGAATGAGCCTAAAGGAGATCACGACCGAATCAGGGCTTAGTGAAGTCGAGAGTGTCCAGATAAAGGGAATTACCATGATCACAGCGCCAACTATGAGAACGAAGTACTGCAAAAAGACCAGCAGAGGGTGGACGTGATATTTACCGCTCATAGGCTCGCCTCCCTTTCCGAAGTTAAAATGTCAGCTCATCAGCCTTAAAGGCTTTCTTTTGAATAATAGTAATAAGCAAAAGGCCGACAAACAGCATCAGTGCTAACGCACTGGCATAACCCATCCGAAACTCCTTAAACCCAACGTCATAAAGCAAATTGATTAACGTGGTAGTGCTGTATCCGGGACCACCACCCGTCATCACATATGTTTGCGTAAACACTTGAAATGAACTGATAATCTGTGTTGTAAGTACAAAGAATGTGGTCGGCTTAAGGAGCGGCAGAGTGATATAGATAAACTGACGCCAAGGCGAACCACCATCAATCGCTGCCCCTTCATACAATTCTACCGGGATTCCCTGCAAACCAGCAGTGTAAATAAGCATGCAGTAACCTAGATCCTTCCAAATACTCATGACAATTACAGAAAACATGGCCAGCTTTGAATCTGCCAACCAACCTTTAGGCCCAAGTCCAAAGAGGGCAGCAAAGCGGTTTGCCAACCCAGCACTACTGGCATCAAACACCAGCCGCCAAATGATAGCTGAGGCAACCATGGATGTAACCACAGGCAGGAAGTAGGCTGTTCTCATAAGCTCCTTCCCCCGCAAGTATTTGGAATCTAGCAGCACCGCAAGAAACAGAGCGAGTATGATTCGTGTAGGTACCGTGCCGAAGGCGTAGACAGCAGTATTGCGCAAAGCGATCCAAAAAACTCTGTCGGAAAGTATTCTTTGGAAATTTCCCAGTCCAANAAATTTCGGTGAGTAAAAAGATAAAAGCGAGTAATCAAATAAACTGTAATAGAAGGCTCTGGCTACCGGAACAAAGATAAACAGGGTAAAGATAATATAAGCCGGCAGTAACAGGGTATAACTTTCCACCAAGCGTGCAATTTTGTTCACCAACTTTTTTGTTTTCACCGATTTTCACCCTTTCCTCTGCTCCCCATATAGCTGCCCATACAACCTCACTTTGGCAAGTCCATGGCATTGATCTCTTGACGGAGAAGCAACTCTCCGTCAAGAGATCAGCTTAACTAGCGTGCAAATTCTTCATTGATTAAATCGGCAATTTCAGCCATTGCCTGTTCTACAGTCTTCTGCCCTTCCATTACTTCCTGAACATGGGGCCGAATTATTCTCGTAAAAGCAGAGGCAGACGGAGTGGAATAATAGAACATACTTCCTAATTGGGCTTGCTCTAAAAATGGAGCCCGCAAAGGATGCTGGAATTCTTCATACTCAGATACTGATGCCCGCACGGGTGTAAAACCAGAGAGCAGGCAATAATCAGCCATGGCACTGGGTGAGAGAAGGTGTTCCATAAACNGCCAAGCAGCCTCTTTGTTCTTAGATGTGGCTGAAATAGCAACGACATCTGCACCANAGAAGGAGGCATGCCGTACTTTGTGAGGAAGCAACCCGACTCCAAATTTGCCTTCTAATAAAGGCTCACGATCAAATGCGAAAGCTGTATCTTGAGCATCGATAAACAAGGCTACCTGCCCATTCGCGAACATCCGTTGAATCTCATGGAGATCGATGGTGGTACTTCCAGGTGGGACAACATTGTGTTCACGAACTAAGTCAATGTAAAACTGAAGTGCTTCAATTGCTTTGGGATCAGTACTGGTTGCCACTTCATTTTTGTCGTCAAGGAAATCTGCATCGTTTTGCCACAGGAATGGCAGATACTGGGATACATATTGTCCTGATGTACCAAATCCGTATTGGTCGATCTTGCCATCTCCATCGGTATCCTTGGTCAACCGCTTAGTATACTCTACGAATTCATCCCAGGTCCAACTAGTCGTTGGCTCAGGAATCCCCTCTTCGGCAAGCAAGTCGGAACGATAGAACAATGCCCGGACAGAAACATACCAGGGAAGAGCCACAAGCTTGCCATCAATGGTGTTTCGGTCGATTGTGGNAGGAACAAAGTCGTTTAGCATGTCTTCTGGAATATATTCGTTGAGCGGTTCTAAAGCACCGGCTGCAGCTAAGACATNCTGGAAGGGATCGCCAAGGCTGAATACATCGGCCATAGTTCCGCCTAGTATGGCTGTTTGGTACTTCACGTGAGGATCTTCAGCCCACGGAATCACCTGGTAGTTGACTGTAANATCGGGATATTTCTCCTCAAAATCGTTAATGATTCTCCTGGTGAGGGCAATGAGCTCCTCGCTGCCTCCTGCCTGCCAAAACGTAATGGTGGTTTTCTGCGCACTTGCCACACCAGCAAAGCAGAGTGTCAAGACCACAAGTAAACCAATAACCCAAACCAACCCTTGCTTTACGTCCTTCAAAAACATACAAACAGCCTCCTTTTTTATGTTTTGAAAGCTTCAAACATTACAGACTCTTGAACTTACGCTTGTATTCGGCCACCCATTGACCGTAATATTCAGTTCCATCATCTAGGTTAGCGCTTTTGTAAAATGCAGGTTGGATTCCTGCGGCGAGAATTCGCTCGGCAACTTCTGCTACGAGAACATTAAGGATAATGGTCCCAGTCACCGTAGACGTGGGACAGATTTTTGTGGGAATGTCTGCTACCTCAAGAATTGCATCTCCCGGAACCCCGCAGTTGTCGATTACCACATCTGCTACTTCAAAGAGTCGCTTGCCGGTGCTATGCCTAGAATCTACCTGAGTGGAAGCCGCGAGAGAAGTTAAAGCGATGACCGGTATTCCCCGATTTTTGGCGGTTACAGCCATTTCCACAGGAACCGCATTCCTCCCAGAATTGGAGACAATCATGAGGGCGTCAGGACACTTCAGATCATGATAGTCCGCGATAATCTCGGCATAGCCCGAAAGTCTCTCCAAATTTGTAGACTTGGAGGCACCATCGTGGATCATCAAGCCAGGCTCCAGAATAGCATTCACTGCGACTAAACCACCAGCCCGAAAAAAGGCTTCTTCCGCGATAATATGCGAATGGCCAGTTCCGAAAATATGGAAAACACCGCCTTGGATCAGAGCATCAGCAACAATATCTGCTGCTGCAGAGATATTTTCTCTTTGTGTACGCTGCAAAGTCTGGAGCAGCCTCTCAATATGCTCAAAATATCTAGTACCTAAAGACATTCTTCTATCTCCTTCATCAACTTGTTAACCTCAGATATGATGTATTCACCTGCTTCTTGAGCGAGCTCACTCACTATTACTTCATAGTTGAATTCTTGCTGCTCCGTTTCGACAATATACCCGATATAGCCATTGGTATATCCCATGACTAAATCACACCCCGTCTNGGTTTTAAGTTTGGTCCCAAGGAGGGCTGCCAATTCACCGGGAATTGCTGCAATAGTAAATCCTCCACCAATCCCAATATGGATAACTTGCAGTTCTGCTTTAACTGGACCCTCTCTTGTGGGCTTCACTGCCTCCCGCTTCAATACTAACTTCACACCTTCGACCAGGGATTGGAGTTCTCGTAATTCAACTGAGGAAGCACCACTCTCCTGCAGTGAATCTAGGGTACACAATGTCTCGTCTTTGATCCTCAGCAGCTCTTGTTTAGCCATGGGCTGTCTGCGCGGAATTTCCACAATACTTCTTGTGACAAGGACTTGAGACGGAACTTCCGTCCTAATTGATGCTGCGATCTCTGCTGCTTTTTCACCTAAAAGTGAACCGAGACGTTTCACTTCAGAAAAAGTCGAGTTCTTTCTTGTGTAACGAGTGCTGATATCACCAGCTGCTCCATTAATAAAAATCGCCATTACACTAGATCCTAACTTTGACTCCAAGTAGTCGACAGCTACTCCTGGAAAATCTCGGGAATAATACAAGTTATACTGGTTAAGCACTGTCGGATGCGCGGCATAATGCACTAACACGCACAAGGGACAGCCCTGGAGATCATCGAACCGCAGAACTGTCACGGTCTGATCGGCATACCCTTCCCGTGACTGACGATTACAAGCTAAACCAGTAACAAGGCCAAAGCCGATCCCCACCTTTCCTGGCACACAATTCTCCCAAGCAGAAATTGCGGCTTTTTCTACTCGATCGGAAATGAATATCTCCACATCCTCATCCAATTCTGGCGCAGAATGAGTGTGAGTAGCAGCTACACTAATACACCAAAGTGGAACCCCTGTTATCGCATGAACTCTTTGCCTAACTTTTTCTAACAAAGATGAGCTGATTGCCATTAGATCAAGCACTACTAACACCCAGCCCGCGGATTCATGCTCCAAAATTACCACGCGAGCCCAGAGATGGTCATGAGTTCCTGCCGATACTCCCGCCCTGTCTACATACCCCGCAAGCCGCGTGCGCCAAGGCGGTGTGATCTGTGCCTTGCCAAGACCAATTCTAAACATGTTACCCTTCCCCTGACATCTCTTAGTTACTGCATGGGCAGCCTAAACGCTCTTGCCTACAACCTCACAACCACCTCCCTACATTAACAGGGAGTACGCCCACAGCCTTCCGTTTACCCACTAAGATTTCAGCCACTGCCTGCAACGTGCAGGGGCGGGCTGAGTAAGCAGCAATGTAGGTTTGAACATCCTGCAGCGCAGCCAGTTCGAAAGGGCCACGGCAGCCCACCACAATTAACTGATCTACAACTGCTCGGAGTTCCTGAACTAGTTTTAGCTGGTTCTTATGTATGTGAGCATTTTGTGTGAGAACAATCACCCGTCGGTAATTCTGAGCTCGTTTTAAGATCTGGCTTAGTTCGTCATCACTGACAGCAGCACTTGTCTTAATTCCATCTGCCATAACGCCTAGTCGGGACAAGCAATCACAAAGACTAGTTGTTCTCAAAATGTTATCTTCAACAATGGACATAGCGGCAGCTTGTGTTTCCACAACTAATGTCCTCCCGAAGCCCTCAGCTAACGGAAGGTGACCATGATCCCTAACCACTGTGACAGAACTGTTCGCCGCTTCCTGTTCAATTTTCAGATGATCCGGGCATCCAAGCACATCCTCCATCAAAGCGCTGGAGGACTGAGGTGGAGGAACCAAGTTCCACTGTTGCTTGACCCGCATCACCCTCGTAAAGGATTCATCAATCCGTTCAGGACTCAACCGGCCCGATTGCACAGCGTCTAATACCCCTAGGTAAGTTTGCTGCTGAGCTTCTTCGGAATGGGAAAGGAGAATGATATCGGCGCCTGCTTCGATGGCCCTTACTGCCGCCTCAGCAAAGCTAAATTTACCTGAAATAGCCTGCATTTCCATACAATCAGTAATGATCAGTCCGTCATATTCAAATTCATGACGAAGTAAATCTCCAAGGGTGGCCTTGGATAAGGTAGCTGGTATTTCAGGTAAGTCCAATGCTGGAAAAGCAACATGCGCGGTCATAATGGCTTGCACACCCGCTGTTATCGCGTCGCGAAATGGAAGCAAATCCACAGCCTCCAGCTGCGCGCGCGACTTCTGCACCACGGGCAGTTCCCAATGGCTGTCTAGGGCAGTATCGCCATGCCCGGGAAAGTGTTTTGCCACTGCGATTACGTGTTTTTGCAACCCGCGGATTGCAGCTCTTCCTAAGGATGCTACCTTCTCCGGGTCAGAACCAAACGAGCGGGTACCGATGATGGGATTTGCCGGATTGGTGTTCACATCCAGGACTGGTGCCAAATTCATATTCACTCCCAAAATGTGCAGTTCTCGGCCGATAACGGTGTAAATATCCTCCGTAATCTTACATGCCTCAGACAAAGGAGTGATGGCTCCCAAAGCCATATTCCCGGGTCCCGCTACTGCCTTACCTGGCAAGCGAGCAACCCAGCCTCCTTCTTGATCAACCGCAATAAATAGTCCAATTTGATATTGATTTGTGGCTGCTAGTTCCTGGAGGCGGTTATTGAGATCAACAAGCTGCTTGGCAAAACGGATATTGCGGGCAAAGAGAACCACGCCCCCCAATTTACCTTGCGTGATTAATTCACTGATAAAGGGAGTTTCAGATGTTCCTGGGAAACCAAACATCATTAGCTGTCCGATCTTTATTTCCATGGGAACCTGATTTATCATGACATCCCCTCCGAGGTGTGCAATTTTACTTCGCATTACGTCCATTTTGATGTAGTATTACTACACAGCAAAGAGTTTTCCTTCTTATATTCCAAATATTTTCTCTAAAGTGCAATAGCAAATGCAACGGCTAGCCAGAAACCCGTTCTATAAAGCATTTCACAGTTGCGTTCAGCTTCGATAGTTCCTCCTGGAAGAGCTCCA
>JGI24714J26587_10002672_pt1 | contig 11635 bp, 4 predicted proteins | sample BioPla4DNA2_FD_26587 | JGI IMG/M metagenome (IMG submission 26587)
TTGACGTTTTTAGCGTACCTACAAGGGATTGAAACTCCGCATAGCTGTTTTGGTGAAATCCGTCACCAGCGTTTTTAGCGTACCTACAAGGGATTGAAACCCTGCATACTTACCCTGGTTATTTTCACCGCAAAATCCGTTTTTAGCGTACCTACAAGGGATTGAAACAAGTCAAATTTGAAATCGAAGGCATGAAGGAGCTGGAGTTTTTAGCGTACCTACAAGGGATTGAAACTGAGATCCTGTCAGCCATCAACGTCAAGAATCTCAACCGTTTTTAGCGTACCTACAAGGGATTGAAACACTGCAGTCAGTACGGCAATAGGAACCTACCGCCTAGTTTTTAGCGTACCTACAAGGGATTGAAACAAAGCAGAATTCAGGGATTTTAACGGGGAGCATGTGTTTTTAGCGTACCTACAAGGGATTGAAACTCCTTTACCAGTAACAGAGTTAAGGTAACCCTCTAACGTTTTTAGCGTACCTACAAGGGATTGAAACATGGATCTTCAAGGTCCGCACTGGTACCAAAACCGGTGGTTTTTAGCGTACCTACAAGGGATTGAAACTTGTTGAGTTGGACGTTTGCGTTGGCGATACTTACAGTTTTTAGCGTACCTACAAGGGATTGAAACGTGGACAATAAAACGGCGATTGAACGGACAGTTGTTGTTTTTAGCGTACCTACAAGGGATTGAAACACAATATCATAACCACAAAATAACCGGGGGAGGAGATGTTTTTAGCGTACCTACAAGGGATTGAAACTTGAGCTTAATGTGATCCATGACCGGGCATCAGCGGGTTTTTAGCGTACCTACAAGGGATTGAAACACTTCTCCAGGGCTATGATGCGCTTCTCATGGTCTCGGTTTTTAGCGTACCTACAAGGGATTGAAACTCGCCTTCGGGTTCCTGTCCCTGTGCTTCGGCTAGGAGTTTTTAGCGTACCTACAAGGGATTGAAACAGCAGTATGAGGCTCTGAGGCGGTTGTCTTTTGACGTTTTTAGCGTACCTACAAGGGATTGAAACCTTCCTGGCTGTGTCCGGCAGGTACTTCGACCGCAGTTTTTAGCGTACCTACAAGGGATTGAAACGCAACCTGCGTTCCAATTTACTTTTATTCATTATCCTCGTTTTTAGCGTACCTACAAGGGATTGAAACTCGCCTAAATCCCATGATGGATTATTAAAATACGCGTTTTTAGCGTACCTACAAGGGATTGAAACAAATGGGAGCAACCTTGGGCAAGTACAGTGCCCAGGTTTTTAGCGTACCTACAAGGGATTGAAACAAGTCTCTTTATCCAGACTATGACGCCCGACACCACCGTTTTTAGCGTACCTACAAGGGATTGAAACCACTTTATATCAACTCATATACGAATAGAGGACCGTGACGTTTTTAGCGTACCTACAAGGGATTGAAACTCATATCGAAAGAATCGGCATACTGCTGAATGAGAGTTTTTAGCGTACCTACAAGGGATTGAAACTCCCCCAAATTCAACCAAAGCGTTCCATCATCCCGCGTTTTTAGCGTACCTACAAGGGATTGAAACTCACCCGGTCAACCCGGTCAAACCAGTCCAGCGCATGTTTTTAGCGTACCTACAAGGGATTGAAACTGTCAAATTCTCCAGTGTCCAGCTCCAGCAATAAGTCGTTTTTAGCGTACCTACAAGGGATTGAAACACGAAAAAGCACCGTTGTATGAATGGGGCATTGACGAGTTTTTAGCGTACCTACAAGGGATTGAAACGATACCGGTATTGCAACAGCAATCTTTCCCGGTCATGTTTTTAGCGTACCTACAAGGGATTGAAACTGCCTTTCAACAGGTCATTCAGCAGGCAGTTGTACCGTTTTTAGCGTACCTACAAGGGATTGAAACACCTTTTGAGCGCTTCTTCGGATACTGCGCCCAGAAGTTTTTAGCGTACCTACAAGGGATTGAAACCCGATATGAACCACTCGGTTCTGGCCAGGTATTGTCGTTTTTAGCGTACCTACAAGGGATTGAAACTCGAGAAGGGAAAACGTTTTTTCGCTTCTCCAACTAGTTTTTAGCGTACCTACAAGGGATTGAAACGTATCTTAAATATGATAACAGCGGCAAAAGAAAAAGAGTTTTTAGCGTACCTACAAGGGATTGAAACTTCTTTTTTCATGGTCCCGAAGCTGGTCTCTCATAGTTTTTAGCGTACCTACAAGGGATTGAAACCCGGGATTTGCTTCCAGCCTTCCGGCATCTGAGCCGTTTTTAGCGTACCTACAAGGGATTGAAACTTGGTTATCAAAAAATATGGGAAGTTGTAAGTGATGTTTTTAGCGTACCTACAAGGGATTGAAACTCCACTTATTATATTTATTGAAAAAATCTTTATGCGTTTTTAGCGTACCTACAAGGGATTGAAACTCGGATAATAGGGATGGGTAGTGATGGCTAGATCAGTTTTTAGCGTACCTACAAGGGATTGAAACTTGGAGAAGGAAATCAAAAGGCTTCTCCCTAATGAGGTTTTTAGCGTACCTACAAGGGATTGAAACTCTTTAAGTTATTTCTCTCTTCATCTGTTAAGTCTTGTTTTTAGCGTACCTACAAGGGATTGAAACTTTTCAGCGCATCGCGCGTTTGGTAGATTCTGCTTGTTTTTAGCGTACCTACAAGGGATTGAAACCTGTATCACATGCAGTATATTGATTCCCACCGCAAGCGTTTTTAGCGTACCTACAAGGGATTGAAACCTGGCAGGATTGCGATAGCCGACGGGCACCAGGCCTGGTTTTTAGCGTACCTACAAGGGATTGAAACTTCAACGGCTTTGACAGCCATGATAGCAAGTTCCTGTTTTTAGCGTACCTACAAGGGATTGAAACTATATAATATCATAACCCCGATAATACCATATATCTTCGTTTTTAGCGTACCTACAAGGGATTGAAACTGCCTAACTATTTCATGAGAAACACCCCGGTCACAAGTTTTTAGCGTACCTACAAGGGATTGAAACCCTTTCCCCAAAAATCCAGTTTATAAAATCCTTTATCGTTTTTAGCGTACCTACAAGGGATTGAAACTCGGCCCTCCTTTTGTTATCTACAGTATATCGCGAGTTTTTAGCGTACCTACAAGGGATTGAAACTCTTGACAACCGTCCCCACAGGCAGGGAGTCCTGAGTGTTTTTAGCGTACCTACAAGGGATTGAAACTCCATATATTTCTTTCAGGACTACGTTTTCGATGAGCGTTTTTAGCGTACCTACAAGGGATTGAAACTTCACAGTATGGTCAACTGTTGATGGACATTCATGAAGTTTTTAGCGTACCTACAAGGGATTGAAACATGGTTTCCCTTGCTTCTTCAACAGTGAAATCATTTGAGTTTTTAGCGTACCTACAAGGGATTGAAACAAGTCTTTATCGGTATCAAAGAACACCTTGCCAGCCGTTTTTAGCGTACCTACAAGGGATTGAAACACGCAGGACCCGTATGAACTAAGACTACTGACGGCAGTTTTTAGCGTACCTACAAGGGATTGAAACAAGTACTGCCGCCAGAAGCGGCGGCAGGTCTCCCAGGTTTTTAGCGTACCTACAAGGGATTGAAACTCACCGGGCTGACTGCCGTCTTGCCCGTTCCCGTGCGTTTTTAGCGTACCTACAAGGGATTGAAACTTAATTACTTCTTGTTCGGCTATATCCCTTAAATATGTTTTTAGCGTACCTACAAGGGATTGAAACTTCCACCGTTTCAATACCACTCCAGACAAAATCCACTGTTTTTAGCGTACCTACAAGGGATTGAAACGGCGGTTGTTGCTTGTATAGCTTTTTCAGGTGCTCGGTTTTTAGCGTACCTACAAGGGATTGAAACACGGCCAACATATAGCGTAAATCCATACTCATTAAAGTTTTTAGCGTACCTACAAGGGATTGAAACTCTTTAGTAAACATCATAATCATTACACCCCTTTACATGTTTTTAGCGTACCTACAAGGGATTGAAACTATATATATACCTGGAACTGCATGGCCTCTTTTTTTGTTTTTAGCGTACCTACAAGGGATTGAAACCAGGAAATCCTCAAATCAGGCAATCACGACCTTCTCGTTTTTAGCGTACCTACAAGGGATTGAAACACATACAATAATCTAACATTTTTACCTCTCCTTTCAGTTTTTAGCGTACCTACAAGGGATTGAAACGATAATAACTTCCTATAAGGTGTATTACGTAAACCAAGTTTTTAGCGTACCTACAAGGGATTGAAACGCGCGAGGGCCAGGCCTGTTATGGTAGGCGATTTTGTTTTTAGCGTACCTACAAGGGATTGAAACTCTACCTTAATGCGAGTCTGAAAGACCCGCTTGATTGGTTTTTAGCGTACCTACAAGGGATTGAAACCAGGAAATCCTCAAATCAGGCAATCACGACCTTCTCGGTTTTTAGCGTACCTACAAGGGATTGAAACATGAGAACCGGTTGGCAACCGGTCGAAACCTCCCACGTTTTTAGCGTACCTACAAGGGATTGAAACCGGGGTAAACTTCAAGCGAACACCCCCCGAAAAATATGTTTTTAGCGTACCTACAAGGGATTGAAACTCAGTTGTTCGATAGCTTCTAGCAACGGCTTAATCAGTTTTTAGCGTACCTACAAGGGATTGAAACAGGTCATTCTCAATATCGAGCAGGCGGAATACGAAGTTTTTAGCGTACCTACAAGGGATTGAAACAGCAAAAGACTTCATCTTGCCCTCGCTGTCGGTGATGTTTTTAGCGTACCTACAAGGGATTGAAACCCTCCTTCCAACATGGCCCGCAGGGTCAACAACTCCTCGTTTTTAGCGTACCTACAAGGGATTGAAACTTGAACTCGCGGCATCCGTCCTCAGTCCCACCTGCCGTTTTTAGCGTACCTACAAGGGATTGAAACTTGGCGAATGGTACGGGTGACAACGGCGGAAATCACAGGTTTTTAGCGTACCTACAAGGGATTGAAACTTTTCCAGTCATGACAACATCATTACAGGCAATACTTGTTTTTAGCGTACCTACAAGGGATTGAAACCTTATCAGGTCGTTTAAGGCGTAATCAATGGTTGGGTTTTTAGCGTACCTACAAGGGATTGAAACTTGTGCAGTAATCGCGGCTATAATCTCTGCCTTCTCTGTTTTTAGCGTACCTACAAGGGATTGAAACTAGCTTGGGTTTATAACACACTTAAATTCCAATTGCGAGTTTTTAGCGTACCTACAAGGGATTGAAACTTAGTCTGCCAGTGGATGACTTCAATTCAACTTCAAAGTTTTTAGCGTACCTACAAGGGATTGAAACTTGTTGGCGCGATAAATGAGCTTTTTACAGATGTCGTTTTTAGCGTACCTACAAGGGATTGAAACGCAATAGGAACACTGGCAATTGCAACACCGGCGATTGGTTTTTAGCGTACCTACAAGGGATTGAAACTTTCCTGTTTGACAAGTTATTCTTTCCGGGTTCACCGTTTTTAGCGTACCTACAAGGGATTGAAACTAGTGAACTTTGTTGCCGCTAGTAGCTGGAAGTCTCCGTTTTTAGCGTACCTACAAGGGATTGAAACGCATACTCCTGCATGGTGTCAATGTACTGAGCCAACGTTTTTAGCGTACCTACAAGGGATTGAAACTTCATCCACCTCCATCAAAATTTTAAATCTTTAAACGTTTTTAGCGTACCTACAAGGGATTGAAACTATGATGACCAACTAAAAAAGCCCAGTCTTCTTTAGTTTTTAGCGTACCTACAAGGGATTGAAACGCTTGAAAGGGATATTCCTGGAGGATGCCCGCGCCCGGTTTTTAGCGTACCTACAAGGGATTGAAACCCGATATTACTTCTGGAGTCAAAATAGCTGGTAATGTTTTTAGCGTACCTACAAGGGATTGAAACAAAACCATTCAGAAATCGGATACACCGACGTCCCTGAGTTTTTAGCGTACCTACAAGGGATTGAAACTTTATAAGGGTTATAAGAGTAATGGAGGACGTCATAGTTTTTAGCGTACCTACAAGGGATTGAAACGCGGTTATGATTGGCGTTTCTTTAATACCCAGGATAGTTTTTAGCGTACCTACAAGGGATTGAAACTTGGGAGACTACTTAACGCAATGGCTTGAAGATTATGGTTTTTAGCGTACCTACAAGGGATTGAAACTCGGATATCTTTACCCAGGACCTTGAAGATATGCCGGGTTTTTAGCGTACCTACAAGGGATTGAAACAAGTCCTCAAAACACTAAGAGAAGCCTTTGTTAAGGGTTTTTAGCGTACCTACAAGGGATTGAAACGGACAAGCCCCGTACTCAAAACAGAACAACTTAGCGTTTTTAGCGTACCTACAAGGGATTGAAACTTTGGTTCAGCAGACGAACTTCTCCCTGAAATAACAGTTTTTAGCGTACCTACAAGGGATTGAAACCCGGACCAACCAAAGGAACCAGCATTCATCGGCGAAGTTTTTAGCGTACCTACAAGGGATTGAAACTAAGCTGGGCCTTTTTGTCCTGGATTAGCTGATCTTGTTTTTAGCGTACCTACAAGGGATTGAAACCGAAACCGGGGAGCCTTTTATGTTCTGCACGCCTGACCGTTTTTAGCGTACCTACAAGGGATTGAAACCCGCCAGATGTTGGCGCAGCAGCAGCGCCGCGTCCGTTTTTAGCGTACCTACAAGGGATTGAAACTTCCATTAATCTTTAATTCTTCAAATTTATTCAAGTTTTTAGCGTACCTACAAGGGATTGAAACCAGGAACGGCATATTTGCAGTTTGGCAGTCATTTTGCGTTTTTAGCGTACCTACAAGGGATTGAAACCAAATTGGGTGACGAACTAAAGCGATGTATCACCCGGTTTTTAGCGTACCTACAAGGGATTGAAACAGTAAGAGCGCACGGTATTTCTACGATGCCGATGCGAGTTTTTAGCGTACCTACAAGGGATTGAAACATATTATATTTTTGCATTATACCCGGGATTTGTTTTGGGTTTTTAGCGTACCTACAAGGGATTGAAACTTGATTCTACCTCCTGGGTAATGACATCCAGGATGGTTTTTAGCGTACCTACAAGGGATTGAAACTTCGCCATGTCCCACGCGGGATTATCATAATAATTGTGTTTTTAGCGTACCTACAAGGGATTGAAACATTACAAACTGGAATTATCTGCCCGGTGGGGGCGATGTTTTTAGCGTACCTACAAGGGATTGAAACTTGCAAAAGTGAAGGATGGGAAAATGAGTGGCCAAGTTTTTAGCGTACCTACAAGGGATTGAAACCTAAATTTTGTATTCCGTTATAAATATTTGACAACCGTTTTTAGCGTACCTACAAGGGATTGAAACCTCGTTTATATAAACCTGCAACCACGCTATACCCTGGTTTTTAGCGTACCTACAAGGGATTGAAACCAGGCTGCTCCACACAGAGAGCAGTTTTATTATTGAAGTTTTTAGCGTACCTACAAGGGATTGAAACTAGATCGTTTCCCGAATCTTTGCGTCCGGTGTTTGAGTTTTTAGCGTACCTACAAGGGATTGAAACTTGCTGTACATCCCAGCCTGCCATTGCCATATACTGTTTTTAGCGTACCTACAAGGGATTGAAACGAGTTAATTCAAAAGAATCCTGACCATCACTTCCTGTTTTTAGCGTACCTACAAGGGATTGAAACTCGGGCACGAGTGCCATCTCTAGTGTGCCATCATAGCGTTTTTAGCGTACCTACAAGGGATTGAAACAACCAGTTGTAGTTGCAAGTGTTTCAACTCCAAGACGTTTTTAGCGTACCTACAAGGGATTGAAACCGGTATTTGGAATTAATGCCTAATGCCCATCGCATAACGTTTTTAGCGTACCTACAAGGGATTGAAACTCCAGACTGTAAAGTTTACCTTTACCGACGCTGACTTGTTTTTAGCGTACCTACAAGGGATTGAAACCTTATTGGCAACCAGGACAAATCGTCGACATCAGATGTTTTTAGCGTACCTACAAGGGATTGAAACGCCATATATGGGACTGATGGCGAGCGAGGGTGGCCAAGTTTTTAGCGTACCTACAAGGGATTGAAACCTATCTTTGCTAGCCCTTCCGGCGAAAAGGAATTATAAAAGTTTTTAGCGTACCTACAAGGGATTGAAACCATTTCCACCCGCTGTTGCTGGAGTTGATTAATAGCGTTTTTAGCGTACCTACAAGGGATTGAAACATCAAAGAATCATCGCTGATAACGTGCTCATATATCGTTTTTAGCGTACCTACAAGGGATTGAAACAGTTTCATCTCACCACCCCCCCTAAATCCGCATCAAGTTTTTAGCGTACCTACAAGGGATTGAAACGATTCAATCTCTCATGCCTGGGCAGGAGAAGGCGGCCTTGTTTTTAGCGTACCTACAAGGGATTGAAACTGTTGTTACCCTTCTTCTTAGTTGCAAAAAACAAGTCGTTTTTAGCGTACCTACAAGGGATTGAAACCTGCAAGACTACGCCGAGCACCTCAGGACCGAGGACCGTTTTTAGCGTACCTACAAGGGATTGAAACTAGTTGTTCAATAATAGAGTTCTTCTCAGGACCGGATAGTTTTTAGCGTACCTACAAGGGATTGAAACTCGATTACTGACAGTGCGGTAACTTGGTTGTTGTCCGTTTTTAGCGTACCTACAAGGGATTGAAACGCGACTGTCTGGACCAGGGCGGAAAGTGCAGGTTGGTTGTTTTTAGCGTACCTACAAGGGATTGAAACTAAAATATATGAAATTTGCCGCTGAACTTAATCCATGTTTTTAGCGTACCTACAAGGGATTGAAACATGCTTGAAAAGGGAATGCCCGTAGATGATATTATCGTTTTTAGCGTACCTACAAGGGATTGAAACCCGGTGGGACTAGGAATTTTAGCTGTTCTGGTTGGGGTTTTTAGCGTACCTACAAGGGATTGAAACACGGCCACGGGGCCGGCATTGAAAACAGTACCAGGTGTTTTTAGCGTACCTACAAGGGATTGAAACTGCTCCAGAACTGGCCATGGGGATGCATACGGCAGAAGTTTTTAGCGTACCTACAAGGGATTGAAACGCCCATTTATTTCGGCTTTGATGTCATCATCCCGGGTTTTTAGCGTACCTACAAGGGATTGAAACTACACCCTGGCCCATATAGTTGTCCGTCCAACCCCAGTTTTTAGCGTACCTACAAGGGATTGAAACCCGCATCCGCACTCACATTTCAATCCGGCTCCCTCCTCGTTTTTAGCGTACCTACAAGGGATTGAAACAAGTAACGGCGGGTATTGAGGCAGTTTTGCCTCTTGCGTTTTTAGCGTACCTACAAGGGATTGAAACATGTAAAAGAATATAATGACGTTAAATTATCAAGTTTCGTTTTTAGCGTACCTACAAGGGATTGAAACCTTTCTCGATTGCGTCCCATACGCCGTATTCGGCTAGTTTTTAGCGTACCTACAAGGGATTGAAACATTTTTCCGGGCTCCCGGTTATCCGGGAGGACGGCGTGTTTTTAGCGTACCTACAAGGGATTGAAACGCGAAAGTCAGGTTTGAACTCTCGAAAACAATCTTATGTTTTTAGCGTACCTACAAGGGATTGAAACGGCATAATGTGCGGCAACAACTAATTCCTGCATTGGTTTTTAGCGTACCTACAAGGGATTGAAACGGTGTCAAGGTCCTTGATACTGTAGGACTTGCTCCAGGGGTTTTTAGCGTACCTACAAGGGATTGAAACAGAATGTGAATTCGTTGGTGACACAAGCAAACTTCGCGTTTTTAGCGTACCTACAAGGGATTGAAACGAAATGGGCGGCTTTAATATTTCTTGTGGGGTGAAGTTTTTAGCGTACCTACAAGGGATTGAAACGTGGAAACCTTTCAAGCTTTGTTTATAATAATGTATGTTTTTAGCGTACCTACAAGGGATTGAAACTAGGATGAGCCGCCATCGGTTGAGACTGCCGCCTTGGTTTTTAGCGTACCTACAAGGGATTGAAACTTATGAAGCGGAGTGACCTCTCTCCAGGCAGTATAGGTTTTTAGCGTACCTACAAGGGATTGAAACCTGAAAGCAAGCACCAGCGTTTCCCTTTTGCGCTTAGTTTTTAGCGTACCTACAAGGGATTGAAACAAGGGGTTGCGGCTGCTACAACAGCTTGGCGCTTAGCTACGGTTTTTAGCGTACCTACAAGGGATTGAAACTATCGCCTTATCCATTGGAATTTCAGAGAGCCACCTGTTTTTAGCGTACCTACAAGGGATTGAAACTCGATTTCAATCTCCTCATCGTCCCAGGCGGCCCAAGTTTTTAGCGTACCTACAAGGGATTGAAACGTGTCCAGGGAAGTTCTAAGAAAGCGACTGCTGACGCGTTTTTAGCGTACCTACAAGGGATTGAAACTTCTCTAGGACTAAAACAACAGGCCGTCATCGCTTGCTCAAGTTTTTAGCGTACCTACAAGGGATTGAAACGTGGGATGGGTGGCGAGTTGCGCCGGATGCAAGCCAGTTTTTAGCGTACCTACAAGGGATTGAAACCTTTATCGGAATTGGCGTCTGATAAAGTGAAGAAAGTTTTTAGCGTACCTACAAGGGATTGAAACCGTATGTGTTCTGCGGCTGGGGTCCTCGTAATAAACGTTTTTAGCGTACCTACAAGGGATTGAAACTCCTCAATAGCCTGCGCCACAATGTTTACTTTTGTTGTTTTTAGCGTACCTACAAGGGATTGAAACCCCCCTGGTTTTAACAGGTCATAAGCGTGTTTAACAGTTTTTAGCGTACCTACAAGGGATTGAAACCTTCTTCTTTTGCTTTACCTCTTGCGAAATGGGAGGGTTTTTAGCGTACCTACAAGGGATTGAAACTTGAATCAACCAAATCCCTGAAAGCTTCCAGCTTGTACGTTTTTAGCGTACCTACAAGGGATTGAAACTTGATTGAATTATAGTTGGTGCTTGTTCAAATACACGTTTTTAGCGTACCTACAAGGGATTGAAACGTGGCAATTTGCGTATTTATTGGCACTGCTGTTTTAGTTTTTAGCGTACCTACAAGGGATTGAAACTCCACCAGTAGGCCGGTTTATTGTCGGATAAGCTGAGTTTTTAGCGTACCTACAAGGGATTGAAACGCAAAATACCAATTAATACTTCGACCGCATATTCCGTTTTTAGCGTACCTACAAGGGATTGAAACTAGAGACAAAAAAATAAGAGGGAATTTCTTCCCTCGTTTTTAGCGTACCTACAAGGGATTGAAACATCCTCTTCGCCCTTTAAGGATGGGGCTAACTAATTCGTTTTTAGCGTACCTACAAGGGATTGAAACTAGTGGACGTGTGTTTGCGTTTAGAAGCAGGGAAGGGGTTTTTAGCGTACCTACAAGGGATTGAAACTAAAAACTAGTATCAAGAGATACAACTCCAAACTCAGTTTTTAGCGTACCTACAAGGGATTGAAACGAGTATCTTTCTTATCTGTTAATGCTAGCCTAAAATTAGGCCAGATGCCGGGCAAAAAATAGGCCACCTTAATCGAACTTTCCTGTATGATGAATGTTGCTAAGACATCTTC
>JGI24714J26587_10002681_pt1 | contig 11606 bp, 9 predicted proteins | sample BioPla4DNA2_FD_26587 | JGI IMG/M metagenome (IMG submission 26587)
TAACAAATATTACTTTACCTTGATGGATAAATAAAAGCCCGATCAGGCCCGATCAGGGACAGACCGATCACAGGGACAGGTTGAGTGATCGGGCCGATCACCGCGGATCACCGGGATAGTTCCCCAGATTGGTCCGATCATCGGACCTGTCCCCCCGCGCGATCGGGGGGACAGGTTTGCCGCCAGCCGAAGAGACAGTAACGCGGCAGACTAAATAACTATACTCATCTTTTCTCCGACTTCAATTGTATCGCCTGGAAATTGTCTGCATCGGGGGCATTGCTGACTATTCCCTTACCGCAGCTTACCCACTCTTTTCCAACGACAAACCGCCAACTACCAACTAGTCAAGCTTGCTTTTTTGCTTTATTTATACTAGTAAGTCACCTATCCAGACATCCGGCCTCATAAGGCCAGTTCTTTTCCAAAATCCTAATAATGCCCAATCTTTCCAGTTAACCCGCGTGCCTTCCGGCCTCACGAAGACAGTTCTCTTCCGAAATCCACTTCTGGTTTCCCACATCTGTTGGTAGAAGTTCAGGACATGGTAACCCTATGTCAGATTGTGCGTATAATCGTTTGCTGCAGACTGACACCACAACATATGGCGTAACAAGCGATAAACAAGTCCACATAAAGTGTTAAACAATTACGATAACGGGGTTTCACACAGTCTGACGCCCTCTTTTCCGCGGTATAAAAGCGGAAAGAATCTAACTCAATGATCCCTAGATGGAATTTGTTTAACCAAACATCCATGCCCCATTCTCATTATTCAGCAGGCAACTTGGTACTCTAAAATTGTCGTGATTGAACTTCAAGCCACTTTTTGTTGTACCATTTGCTTACTTTGCTAGTCTCGACACCAAGAAGATATAAGCGTGGACGGTTTCTGTGTGGGCGCCCTGCAGATGCGGTGAGGATAACCGTTCCCGTGTTATTCAAGTCTGACAATATCTGTATTGTTACCGGCTGATTCAAGTGAAAATAACCGTTCCTTTGTTGTTCAAGAGGATAGAGAAATTGTAAGATGCCAGCCATGCGAGGTGAGGGTAACCGTTCCCACGTTGTTCAAGGGGCAAAGAAAGCGTAAGATGCCAGCCATGCAAAGTGAGGTTAATCGTTCCCACCCGGTTCAGAAAATAAAAATGGAGCGGGAAACGGGATTCGAACCCGCGACACCCGGCTTGGGAAGCCGGTGCTCTACCACTGAGCTACTCCCGCTCACTCCGTAGAATTATTATAACGAATGGATTTTAGTTTGGCAAGGTCTTTAACAGTTCTGGCTTCTTTTTTTCCAAAACCCTTTTTCCAAAACCCATTTGACACCCCTGCCTACCATATCCCCTATGTATTCGAACTGCTCTAAATAAAGCAGATCTGGTTGTGAACGAAGGACTAGTCAACCTGTCCCCGTGATCGGTCCTACAGCAAAACTGTCCCCTTGATCCCGTAGCGGGAATCCCCTTTGTGCTAACAGCTGGTGCTAATCCCGCTGTTTAGTGGTATAATTATACGAAAATTTAGAAGCAGGGGAGAACAGGTTTTGTTAGGAACTATCGTCAATGCTGGAGCAATTATTTTAGGAGCTTTGTTGGGTAATCTTTTAAAGGGTGGGTTCCCTGAGAAATACAAGTCGGTGATTATGCAGGGGGTCAGTCTCACTGTTATTCTGATCGGCCTTTCCATGGCACTGCAAACCGAGAGTATACTAGTGCTTACTTTAAGCATTGTGACCGGGGGAATACTCGGTGAGGCTTTGAGGCTCGAAGACCGGCTGGACAGCCTTGGCAGGAAGTTGGAGCAACGTTTTGCTGGTGGGTGTGAAAGCAGTCAGGGAAGCGTTATTGTTGAGGGCGGCGGTAATGTAGAGAGTGGCCGTGAATCAGGCTTGTCCCGCCAGGCGGTTGGAAGTAAATGCGGCAGCAATGTAGAGAGTGGTCTTGAAGGCGCAAGTGATGTGGGTTACGGTTATAAAGAGGATGGGCATCAGGCCTGTACTCATAAGGGGCACAGTCAAAGAGAGGACGGCCATCAGACCTGTGCTTATGAGGGATGCAGTCAAAGTGAGGATGGCCATGGGGACAGCTTTGCAAGTGCCGGGAATGCCGGCCAAAATGCGGAGAGCGGCCTTGTGGAAAGTGAAGACAGCAGCAAAGGCGGCCTTTTTATCAAGGGCTTTGTGACCGGGAGCCTTGTTTTTTGTGTCGGAGCTATGGCCATTATGGGATCTCTGGAGAGCGGGCTGACCGGGCGCCATACAACCCTTTTCATCAAATCTATCCTTGACGGGGTGACATCTACTGTTTTTGCTTCCACAATGGGGATCGGGGTTGCTTTTTCCGCACTGCCGGTGTTCCTTTATCAGGGGGCAATTACTCTTGCTGCAGTCTATGTTAAGCCTCTTCTCACCGATGCCATGATTACGGAAATGACCGCTGTGGGCGGCCTGCTCATCTTCGGCATCGGGCTAAATCTGCTGACAGATAAATTGCACATCAAAGTAGGAAACCTTCTGCCCGCTATTTTCGTCGCTATTTTCTTTGTGATAATACTGGGCAAGTTTTCATTATAAAACGGGAGATTATAAAACGGGAGCAGGACAGTCACTCAATACAATGCTCTAATCAACCTCTGGGTAAATATTTACTATAAAAAAACGGGTGCGGAGGCGCTGCGCGGGTAGGCGAACGCAGTGGAAAACGGAAACAGTTCTTTAGCAGGAGTTATCCCTAGCGGGGGTAATCCTGCTGTAGAGTGTGTCAATGAGTCAAGGGGACATGAGTCAAGGGGACAGGCACTTTGACTCACTGCTGTCACGTGTGTACATGATGACACGACCCCCGTCCCCCTGTCACATCTGACGCGCCCCCCGTCCCCCTGTCACACCCCTGTCACATGGATTATTATATAAATGATAGACCACAAAAATCCCTTGGGGACTGTCTCCTAGAGATTACATACAACATAAATTTCCAGCTTAAAAAACAGGGGATTTTAACCGTCCCCAAAGTGTATACCACAAAGGGGTCACTCCAGTTCTGCCGCACCAGGGGGTTGTGGAGCTGGCTGGTCAGGGTGGAACAACCGCAATGGAGGACGGTTCTGAAGCACGGTTTCCGCCCGGCGGAATGGTTCTGGTGGTCGTGCGGCGTCGCGCGGGCGGACAGATCGCGCGGCATGACAGTCCCTGTGATCGGCCCGATCAGTCAACCTGTCCCCCTGATCGCGCGGCGGGACTGTCCCCCTGATCGGTCCGTTCAGTCAACCTGGTCCCCTGATCGGTCGCTTTCCCATTTTACTTCCATCTCTCCCTTTTAAAGGATTATTGCTCATCTTTGTAGAATAATGACAGCAATACTATTATGGGGGTGTTATCGTGTTTTCCAAAATCACAACGGCTATCTGTCTCAAAAACCACCCTGTGGCAGTTCTCTGGTCTGATAAGTTTCCCACCAGCGCCATTATTCCCGGCAAAAAGCATGAGGATAACTGTGTTGTGGCCCTAGCCCGCAGAGTTGCTGATGAAGGAGTAACCGCTGCTATCGGCAGAGACAATTACGGGTGCAGGGGTGCAGGATTTCACCTGGGATTTGTCGACAAGCTTTTCCCTAATTACCATTACTTCCTTTCCTGTGGTATCCCGGGCAAAGTGCGGGGTGAGGGTTATAAAAAGACCCCGGAACTGGTGGAAGCCATGATGAAAGAATATAAACCACTCGAGGCACCCGCTGACTACTGCATTATGAAGCCGGTTTCCCTATTGTCATCGGAGGAGCAGCCTGAAACTGTGTTTTTCCTGGTCAATCCGGATCAGCTCTCAGCTTTAATTGTGCTTGCCAATTATGATCTGGTGGGAAATGACGGAGTTTTCACCCCCTTCGGTTCAGGGTGCAGCAGCATTATCCAGCTCCCCCGTATAGAAAATCAGGGCAGGAAGAGAGGAGTTGTTGCGCTGACCGACATCTCAGTACGGGGTCTTCTTCCTGAAAANATTCTGGGTTTTGCAGTTCCTTTCCAGCGAGCGCTGGTAATGGAAGAAAATGTGCCGGGGAGTTTCCTGGAGCGGGAGGATTGGTTGGAGGTCCGAAAAAGACTTTAATGACGTTGGCAGTGCTGTCCTGTAGCACCCCGGACGTTTTTTGATAAGAGGCCGATGGCGAGCAAGCCGGGCAGCAAACAGGTCCTGTAGCACCCTGGATGTTTTTCAAGATAATTTTCTTCAGGATGATTTTAGGCCGGCCTTAATAGTATTCTCAATTTTTAAGTGCATGCTGCTTTCATCCTCTTCTCGCGGTCGGCTTTAGAGAGTATATGGCAAATAGCACAGAGAAAGTTTGTGAGAATATGCCTCGAATTGGAAGAAGGTTGAGTTCAACCGGTATATACCATGTTGTGGTCAGAGGGATCAACCGGCAGGATATTTTCCACGACAAAAGCGACTTTATCAAATATCTTGACAATTTGAATAATATAATGTCGAACAGCGATTGCCGCTTGTTAGGATACTGCTTGATGAAAAATCATGTTCACCTGCTGGTTGATACAGGCATGAATCCTTCCGGCATCTCGGAGATTATGCAGCGCCTGGGTACCAGCTACGCCCAGTGGTATAACCGGAAATATGAGCGATGCGGGCATGTTTTTCAGAATCGATTTAGAAGCGAAACAATTGAAAATGAGCAGTATTTGCTTACTGTCATCAGGTATATTCAACTAAACCCGGTGAAGGCAGGAATCGTCAAAAAAGCTGAGGTTTACCCCTGGAGCAGTTGCAGAATTTACTATGGCAGCAGGGATTATCTTTCTGAATTGATCGATACCCGGCGAATTTTGGATCATTTTGCCGATACTAATGAAAAGGCGATACACCTGTTTCGGCGGTTTATGGAAGAACCTAATGATGACAGTTGCCTCGATGATATCGAAACCAACCAGATAACAGATTCCGCTGCTGGCAAAATTATCACAGAGGTTTTGCACAATCACCCGGTGAATATTTTACATCAGATGCCTAATGATAAGCGTGACAAGATATTGAGGTATTTAAAATGTGAAAAGGGTTTAGGTGTCAGGCAAATAACACGCTTAACAGGCTTAAGTTATTGGACCGTCTATAAGGCTTGATTAAATCATGCCCGGTAGGCGGTTGCCGCGTGGGACTGGTACTCGTGGTGGAGGTCTGTGCGGTGAGTCGTCCATGTGGGGAAAGTTCGTGTGGGACTTCGCCTCGTGAAGGAGGTCTGCGCCGGTCTCGTCCTCGTGGGGGAGGTACTAGTCGTCTGCGCGATTGGACGGTGTCTGCACCGGTGGGATGGTGCATTTCCGTGCCTCACCGGGCGGGACGGTGCTCCTCCGGATCGCGCGGCGGGATTGTCCCGGTGATCGGCCCGATCAGTCAACCTGTCCCACTGATCGATTTTGTTCGGTCAACTTGCCCCCTTGATCGCGCGGGGGGACTGTCCCGGTGATCGGTCGCCCCCCTGATCGCGGTAATTATTTTTTAGAGAGTGGTGGTAGCATTATTAGAAAATGGTTGTTAATCATTATTTTTCTTATCGGCGCAGCTATACTGACAGGGTACCTGCTGGCAAACGGATTTAATTGGCCATTCCCCAAGAAATCCGCGCAACAACAGCAGAATAATAACGCAGGAGAACAACAAGAAAAGCCGGATCCCATTAAAGAACAGCTGGACAGCCTGACTCTTGAGGAAAAAATCGGCCAAATGGTAATGGTGGGCATTGAAGGTAATGTGCTCGGTGATGACGCAAGACAAATGATCCAACAGCATCATGTAGGCGGCATCATCCTTTTTAAGCGCAATATCGACAACCCGGTACAAACGCTGTCTTTGATTAATGAGCTGAAAAAGATCAATTCGGCCAATAAAATACCACTGTTTTTGTCGGTTGATGAAGAAGGCGGACGGGTTTCGAGAATGCCCGAACAGTTGAAGAAGCTGCCCTCCAGCCGAAGGATCGGAGAGATCAACGACAATAAGTTATCTTTTGAAATAGGCAGACTGCTGGGGCAAGAATTGAAAGCCTTCGGCTTTAATATGGATTTTGCACCTGTCCTGGATATCAACAGCGATCCTAATAACCCTGTGATCGGTGATCGCTCTTTTGGCACAACCCCGGATCTAGTCAGCAGATTGGGAATCCAAACAATGAAGGGGATACAGTCGCAGAATGTGATCTCTGTTGTGAAGCATTTTCCGGGGCATGGGGATACATCAGTGGATTCTCATATCGGGCTACCCTCTGTTTACCACGATTACGAAAGGCTGAAAAACTTCGAATTGATACCCTTTGCCAATGCGGTAAAAAACAAGGCTGATGCTGTGATGATAGCGCATATTTTACTGCCTAACATAGATCCCGAGCATCCGGCCTCACTTTCCCGTGCTGTCATTACTGATGTTTTAAGGAAGGATTTAAACTTCCAGGGCATTGTTATCACAGATGATCTGACAATGGGGGCCATCACCAATAATTATGATTTAGGGGAAGCAGCGGTGAAAGCGGTCACTGCAGGTAGTGATATTGTTTTGGTGTGTCATTCCTTGGAAATGGAGATGCAAGTGATCAATGCCTTAACAAACGCTGTGGAAGCAGGCCAGATTTCCACAGAAAGAATAGATGAGAGTGTTTACAGAATATTAAAACTGAAACAAAAGTACCAGTTGACCGATGAGCCGGTGGAAAGCATCGACATTGATCAGATCAACAGGGATATTGAACAGGTTCTATCTCAGTTTTAAGTAATCGAGCGGTGGGACTGTTCTACTGTTCGGTTTTCGGGGACGGCCGCGTGAGTCAGTGAGTCAGGGGGACAGGCACTTTGACTCACTGCTGTGACATGTGTGCATGATGACACGACCCCCGCCCCCCTGTCACACACCCCTGTCACAGTGTTTTTAAGCAATAAAGCAAGCTTGGCACCGAGTAGCCGCGGCACCAAGTGACCTGGCCCAAGTGGTGTGCTCGCAGATTGGGTGAGCAGGACCGGTTCTGGTTTGATATAATATATTTAATACTAATTACTATTTAGGGGGATGTTCTTGAAAAACCAGTGGGTAAATGCTCTGCGGTCTGGTGATAATGTCTCCAGTTATTTCGGTGTTTTTGATCTGAATATCGGCACAACCAAAACTGGGGCCAAGTTTTTGAAGATCCGTCTGGGTGATAGAACTGGGACTGTTGAGGGACGGGTTTGGGATTCCGCTCTAGCAGAGGATCTCTACCAGACCCTCGCCCTTGGGGATATTGTCATTGTCCAGGGCACGGTAACCGAGTTCAACGGGCTCCAGGTTAACCTGGATACCTGCATCAAAGTGGAAAAGGAACATGTTGAATTAAATGATTTTAGACCATGTACAGAAAAAGATATTTCTGTTATGCTTGATGATTTTATTGAGCTTTTAGCAACGGTTACAACTCCCCCACTTAAAGGTCTTTTAGAAACAATTTTTGATTCTGACTTTTTAACTGAGTTCAGTACAGCAGCCGCTGCCAAAACCATCCACCATGCCTATGGAGGGGGTTTGCTCGAGCATACATTAGAAGTAATGCACTACTGTTGTCAAGTTTGTGAAATCCAGGGTGAGGGGATTAACAGGGACCTGCTCCTCACTGGTGCAGCCCTGCATGATATCGGTAAACTATGGGAATACGACCAGGAAGGGCTTTCTTTCAACCGAACGGAAGAGGGAAAGCTGTTGGGCGGACACGTTATTTTGGGTTATGATTTTGTGCAGAAAAAAATCGATTTGGTGAATGGTTTCCCCAAAAAATTGGCACTGCACCTGTCCCACCTGATTTTATCCCACCACGGCCAGAAGGAATGGGGTGCAGTGGAGGAACCCCATACCCTGGAAGCCGTAGCCTTGCATTATGCTGATCTGTTGTCGGCCCGCGTGAACCAAGTAAGCCAGCTGATCAAGTCACACAGCGGCAGTGAGCAGTGGACCAATTACGACCGCAATCTGGGACGGAGCATTTATGTCCCTGAGGTGATAAAAAAAGGGCTGAAAAGGGAAAAGTCTTCTTAACTATCAGCGGTTTTCAAGAGCTTTTATCAGTCTTCAGCAGTTTTCAGCAGCTTTCAGCGCCTTAAGCGGCTTTCAGCAAAGCCCGATTGAAAAGCCTGATTGAGCCAACCGCGGGGACTGCCTCCTATGATAGATCTTAGCGGAATACCGTATGGACACTTGTAATAAGGCCAGGGACTGTCAGATCGCGCGGCTGATCGCGTGGAGGGACAGTCCCAGTGATCGGTCCGATCAGTCAACCTGTCCCCCTGATCGCACGGGGGGACTGTCCCGGTGATCGGCCCCCATTTATCAGCCCCTTAAACAGTACTATTTCTAAAAACCCCTGCTCAAAAAAAGGGATATAATTTTACAGCCAAGGGGACAATAATCATTAGGACAAAAGCAATGGAAGTATTTTTCCAGGGAAATATTCATGTCACCATTATTTAAAAATTAAACCGACCATCCGGAGGAACTATCCCTTCGGCTGGTGGCAGACCCCTGGTCGCGCTGATCGGGTTTCGGAAACGACACGCTTGGGGACACATCACGCCCTGGGACGGTATTGAGTCACCCCTGAATCGGTTAGGTGAGGGCAATCTGTGAGTCAAGGGGACGAGTCAATGAGTTAGTGAGTCAGGGGGACGGTGACTTTGACTCACCGCTGTGACATCTATGCGTGATGACACGACCCCCGTCCCCTTGTCACACCCTTGTCACACGGTCCGATCAGTCAACCTGTCCCGGTGATCGCGCGGGGGATCTGTCCCCCTGATCGGTCCTGATCGGTCGGTGATCGGTTGGGCACTGGCCGGTGGTCGGTAGAAAGGCATTTATATGGAATCAGCTGTTTTAGATCAAACAGTAGAAATAAATCTTCTTCCTCTACTGGGGAGGGTTGAACAGCGGCTGCATGAAGTAGCTGTTGCCCCCAACAAAATTGGCGAACTGGTTTCTCACACTATTAAGGCAGGAGGCAAGCGCCTGCGCCCACTCCTGGTGCTCCTTTCCGCATGGAGAGATGATACAAACTGGGAACCGGTGATCGATGTGGCCACAGCAGCAGAGTTGCTGCACACCGCCTCTTTGATTCACGATGATATTATCGATCGGGCCGAATCAAGGCGCGGCCTGCCAACTATCAGTAAACTGTACGGCAACCATACTGCAGTGATGGCTGGAGATTACCTTTTCGCCAGGGCAATTACCCTCCTCAGCAAAAACAACACAAGTCGCGCTCTGCCTTTATTGGCGGAGTCAATTCAATCTATGTGTGAAGGGATCATTGAGGAAGCTGCCAGCCTCTTCGATTACCGGGTTAATGAAGAGGATTATCTATCCCGCATCTACAAGAAAACAGCTTCTCTGGTTGCAGCCTGCTGTGGGAGCGGAGCACTGGTTAGTGGCGCCCCCCAGGAAGAGGTGGCTACAATGATGGACTATGGCCGCTATTTAGGCCTTTCTTATCAGATTGTGGATGACATCCTGGACTTTATTTCAGATGATGAAACTTTAGGAAAACCCGCAGGCTCCGATCTTTCACAGGGGATTTTGACACTTCCTGTTATCTATCTGCTTGAGCATCCCCATTGTAGAGGCCGCATCAAAGAAATACTGGCAAAACACAGCTGCACTACTGCAGATATTGACTATGTCAGGAATGCCGCTTATCAAAACGCAGCCATCTCCCGTGCCTACTGCAAAGCCCGGGCATTTCAGGAAAAAGCCCGGAAATGCCTGCACTCCCTTGCATTAACCCCTGTGCATAAATTTTTGGACAACATCACCTATATGGTAATCAACAGGAATCATTGAAACCATCAAATTATACCCCTTTTTTTACGCTGACCCAGATGGCTAAATCATAATTAAATTATTCCTCTTTTTCGCAGACTGCGGCAGACCCGGTGCATGCGCAGCGTTTTCATTCCCCCTCCCACCTCCAGCAGCTCCCGGGCAATATCATCCAAACCCTGGTCTCTAACCTTGGGGTCGGAAAGGTAAAAGGCAGGAAGCCCTTTAACTACAGTTACGTGAAACAGCGGCTCCGGCAGTGCAGCTGCACACTTCAGTGCATTATTTTGGAAGAGTATCATTCGCTGCCGGCACATTTCCTGATCAGGATAATAGGAAACAAAGTTGAGGTCCCCTCCCAGTATATCCTCTTCCTGGTCGATAAAATAATCCAACAGAATATGCAGCCCGCATATCCAAGGAAAATAGCTAGATGTAAGCTCTGCTGCTTCCGTGCAATCCAGGTTCGGCTGCCCGGCGGCAGCAATCAAGGCGAAGATCCCTAGGGTGGAGCCGGTGGCTGCCGCGAACTCCCACCAGTACAGATCCTGATGATCAGCAGCGTAGCGGGCAAACCAATCTTTTAGTTGCTTCTCCCTTACTTGATAGTGAGTATGTTTATAGGTCTGCAGGTCGCAGTAAAGCAAGGCCAAGTTCAGGGCACTCTCTTTTACAATATGGTAGGAAGGAAGTTTTTTTATGATGCGGCGGCACTCCTCCACCAGAGCCTGTAGGTAGCCGGCATCATCCTTGTGAGGATAAAGTTGGTAATAATCATTCAAAGGCTTGTCCGGCTCCAGGGCATCTGTGAAAGCAAGATGAAGCTGGCGGAAGGCTGCGGCATCCAGACAGCCGGCACGATCGCAAAGATTGTCCAGGTAATCGCTGATGGTCTGAAAGGCCACAATAAAAGGAAGGGTTTCTTCATGGGCGCCTTCCATAAGGGTATAGACGCTCCCTCCCAGGCAGTGGAACTTTTTCTTTTCGATGCTAGCCAATCCCTGATGACGCAGTTCAGCATCACCGGCGGTTTTGATTAACTCCTGCCAGCGCTTCAGTTCTTTTTCTACCTTGGGAAACACCCGGGTGACAAAACGCGTCAAAATAGCCAGCATTTTTTGGGTTCCGACAATTCCCTGATTCTCTATCCCAATCACTACTGCTCACCTTCCTTAAATACCTGGGGTTTCCACTCCATAACTGGCGGAACCCATTCCACAAAAACTGCCTTCCTCAGATACTAGGGCTTCTCGCATATAGAATTCACTTTTCCCAATTCTTCGCTCTAAACTGCCACCACCAGGGCTCTCGCAAAATACCCAGGGCTCTCCCTTGCCGGTAAATCACATCACCCAATTCTGCGCTCCAGTCTCTCCCGGTCGGGTTTCTCCCATACCAGATTTCGTCCCCGGAGTTCTTTGAGTTCACTTTCTGAAATGCGGGGATTTCCTATCCCTGTTTCGGGGCGGGCACTTATATCCTATCTTAACATATTTTTAACAAAGGCTTTCTTTCCATTCCCCCGACGATCCCCCAACGATTGTATTATTCAAATTCCTTATAAAAAGCTGAACCCATGCTGCATGATTTCTACTTTGTTTTTTATAGGCATTCGAATTCCCTATAAAATTGCTGAACCCGCTTGGCTACTTTATGCAGATCTAAACTTGGAAAATTCATAATCCCTTTAAAATATGGCTACTCATTCACCTATAACTTCCATGAAAATATTTTAATAACATTTATTGAAGGAAATAAGCAATTTTTGGCGAAT
>JGI24714J26587_10002685_pt1 | contig 11592 bp, 10 predicted proteins | sample BioPla4DNA2_FD_26587 | JGI IMG/M metagenome (IMG submission 26587)
CGGAGTAAGAGGGGCCGGGGGCAGGAAGAAGCGTGAAGGAGGTGCTGGGGGCAGGTCCGCCTGCTCTCCCCTCACCATGCCTCCGGGAACGCCATGTTGGTNTAGATNTCCTCNAGGCGCGCCTTGTGNCCCCGTTCCATTGCGGCGAGGCTCTCGAACAACTCGGCCTGTTCCGGATCCACACTCAGACTCGCGAGTTGGGTGTACATCTGCATTGCGTCGAGTTCCTTTCTGATCGCGAGAACCAGACCGTCGAGCGGCTTTAAGTCTGCCGAGAGCGGGGGGGGTCTCCAGCATCTGGGCAATCTTGTAGTCCCTCTTCGTGTCGAACCTGAGTTTTCCGGGTTCTTTCATCAGAAATCCCTCAAGTGTCTTTCGATGCTTGCTCTCCTCACCGGCAAGTTCGTTGAAGAGGTTTTTCAGGTTCTCATCCTTGACCTTCTCTCTGACCGTGCGGTAGAAGGTGTAAGACTCGATCTCCCGCTCGATGGCATTCGATATGATTGAACGATATTCTTCAACATCCATGGGTTATGCACCGGTGGGCAATAGCATCTTGAGCGCCTTAAACCTTGTTGGAGGCAGGCTCTGGTGTGGTGTCGGGTTCGTGGGGTGTATGGGGGAGAGGGTTGGTGTTTTTCCTGTGTGACTATCCCGGGGTTGCCGGGAGGGATGACGTTTTTGCAGGAGTGGTGGTTGTGCGCTGTCAGGTGCTCGAACTCCGGACTTTCAATCCGTCGTTCCTTGAAACTCTTCGAGTTTCTCAAGCTCGCTTCGCTCGCACTCCCCGGTTCCCATTCCCAAAATGCGATATCCCCTCCAAATCCATGCAGGGCGTAACCTAATGTGTATGGGCATCCTCCCCGATCATCAGTGTCCGCCACCGCTACCAGAGAGGTGCGCAAGGCCACCACTGTCGACTTTACTGGAATTTCTCCTCGTGCAAACGCTCTGCCGCTGCCACGTGCGTGTGACGGTTCAAAGAATGAGGCAGTGAACACATCCATCTGCACGTTGCACCTGCGGACCTTGCGTGTGCTCCTGTGCTCCGGGTCGTCGCGTCCGGAAATTCCACAAAAAAAGATTTAGATAAACCGGGGCTTCTGCGAGAGAAGCCTCGGGGTGTAGAGCGGTCGGAATGGTTTTCCAGCGGTCTCCATCTGCACCGCTTGGATGAGCTCGTTCTCGGTCATTGACTCTTTGTAGGGCTTCTTCTTCTCGGAGAGCTTTCGGATGGTGACTGTGAGCCTGCCGGTCTCGGCTTCCTGGTCGCCGATCACCGCAACGTACGGTACCCAGTCCATCCCGGCTTCGCGGATCTTCTTGTTCACGCTCTCGTCCCGGTCGTCAACATCCGCCCTGATGTTGGCAGCGTTCAGGCGTGCACAGATATCTTCGGCGAAGCAGACGTGCCGCTCCGCCACCGGCACCAGCCTGACCTGGGTCGGTGCGAGCCAGGTCGGGAACGAGGGGACCTCCTGACTTGCAGTGCCCTCGAGCATCGCACAGATCACCCGCTCGATCGAGCCCGTCGGTGAGCAGTGGAGGATCGGGGGGTGGACTTCCGTCCCGTCGGGGGTGTAATACTTAATATCGAACCTATTGGCGCTCTCGACGTCGATCTGGACCGTCGGGTTCTCGATCGGTCTTCCCTGGGCATCGATTGCCGCAAGATCGACTTTAGCGATCCAGTAGTGAACCCGCTCCGAGAGGATCTCGATCAGCATTGGGACACCCGACTTTGCGACGATTCCCTTCACCCAGAGTTCGTACTGGTCATAGAAGTCGCGGGTGCACCGGAAGACCCCGACGAGCGGCGTCTCAAGATCTGCACCACTCTTCCAGCCTATCGCGAGCTGCTCCTCAAACGCCTTGAGTGCGTCGTCGACGTCGCGGCAGAGGGTGTGCATATCGGGCATCGTGAAGGCACGCAGACGCTTTAAGCCGATCACCTCGCCCTTCTGCTCGTGCCGGAACGAGTAGGTCGAGAGCTCATAGAGTTTCATCGGGAGGGTGTTCGGGGAGATATGCATATCGTGCATGGTGCAGAACATCCCGAAACATGCGGCGAAACGGAGCATCATATCGCGGTTGCCACTCTTGAACCGATACTGGCGTTCCCCGAACTTGGCCGCGTGCTCCGAGATCGCCTTATCGGCGAGGTCGTACATCACCGGCGTCTCCACCGGCATCCCGCCGTACTCGAGCACCCGTGCAAGGACGTAGTCGGAAAGAAGGTCCCGGATCAGTTTACCCCGCGGCATCCAGCGGAGGTGCCCGACATCCGAGCGCGGTTCATAATCCACAAGTTCCTTGGACCGCATCAGATCCACATGAACCGGTTCGCTCCCTTCCTGCCCCGGATATCCGAGTTCTTTTCGGATCAGCGCAGCGAAGGGGGTATTCTCCTTCACGTATTCGGCCGTGTCTTTGCGCTCCCCTTCGGGAGTGAGGACAAAGAACTCGTGCTCGATCTCTTTCTTCGGTGCGGCCGCCCCTTCTCCCGGGACGATCGTCCGCGAGAGCTCCGAGAGCGGGTGACCCTTGCAGGAGAGTGAGAATGCCTTGTACCAGCCGAACGGCGCCCGCTTTACGACAAAGCCCTCTTTTTCTTTGAGGGCCTCCTCAATGCCCTTTAGAACGCTCACCGCCGCTTCCGGCGACGCAAGGTCGGAGGAGAGGTGGGCATACGGGTAGATCATGATATTGGTGGTGCCGAGCTGCCGGGCGGTGGCGACGATCTCGTCTGTCGCCTGCCTGACGGCATCCTCGATATTCTCCTCGTCGACAGACTCAACCGCGCAGAAGACGGCGAGTGCCTCATCGAGGGCGTCCTTTGGGACCACATCCTCTTCGGCGACCTTCGTCTTCTTCCGGGCCTCGTATTCGATATGATCAGAGTGGATTAGAAGGAGTCGCATTGTTATCCCCAGTTGAATCGTTCAATATCTGTTTTCTTGCTATATAGTGCATGACGCTCTTTGGGCGTGAGTACCCTCTGCCTCGCCGTATGGCCCCCCTCGGGATAGAATTTGCTGGATTGTCATCAAGAGAGATCATGCTTGGCGCGCGCATTCTCATGGTAACGGGAGAGGGTCGCCTGCCGCTGGTCCATGTACTTTGCGTCTTTCTTCATATTGTACGGGCACGCTGCGCGATCCGTGCGATAGAAGACCAGTTGCCCAATCGGCATCCCTGCGTAGACCCGAACGGGTCTTGAGTTCACATTGCACATCTCGAGCGTGATTGTCCCGCGGAAACCCGCATCGATCCAGCCCCCCGTCTGGTGGAGTTCAATCCCGAGGCGCGCAATGCTGCTCTTCCCCTCAATGCTTGCCACGACGTCGTCGGGCAGTTCGATCTCCTCGAGTGTCTCAGCGAGGAGGAACTGCCCGGGGGCAAGGACGATCGAGTCAGCCACCAACTCTTCGGTCTTTGCACAGATTGTCTCTTTCTCGTAGGGGTCGATCACTGTATCTCCCGGGGTGTACCAGACGAAGTGAGAACCAAGTCTGATATCGAGGGAGTTGGGCTGGATCAGGCCGGGATCATAGGGATGCACCTTGATGTGCCCGCGCCTGATGCGGTCTTCTATCTGCCAGTCGACAAGAATCATTCTCTTAGATCTCTCCCGCAAACTATTCTTTGTTTTCGAGATGCCACTCCGTCCGGCGCATCAACCCATGAAGCGTACTCACCTCGCGGGTGGTGAGTTTGGTCCGGCCAAGCACCCGGCGGATGAGAAGCATCGTGTTCTCTCGCTTGAAATCCGGGTGGTCGATCTTATCGAGGAAGGTCTCGATGTGCTGGTAGAGCGAGTCCATCTCGATGGGTCCTGCAAGAGGATACGTCCCGCGAGGCAGATTCGCAAGTTCATAGCAGAGGATCCCGACCGCGTGAGAGAGGTTGAGGATGGGGTAGACCTTCGAGGTCGGGATGGTGCAGATGAGGTTTGCCCGCGCAAGTTCGGTGTTTGCAAGGCCCCAGTTCTCCCGCCCAAAGAGGATTGCAATCGAACCATCGATATCGGCGACGATCTCCCGGACCTCCGCCGGCGAGTAGTAGGGCATCCGCATCGGGGTGCAGACGGACTTGCTCACTTCGCCGGTCGTCGCGATCACAAAGTCAAACTCCCGGTAGATCTCCTCGATCGTCATCCGTTGAGCATTCTCCAGGACGTCGCGGGCATGGGAGGCGCGCATGATAGCATCGTCGCCAAGGGGACAGGGGTTGACGAGGACCAGCTGGGTGAATCCGAAGTTCTTCATCACCCGGGCGGTAAATCCGACATTCCCCTCATAGAGGGGTTCGACCAGGACGATTGAAATCTCAGGCATGTCTCACTGTACGGCCCGGACCGTCGCCCGGAGCACATCGATTCCCTCCTCGTAGACGGCATTCCCTACAACGATCGTGTCGGCAATACGGCCCATCTCCGCCGCCTGCTCCGCCGAGCGGATCCCGCCGCCATAGTATAGGGTAGCATGCTCGACTGCGTTGGCGGCCGCCTGCACGATCGAAGGGTCCCCGTAGGTCCCGCTGTACTCGATGTAGACGATCGGGAAGTGGAAGTAACGGTCTGCTACTTCCGCGAACGCGGCCACATCCTCAGCTGAGAGTGCGCAGTTTGCTCCCGTCACCCTCCCGACGGCGGAGTTCNGGTTGAGGACGATGTAGGCNTCAGGCACCACCATATCCCACATGATGCTGCTCGCATGGCGCAGCCAGGTGTGATGCTTTCCGACGATCCAGCGGACGTCGTCTGTATTCATCACGCTGGGCACAAAGAGGTAGTCGATCGCACCATCGAATATGGCGCATTCAGGACCTGCCGGCTCTACTACCAGCGGCAACCCGTATGCCGAGACCAGGTCCAGGAGTTCGGAGAGGTTCTCCGGAGTTACGTTCAGGGTGCCCGAGAGCATCAGAGCGTCAGTTCCGCTTGTTGCGATCTCCTCTATGGCTCCCTGCGGAAGGTGTTTGTCGGGGTCCAGTTTTGTCACGTGTGCCCAGGTCTTCCAGTTCGCGTGCATGGTGTCACTTCAGATGGCCGATGTAGTCGTGGAGTCTGGTCTTTGTGATGCCGGTGATCGAGGAAGCCTCATCCACGTCGGCCTCCCGCAGTGTTGCGGCGTCATATATGCCTGCAAGGTAGAGTTTCTCCACGGTCGCCTCCCCGATCCCGGGGATCTCCAGGAGCTCTTTTCGCCCGCGCTCAAGGGCGGCCTTGGTGACTTTCGGCGGGGTGGGGCGTCCAAGGCGCCTGCAGACCATATCCACATGTTTATGTACGGTCTCCGGATTAATGCCGGTTTTGCTTGCAAGGTATGGGATAGGGAGGTAGCAGAGGTCATCGGGTGTTGCAACACCACCGGCCTGGTATTTCTTCAGGCTGACCGCGGGGATCCCGGCCTCCCGGAGTGCGCGCTCGTTGCAGAGGCCGCGCGCTGCCTCAAGGAGCTCCGTAGCCGCCGCTTCAGGGATTCCGGCCTTCTTGAGCGCGGCAGGGTCGGCCCCGGAGAGCGCGCGGATATCCCCGATCCCCTGCTCGAGAAGGCTCTGCATGATCTTTGCATGGCTCCGGCCCTTCCTCGGCGGCACGATCTTTCTGATGAACTTTCGAAGTTCCGATCGGTGTCGAAGGATCTCGAGTGCATCTTTCGCCTCCTCTATGAGCCGATCGGCCTCGTTTTCGCCGACAGCAATAGCCTCCATGAGATCTTTTGGCCGCATGCCGGCGATCTCGGAGACTGTGTAGATGTGGCGCGCATGGAGGCGCTCAATGAGATCATCGGTCATCGAGGGCATCATCCGGAGCGCCTCAAGGTTTGAGGTAATGTGGCTGCAGAGCGGGCAGCCGAGATCCCATGGGCGAGATCCCTTCTGGATCAGGCGGACGTGGGCGAGCCCGTGTTTCTCACAGGTATCTTCGAGCCGGATTGCCCGTCCCCAGGTGCTGCCGGGTAGGCTGATGTTGAACCGGCACTCCGGATAGCCGGTGCAGCCTATAAACTGCGAGACACCCAGATGCCGGATCCGGAGTTCGTGCCCGCAGACCGGGCAGAGACCGACGGTATGTTCCTCTGCGGTCTGCTCCATGATCTCGCTGCCGATCTCCTCCTCGTGCGCCTCGAGCTTGTCAAAGACTTTATGGAGCATCTTGCGCGACTCTGCGATGACGTCGTCGCGGGTACGCTCACGCTGCTTGATGAGCTGCATATGCTCTTCAAGCGTCCGGGTCATCTCGGGCTCGGTGATCATCTCCGCGTGGTTGTCGAGAGCGTCCGTGACGGCTCTCCCGACGAGAGTGGGTCGGAGCGGGTCCCCCTCCACATAGCGACGGGCGATGAGTTTCCCGATCACCTCATGCCGGGTGCTCTTCGTACCGAGACCGAGTTCCTCCATCACCTGGATGAGACGGCTCTGGGAGTAGCGTGCCGGAGGCTGTGTCTGCTTCTCCTCGAGGTTTACCTTCTTTATTGGGAGGCGATCTCCCTCGGCAAGCACCGGGAGGATATTCTCCTTTGCCTCAGAGTATGGATAGATCCTGCGCCATCCGGGGGAGATGAGTCGGCCGCCTGTTGCCGTGTACGGCTCTCCAGATGCATCGAAGAGGCATTTGGTAGTCACCCACTGCGCATCGGGAGAGAGGGTCGCAAGGAACCGACGGACAACGAGTTCGTAGACCTTCCATTGGTCCTGCCCTAGAGCCTCGCGGGTTGCGGCGCCCGTCGGGTGGATCGGCGGATGGTCGGTGCTCTCCTTCTTGCCCCTGGTCGGGACCGGTCGCCGGTGCTGCTGCACCCAGGCGACGTCCGCATCAAACACCCCGCCCCGGAGGGTGTTTAAGATCGCGTCCAGATTCAGCGACTTCGGGTAGACCGTGTTGTCGGTCCTCGGATAGGAGATGTAACCGTTCATGTAGAGGTCTTCGGCGATCCTCATAGCATTCGCCGCGGAGAAGCCGAGACGGCTCGCCGCGACAATGAAGGTCGTGGTGTCGAACGGTGTCGGCGCCCGATCGTTCTTCTGACCTTCTTTTACGCTTGTGACCACAAGCGGCTCTTTTGTCCCCGCTTTCGCGGCAAGAGCCGCATCGTGGTCGGTGAACCGTCCGTTGGTATGCCGTGCCTCCACCTGCATGCCGTCTTTTTCGGTCTCAAGCGAGAGCATCCAGTATGTCTGTGGGACGAAGTTCTCGATCTCGCGCTCCCGATCGACGATCATCGCAAGCGTCGGGCTCTGGACCCGGCCGACGGAGAGGATGTTCTTGCCACCCCGCCGGGCCGCAAGGCTGATGAACCGGGTCAGCGACGCACCCCACATCAGGTCGACCGTCTGGCGTGCTTCGCCGGCGGCTGCGAGGGCGAAATCAAGATCGGTTGGGTTTTCAAAGGCGGCCCGGATCTCCGCCGGGGTAATTGCCGAGAATCGGGCCCGGTTGATCTTGACCGTCGGATTCACCGCACGGACAAGTTCGTAGGCCTCCTTGCCGATCAGTTCTCCCTCGGTATCGTAATCCGTCGCGATGGTGACGAGGTCTGCCTTCTTTGCAAGTTTCTGGATCAGGTTGACAATCTTCTTTTCAGTCGGTTTCTTGACGGTGCCCGCATCGATGAGGCTTCTGGGGGTGTGGACTTCGCTACGCCAGTTTGTGTAGCCGGGCTCGAAATCAATCTCCACCACGTGCCCTTTGAGGCCCACCACTGTCTTGGTGTCGAAGGAGTAGGTGTATACGTTCCCCTCTTTGACCGCCTTTACCTTCTCGTTGCCAGCGAGGATCTGTGCGATTCGGTTTGCTGAGATGTTCTTCTCTGCTATGATCAGGTGCACTGCGGATTACACCTCGCTTTTATCAATACACTCGGCTACGATGCGCCCAAGTTCCCGCGGGTCTGCCCGTCCACGGGTCTCCTTCATCACCTGGCCCACCAGGAAGTTCAGGGCGCCCTTCTTGCCGGCCCGGTAGTCACTCACTGCCTGGGGGTTTGCAGCGAGCACAGCCTGCACGATGGCGGTAAATTCGTCTCCAGCAGCCTTTGCCAGGTTTTCACGCTTAACGATCGTTGCAGGCGCTTCACAGGGCTTTCCTGCGGCGCAGGCATTGAGCATCTCTCTGAGGACCTGGACCCCGGCCTTGTCGGTGATCGTCCCCGACCGGAGAAGCGCGAGGAGTTCCATGAAACGCTCGGGCGGGACGGCGGATATGCTCATATCACGGTAGTTGAGTTCCCCGAGGAGGATATCGGCCACCCAGGTAGCGGAGAGGATCGGGTCCACGGGTGCGACATGTTCGTAGAAATCGGCGAGTTTCGGGTCGCCGGTCAGGGTTCGGGCATGGTTGAGTGATATACCGTACTGCTCCATGAACCGGTTCTTTCGTGCAGTGGGCAGTTCGGGAAGTTTGATCTTTTCCATCCAGTCCGCGACGCGGAGCGGCTGGAGATCGGGCTCCGGGAAGTAGCGGTAATCGTACTCCTCCTCTTTGCCGCGAGCGGAGGTGGTGATCCCGCGCCCTTCCATGAAGTGCCGGGTCTCCCTCACAACTTTCTGTCCACGCCGGAGCAGGTTCTTCTGCCGGGTCACCTCGAAGGTGAGGGCCTTCTCGACGCCTTTGTAGGAGGAGATGTTCTTGACCTCAACCCGTTCGGAGCCTTCAAGTGAGATGTTTGCATCCACACGGAGAGCACCTTCCCGATCGCCGTCAAAGACCCCGAGATACTCGAGGATTGCCCTGAGTTTGTTGAGGAACCGGCGAGCCTCCTGTGGTGACCGCAGATCCGGCTCGGTGACGATCTCAAGAAGCGGGATACCAGACCGGTTATAATCGACGAGCGAGTACTTCGAGGATCCCGTGACGTGGACGAGTCTTCCGGGATCCTCTTCGAGGTGAACCCGGGTGATCCGGACGATCTTCTCGTGCCCTTCGTCGTCCTCGATCTCGACGGTCCCCTCGACAGCGAGCGGTTTGTCGTACTGGGTGATCTGGTAGGCCTTTGGGAGGTCCGGGTAGCAGTAATTCTTCCGGGCAAACTCCGAGACTTCAGGAACTTTCATGTTGAGGGCTTTTGCGACGGAGAGACCATACTCGACCGCCTTCCTGTTTAAGCGGGGAAGCGCACCGGGTAGCCCGAGACAGATCGGGCAGCAGTGAGTGTTCGGCTCGTCGTCACGGTAGTCCGTCGAGCACCCGCAGAAGAGCTTCGTTGCGGTCGAGAGCTGGACGTGGATCTCAAGCCCGATGATCGTCTTCATGCCCGCACCTCCTGTTCGTAGGCATACGCGGTATCGACGACGCGCTCGTCCTCAAACTGCCTCCCCATAATCTGGAGCCCCACAGGTAGGCCGTCCACCTTGCCGCACGGAACCGATATCGCCGGGATTCCGGCGAGGTTTGCGGGCACCGTGAGGATATCCGAGAGGTACATCGAGAGCGGGTCGGTCTTCTCGCCGAGGCGGAAGGCCACGGTCGGCATCGTGGGTCCGGCGATGACATCGACCTCGCGGAAGGCCCGCTCGAAGTCATCTCTGATGTTTCGGCGGGCGATTTGCGCTTTTGCGTAGTATCGGCCGGCGTAGCCTGCAGAGAGCGCAAAGGTGCCGAGCATGATCCTGCGCCGGACCTCGGCCCCGAACAACTTCCCCCGCAGGTCCTGGTAGGCCTCGTGCCAGGTCTTCCTGGTATCTACCGCCGGGCCGTAACGGACGCCGTCGAACCGGGCGAGGTTCGAGGAGGCTTCACTCGTGCAGATGACGTAGTAGGCCGCAAGCGCGTGCTGCATGCCGGGAATGCTCACCGGGACGGTCTCGGCCCCGAGCCCTTCAAGGACTCCGATCGCGTCGCGGACCGTATCTGCGATACGGGGGTCCACGCCCTCGCCGAAGTATTCTTTCGGGATCCCTATCCGGAGCCCTTTGACATCGGCCGAAGGCTTGTGGTCATACGGGCGGTCAAGCATTGTCGAGTCGCGGGGATCGTACCGTGCGATCACCGACATCAGGCGCGATACATCCTCTACCGTCCGTGCCATCGGTCCGATCTGCTCAAGGGAGTTTGCGTAGGCAATGAGGCCGTAACGTGAGACCCGACCGTACGTGGGTTTGAGCCCTACGATCCCGCAAAACGCCGCAGGACATCGGATCGAGCCGCCGGTATCGGTGCCGAGCGCCATCGGGACGAGCCCCGCAGCCACGGCGGCGGCGCTTCCGCCGGATGACCCGCCCGGTACTCGCGTCGGGTCGACTGGATTTTTTGTGGGACCGAACGCGCTCGTCTCGGTGGTGGAGCCCATGCCGAACTCGTCCATGTTGGTCTTGCCGACGATCGCGGCTCCTGCTTTTCTGATGAGTTCGACGACGTAGGCGTCGTACGGCGGGATGTAGCCCTCGAGAATCCGTGACCCGCAGGTAGTCTGTATACCGGCCGTGGAGATGTTGTCTTTGATCGCGACGGCAACGCCGCCGAGCACGCCATCGCCATACGGTGCCTCGCGGCAGGTGGTGATGAATGCGTTGTACCGATCGTCCGGCGAGTAGTCAAGAATCCCCGTCACTCACATCACCCTCGGCGCTTTTATGAACCCATCCTCGGTAGAACCCGCGTTCGCGAGGGCATCCTGCTGTGAGAGACTTGGTCGGGGCTCATCCTCCCGAAAGACGTTGAAGATCCCGGCGGCCGGGGTGCTTTCATCGACTACGGTGTCAAGAACTTTAAAGTAGTCGAGGATTGCGTTGAACTGGGTGGTGAATTCCAGCACTTCGTCTTTTGATATGCCGATATCTGCAAGTTCTGCTATATGTTCAATATCTCTTTCAGTGATCATGTTCCGCCCTACTTATCTCCGTTAAGTACCCTTGTACCGACTTTTTATAACCATTCCTACGAGCGAGCCGCTGGATAACTTTCCAGATTCCGCTCCCGTATTGCATCGCTTTCTTCTCGGCCCAGGCCATTTCGGTGGGAATGTGGTGTTCTGCGACCACCCGCAGGGGGTGCTTTCTCACCCCGCCGCGCACCATCTCCTCGGCCGGGATCGCTCGTGCGGCGCGCACCACCCGGACATCCAGGTAGGGCAGCGAGAGGTTCGTCCCGAGAAGCGTCGCGACTGCCTGATCCCGCCTTCTCTGGCGCCCGAGATCAGCAAAGTCCCGGTCGAGGTCGCGAGCGAGGTCGAGCGAGGAGAGGTAGCGGGCATAACCGCCGAAGAGTTCGTCTGCTCCCTGCCCGGAGAGGATCCTGGTGTGCCCGTGTTCTGCTGCCCACTCAGCGGCAAAATACAGGGTCGTTGCGATTGAGACCTCGAGAGGGTTTGTGGGCTCGGGGATCACCCGGACCACCCGGTCGAGTGCCTCTGCGACTTCATTCTCTCTTGGTGTGACGATCTCAAGGTCTAGGTCCATCATCCTCGCTGCCTTTGCTGCCCAAGTCGCATCATGCGACCCTTCGACCCCCACCGTCACGCAGGGAAGACGGGCAAGCCCGGCAATGAGGGCCGAGTCGAGACCGCCGGAGAATGCCACCACGCCTTCATCGCTCCGGAGGCTGACCGCGGTGACGATTGCCTCTTCAAGGGTGCAGGGCGCCGGATCGGG
>JGI24714J26587_10002687_pt1 | contig 11587 bp, 12 predicted proteins | sample BioPla4DNA2_FD_26587 | JGI IMG/M metagenome (IMG submission 26587)
CTATTTGGTTCCTTCTTGGATAAGACTGGAGTTGGGAAGTTTTTCATTGACCTGGCCTATTCCATAACTGGCCATACGAAAAGTGGACCAGCCATGACAGCAGTAGTTGCTTCTGGTTTAATGGGTTCCATATCAGGTAGTTCTGTAGCCAATACGGTAACTACAGGAGCCTTTACTATACCGCTGATGAAAAAAACTGGATATAAGCCTTATTTTGCAGGGGCAGTTGAAGCTGCAGCCTCCACAGGAGGTCAGATTATGCCACCAGTAATGGGTGCAGCAGCCTTTATAATGGCAGATTTTACAGGAATAAGCTACAAATATATTATTGCGGCTGCAGCAATACCAGCAATCCTATATTATTTTGCCGTAGGTACCATGGTTCACTTAGAAGCATCTAAACTAGGCCTAAAAGGCCTACCTAAGGAAGAATTGCCTAAACTAAGCAAGATACTAAAATCAGATGGATATCTCTTACTTCCACTAGTTTGTATTATATTTTTCCTAGTTAAAGGCTATACACCTACCTTAGCAGCTTTTTATTCCATAATCATAAGCGTCCTAATGGCCATTGTTGTTAATTTTATAAAGAAGGATAAGTCCTTTGGAGTAAAGGAATTTTTTGAAGCCTTAGAATTAGGTGCCAAGGGTTCTATTGGTGTAGCCTGTGCCTGTGCTTGTGCTGGAATGGTAGTTGGAGTAGTTACCTTAACGGGCTTAGGCCTTAAGGTTGCAGAGCTCATAGTAACCTTGGCACAAGGAAAACTATTATTGACATTGTTCTTTACTATGGTGGCATCTATAATCCTTGGTATGGGCCTGCCTACAACGGCCAAGTATATAGTCTTGGCTACAATGGCAGTACCTGCCCTTCTAAAATTAGAAGTAAATTTAATGGCTGCCCACCTATTTATACTCTACTTTGGAGTAATAGCAGATATTACACCACCAGTTGCCCTAGCGGCCTATGCAGGAGCAGGTATAGCTGGAGCCAATTCCATGCAAACGGGTTTTCAAGCAGTAAAACTTGCCTTAGCAGCCTTTATAGTTCCATATATATTTGCAATTGATCCTTCTTTAATCTTAGTTGAGGATGTAGTTGAAACGNCGGTAACCTTTATACCTGTAATAGATGCTATACCAGTAGTCATAACAGCCATTTTAGGCATATTGTGTTTAGCTGGCGCAGTGGAAGGCTATTTAGTAGACTATTGCAAAATCCATGAAAGAATCTTATTAGGCATTGGGGCCTTACTACTACTTAAGCCAGGCTTACTAACAGATGCCTTTGGCTTAGTAGTTTTAATAGGCATATATTTAATACAAAAGAAAAGACAAAAGAATTTGAAGTTGGTCGGATAAATATTTTTTCACTCATAAGCAAATATTAATAGTTAGAATAATATACTTAGGAGTGATATGGTGAGGAGGAAAAGAAATCTAGTTCTAGTCCTAGCAATATTCATAGCACTGCTTCTAGTAGGATGTGGAAAAGAAAAAATAAAAGAGCCCATAAGTGAAGATATAAGTGAAGCAAATCTACTGAAGGAAATCAATCTAGATAGGATAAGCCAATACATTATAGACGTAGAATTAAATCCAAGCGATATGACTTATAAGGGGAAACAAAGAGTAACCTATATAAATAAGACAGGCCTAGATTTAAAAGAAATCTATTTTCATCTTTATCCCAATGCCTTTAACAGTTTAGAGGATGCTCCCATATTATTTAACATTGGTGAGAAGATGGATAAAAGAACCTATACACCCGGATATATAAATATAGAAAAGGTAAATGTAGATGATAAAGAATTACAGTGGAATATAGAAGGAGCTAAAGATACTATACTTCGGGTTGAACTCCATAAGGCTTTGGAGAAGGATGGGAAAATTGAAATCTATTTAGAATATACAGTAAAACTTCCCAGTACAAAGGATAGGTTTGGCTACCATAACAATGGTATAAACTTGGGAAACTGGTATCCCATCTTGGCAGTTTACGATGAAGAAGGCTGGAACCTAGACCCTTATTATAAAATTGGGGACCCCTTTTACAGTGAAGTAGCCAACTATAAGGTCTCCATTACAACTCCAAAGGAATATATAGTAGCTGCCAGTGGAAAAATCTTATCAGAAACTGAAAAGGATGGAAAAACAACTTATTATATAGAAGGCAATTTAATAAGAGATTTTGCCTGGGCTGCCAGCAAAGATTTTTCAGTTAAGGAAAGAGATGTAGACGGGATTAAAATTAAACTTTATTCCATAGATGGCAATGATAGCTTAATAGATGAAGCCTTAACCATAGGGGAAAACTCCATTAAGGTTTTCAGTAGGATATTTGGGAACTACCCCTATGAGGAATATTCCATAGTAATTACTGAGTTTCCTTCTGGCATGGAATATCCTACCATAGTCTTTATATCTAAAGATTATTTTTACAAGCCCCTATTAAATATATTGGAAAAGGTAATAGTCCATGAGACAGCCCACCAATGGTGGTATGGCTTAGTAGGCAATGACCAAATAGATGAAGCTTGGCTAGATGAAAGCCTGGCTACCTATTCTGAAGTCATATATACCAATGAAATTCATGGAAGTAAAGCTGGAGAAGATTATTTCAATGAAAATATAAAATTAGGATATGAATATATGGTGGAGTATCTTGGAGGGGAAGAANTAGTCAATAAGCCTTTGCCAGAATTCAATGGCTGGGATGATTATTCCCTCTTAGTCTATATAAGGGGGGCCATGTTTCTAGATAAGATTAAGGAAGAATTTGGGGAAGAAATCCTCTATGAGATACTAAGGACCTATTATGATAGATATAAATACCAAATAGCCAATACGGAGGACTTTATAAGGGTTTGTGAAGATATAACCAAGACCTCCTTCCAATCCCTAGTAAATGAATATCTATATGGAAATAAATAGAAGCAAGGGAAATCCTTGCTTCTATTTATCTTCTATGCCCTCCAAAGCCATTACTAAAAAGTATTACTAAGAGTAGGAAGAAGAATAATAGACTAGCATCATCTTCTCTACCAAAGCCTCTGCCCCTATTTTCTACCATTTATAAATCCCCCTTGTATAATTATTCTCTACTCCTAATATAAATATTAGGAATATCTAATACATTATATAAATGAGGTTATAAATTTGTTACAATATAGGGGGAGGAATGTTATGAGAAGGAATTATTTTATACTACTTATGGCATTAATCATTATAATTAATCCTATACTGTCCTATGGAAAAGACAATTTAGAAAACCCTAAGGTATATACCCTAAATGATCTAAAAGAAGGATTAAGGTCTTACCTCTTAGCAGATTATGAAACAGGTCAAATACTGGAAGAACATAATATAGATGAAGTAGTGGAAATAGCCAGTATTTCAAAGCTCATGTCCTTTATAGTGGTTATGGAATGGGTTGAAGAAGGTAAAATCTCCCTTCAAGATACAATAAAAATAGACAAGGATACTACAAGAATAAAGGGTTCGAGTTTTAAACTGAGGGAAGGAGAAGAATTTACAGTAAGGGAGCTTCTTGAAGCAGCCATAGTAATATCGGGGAATGATGCAACCTATGCCCTGGCAAAGCATGTGGCAGGTACAGAGGAAGAGTTTGTTAAGTTGATGAATGAAAAGGCTAAGGAGCTGGGGCTAGACAATGCAGTATTTTACAACTCTACTGGCTTGCCAGTAAATGGCACCGACGTACAAAATAAGATGACTACTAGGGAGATTCTGAAACTTTCCCGATACATAATTAAACACCATCCAAGTATCCTTGATATATGTAAAATAAGGGCCATAGAAGTAGAGGAAAGGGATTTTTTCCAAATCAATACCAATCCCCTTTTATTTGAAATAGAAGAAGTAGACGGATTGAAAACTGGTTTTACAAATAAAGCTGGATATTCCTATGTATCTACTTTTAAAATAAAGGGGATAGAAGGACAGACTAAGGACCTAAGGCTGATAGCCATAGTCATGGGGGCAAAGGATTTAGGAGAAAGAAACCAAATGGCCAAGGTATTGGTAGAACATGGCCTCAACAATTTCTCCCATAGGATTATCTTAGATGAAAAGATACCCATAAAGACCCTATATTTTCCAAAGGGAGATATAACTGAGGCAGAAATCTATCCAGAAAAGGAATTCTCAAAATTACTGAGGAAGGGTACTAAAATCACCTTAACCTTAGACTTAGATGATGTTAATCTACCCATAAGGAAGAACTCCAAATTAGGCAAGGTCTATGTAAAGGAGGATGGGAAGATAATATTTGAAACCAATGTTTTGATAAGGGAAGATATAAATAAGGCTAAGTGGTATGTTCTACTTTGGAGGTTTATTAGGAGCTTATTTGGAAATTAGACCTTAGACTTTGGCTAAACTTCAACTACTTAAGGGGGAAGAACATGTCAGATACTATAAACATAGCCATATGTGAAGATGAAAAAATACAGGTAGACCTTTTAGAAGAATATGTGAAAAAAATGGGCTTCAAGCGGTGGAATGAAGTACAGGTTTAAGTATATTATTGAGCAGGTAAAAAAAGTTGTAGATACAGACTATGAAAATATAGATGGGCCTCAAGGCCAAAATAAACTTATGAAAGCCTTAATGGCAACCCAGAGCAACAGTTCAGGCACAGAAGCCATAACAAAAACCTTGGTAGAATATTTGTCCAATAGTATGGGATTAATCTTATATGGAAGTATTATATTTACTATTCATCCACTCCTAATAACTTTTATAATTTTGGCTTCTATTATTAACTATTTTGTAGGGAACTATGCCAACAAATTTGAGCACAGAAATAGGGATAATTTGGCTCCAATAGAAAAGAAGCTTAGGTATATGATGTAAACGGAAAATACTACCAACTATGGCATTCACAAGCTCAATACTATAGGGAAGAAGCAGTTTAAATATGATATAATTTTAGATACACAAAGCAGAAAGGTATTTAAAAATAAGTCCCTTTGAAGATGAAATAAAAAATAGCTATGAACTATATTTATAAATTATTTAGAGGAAATCTTTTATGGAGATAATAGGACAGAAAGTAATTCTTAGGGATTTTATCGAGGAAGATATAGATGATAATTACTGTTATATCCAAGATAATGGCAAATTGGCCATAGGTATTGTTATCCCAGACTTGGCTTCCCGTGGAAAAGGATATGCAGCGGAGGCATGGTGTCTATATAAAATATCTCTTAGACAATGGTATTGAAGAAATTTATACCCAAATCTGGTCAGGGAACTATAGGGTCATAGGTTTAATGGAAAAGGTTGGCTTTGTAGAATGTCATCGAGAAAAGAATACTTGCAGAGTTAGGGGAAAATTATATGATGACATAGCCTTTAAATTAAATGTGAAAGTATTTAAAGAATTTATAAGACACAACAACATTATTAGCAATTTTAGAATTAACAAGTAATAAATCAATTGAAATACGACAAGATAGGGGAATTAACAGCCCTCTTGTCGTACTTTTTATTGATTTTTCGATGATTTATAGTAATATATTGCTAACTGTGTTCTATCCCTCAGATTTAACTTCTCCAGCATATTAGAAATATAATTCCTAACAGTTCCTTCACTTAAATACAATTTTTCTGCAATTTCCTTGTTATTATAGCCTTCAGCTACTAAGAGAAGAATGTCTATTTCCCTGTCTGTCAATTCTTCATGGAAATTCCTCCTAGCAGGTTTTTGAAAGCTTGACACTATCTTTGAATCGAATACTAGATTACCAGAATAAACTGCATTTATGGCAGGAATAATCCCTTCTATATTTTGCTTCAGTATATATCCCTTACAGCCTAAGTTGATGGCAGATAGTATATATTCATCATCTTGAAAGGTTGTGATTAAAAGTATCTTGGCCTCAGGGTCGTATTCTATTATTTCCCTTGTTGCTTCTATGCCGTTCATCTTTTCCATCCTAATATCCATAAGGATTAAATCAGGTTTATGCTTTTTATAAAGGTCTACTGCTTGGATTCCATCATATCCTACAGCTAGGACTTCAATGCCGCTGGCATTTACTATGGTCTTTAAAGAATTAACTACTAAGGGGTCATCATCTACTATAATAATCTTCATAAAATCATCCCTTCATCAAAGTCATATGAATTTTAAACCCATTATCAAATCCATAGTTTACAAAACCCTTGTATTTACTGGCTATTTCCTTCATGGAAAGTAGCCCAATACCCTTATCTGATAGGTTGCCAGTACTGTCTATCCTGCTCCCATTATCCATTATGACTATTGAATGGAATTTTGGCTGGCTTAGCAGGGTAATCCTTAGCTCAGTGGCATTGGAATGCTTGACGCAGTTGGTAATGGCCTCCTTTACCACTGATAAGATATCAAATTTCAAATCATAGGGCAGGTTGTCATCCATCTTATATATAAGCTTAATATCTATATTAGATATTTCATGGCAAAGATCTTCTATCCTGCTTTTTAAATCTAAGGACTCATTATATAGGTTATGGATGCTCTTTCTAATATCATCCATACCATTTCTTAAAGTGTTTTGAAGAAGATTTAAGCTTTCCTTAATATTATCATCGGCCACTACTTTTAATGCTTCTACCTGCAGGATACTACTACTAATACTATGACCTATGGAGTCATGGAGCTCCCTTGCAATACGGTTTCTCTCAGTTAGTATGGCAATATGGATATTCTTTTCCCTGTCTATTTTCAACTGCTCATTATACTTTCTTAGGTATATGGTATCTTCCTTCAGTTCATCCCTAACAGCCTTATTTTCTCTCAACAGCACTTCAAATTTTTCCGTCATCATGGTTAAATACAGGGATATAACGGAGTTTATTAGATTGATTAAGGAAAAATCTAAGAAGATTAAAGGTAGGGCTAATAGGGAATAAGCCTTAAAATCTAAATACAGATTATACAGTATTAAGGGAATGTAATAGACAAATAGGGGGTCGTAGATTAAAAGACCTAAAAAGCTTAGATAAAAGAAAAGCCTAGCTAGCCTTTTAGGGAATAAATCTAAGGCTACAGATATTATTAAAGATATTAAAAAATAAAAGACTAAGTCTATAGTTGGATTGATCTTATAGGTATTAAACAAACAAAATAATATGATTATGGACTTCTCAATAAATTTTCTCATAAGAACTCTCCTATCCTAAAACTCCACCCCTGTAAACTAATTATATATTTATTTATTACTTTATACAATTAATACCTGACAAATGTCATATTAGATTGTGATTTTAAACACTACAAAGGAAATTTCCTACTTCATATAATAAAGTTGAAAGANTGCTAGGGAGTGATTTATATGATAGTTAAAGTAAATAACTTAGTAAAAAGATATAAGGAGCTTATAGCCCTAGATCATTTTAATATGGAGGTTGAGGAAGGAGAAATCCTAGGCCTATTGGGGCCAAATGGTTGTGGCAAGACTACTGCCATAAATTGTATCTTAGCCTTATTAACTTATGATAAAGGGGAAATTCAACTATTTGGTAAAAAAATGACCCCAAATTCCTATGATATAAAAAGAAAGATTGGCCTAGTGCCACAGGAAGTATCAGTATTTGACAATCTCACGGTAAAAGAAAATATAGATTATTTCTGTGGCCTCTATATCCATGACAGGAGTTTAAGAAAAAAATATGTGGAAGAAGCCATAGAATTTGTTGGCCTAAGGGATTATGAAAAGTTTTATCCAAAAAAATTAAGTGGAGGCCTTAAGAGAAGATTAAATATAGCCTGTGGCATAGCCCATAAGCCAAAGTTGATATTCTTGGATGAGCCTACAGTGGCAGTGGATGCCCAAAGTAGAAACTTTATATTAAATGGAATAAAGGAATTAAACAAGGAAGGAAGCACTATTATTTACACCACCCACTATCTAGAAGAAGTAGAAATGCTTTGTAAAAGGATTATTATAATGGATAATGGAAAAAACATAGTCTCTGGTACAAAGGAAGAGCTAAAGGACATGATAACTACAACGGAAAAAATAGTAGTCAGCTTTATGGCCATAGATGAGGAAACTGAAAGGAAGATGAAAAACATCCCCCATGTAATAGATGTAGAAAGGAATGGAGAAGACTTTGTCATCAAGTTTGAAAATGGCTTTAATAATATAGCCAACCTTCTAGAATTTATAAAGAATAATAATTTAAGCTATGTAAAACTATACAGCCAATTGCCTACATTAAATGATGTATTTTTAGAGCTTACTGGAAAGGAGCTAAGGGATTAATGAAGGGTTTAATGAGAAACATTTTATATCAAACCAAAAACACCTGTAGGAACACATCCTTTCTCTTTTGGGTTGTAATATATCCAATAGTCTTAGCTGCCTTTTTCTATGCTGCCTTTAATGGCATAATGGATATAGAATTAGAAGACATTAATGTAGGCATAGTGGAAGATAATCCAGTAGGCTTTATTTTAGATGATATAGATTTGGTGAATGTAAAGATAGTAAAGGAAGATGAAATAGAAAAGAAAATTGAAAATGAAGAAATAGATGCATTTATAGATAGTGACTTAAGTCTCTTGGTAAAGAAATCAGGAATCAAGCAGACCATAGTGAAGGAAGTAGTAGACCAGATTAAGCAGATGGTTAAATTGAATAGGCCTATGAATAGCTATGATTTTTCAATAGATTATACTATTTCCAAAAATCAAACTGCTAATCCTATGATAATAATCTTTTACTCATTAATTGCCATGGTTTCAGCCTATGGATTATTTAGTGGCATAGAAAGCGTTTGCCTAATTCAAGCTAACCTATCCAATGTTGGTATAAGGATTAATGCCACACCATTAAAAAAATTCAACTTTTTAATAGCAGCTATAATTGTAATTTTGATTTTAAATTTAATCTCCAATTGCTTACTCATTATATTTGTACAATACCTATTAAAACTTGATCTACTCTATGAGATAAAATATAGTTTCCTATTTATACTATTAGGAAATCTATTTGGAGTTTTACTAGGAGTATTAATTGCAGTATCAAATAAGTTAAAGCCCAATACCAAAACTATGATAGGTATGATTTTTCTCCTATTCTTGTCTTTCTTATCAGGTATGATGAGTCCTGATATAAAGATAACCCTTGAAAGCAAGTTTCCGATTTTAGCTAGGATAAATCCCTTAACTATTATATCCAGTAATCTTTACAGGGTAAATCTATTAGAAAATACCAGATTCGTAAAAGAAGGTATTATTATCTTGTCTATTTATTGTATAGTACTAGCAGTTATATCCTATGTCTTCCTAAGGAGGAGAACCTATGACAGTATATAAATATTTCCTTAGAATATCATTAAAATATAAGTGGGCAATGATTGCCTATGTAACTCTATTCTTTGTACTTTCTATTATCAATAGTACCAGTCGCCCACAAAGTCCAAGTTCTTTTAAAGAAACTAAATTGGACATAAGTATAATCGATAACAGCAATAGTAATCTTTCCCGAAGCCTAATAGACTATTTGGCAGCTAAAAATAATATAGTAGATCCTCCTAAGGATTTAGAAGATGGAAAGGAACTCATATTTTTAGAAATTGCAGATGCAGTAATTATTATTCCTGAAGACTTTGAAGAAAAGGTAATCAATAAGGAAAAAGCTATAGAAGTCTATAGAGATGATAGGAAGATAGAATCCTACCAAATACAACATCAAATAAATAAATTTCTATCCTTTGTAAATGCTACTAATGATAATGGAGATTTTGATTTAGATACTGTAAACTTAGCATTAAAGGAAAAAGCTGAAGTGAAGATTCTAGGAGCTAGTAATGGCAATGAAAATATCAAAGAATGGTTCCTGTATTATTTCAACTTCACGTCTTATGTAATCATAGCAGTATATATAGTACTAATAGGTATGGTAATGACAGATTTCTCAGAAGCCAATATTGAAAACAGAAGAAAAGTTTCTTCCAAGAGAAATATTGACTTCAATAAGGAAATCTACCTTGGGCAGTTTAGCTTGGCAGCAATTGTAACTTCTATATTCATTTTAGGCAGCATTATATTGAAGGGAAAATATATAGGGGAGGTTCAATTTGGGAAATATGTAATAAATACAATTATCTTTTCCTTTGCCATATTAAGCCTAACTTACTTGATTAACAATATAACTAATAATAGGTTTATTAAAAATGGAATAAGCACAGTACTATCCCTTGGAACTTCCTTTATATCAGGAGTTATGATTCCTCAGGAGTTACTGGGCCAAAAGGTAGTTAGTATATCTAAGTTCTTCCCCACCTATTATTTCGTAAAGATTAACAGAACTGATATTAGTTCACTGCTAGATGTGAAATATGAAATATTGATGCAGTTGTTGTTTGCCATGGCCTTCTTATTAACAGGATTGTATTTTTCTAGAATAAAGAAAAGGGTATAGGTAAAAGCCTCATAAATTTGAGGCTTTTTTCCGTACATATAGACTATTGTGAGAAGGAGTCTCAACCACTAGAAATGCCATGTATCTTATAAAGATGATAGGGATTGATGAGTAAGACACTTTACATGGGTGCATACAACTGCTACTGGACTACTTGACTTTTTATTTCAAATATTATAAAATAATATAGTAAGTATGCACCCATAGCTCAGTAGGATAGAGCGGCGCCCTCCTAAGGCGTAGGTCAGGGGTTCGATTCCTCTTGGGTGCGCCAAGGTGATAATAATGGACTTTATATATATGAGAGAAGCTTTAGAAGAAGCTAAAAAAGCCTATAGCATCTACGAAGTACCAGTAGGTGCTATTATTGTATATAAGGGCAAAATTATAGGTAGAGGATATAATCAAAGGGAGACATTAAAGGATCCAACAGCCCATGCAGAAGTCCTAGCCATTAAAGAAGCCAGCAAGTTTTTAGACTCTTGGAGGCTTTTGGACTGTACAATGTATGTAACCTTAGAGCCCTGTGCCATGTGTGCAGGGGCCATAGTGAATTCTAGAATAGGAAGACTAGTTATTGGGACTAGGGACTTGAAAAGAGGTTGCTGCGGTACAGTAGAGGACTTGACTAACCATCCTAAGTTTAACCATAGGTTGGAAGTGGAATTTGGAGTTTTGGAGGAAGAATGTAGCAGTATATTATCTGATTTCTTTAAAGAATTACGGGAAAGCAAGAAATAGAAAAACTTTCAAAAATCTTGAAAGTTTTTCTATTTTTTTTGGACACTTTTACCTTCTATTTCGTTTTATTAGTGACTAGGGAAAACAAGATAGGAATAGATAAGGTGGAAAGGAGAATGAAAATGGTTAATATACCCCAAAATCCAATTTTATTTGGTGATAGCCTATGGTTATATGACAAGGAAGAACAAATACCTAAGTATAAAGCAAATAAAAGAAAAGGAAACCTAAAAAAAACTCTTAAAATTCTTTAATTATTATTCACATCATAGTAAACTAAAATTAATAAAATCTCTCTTGCCCCTTTCCAAGATTAAGTAAAGGAAGTGGATTATGAATATATATGTAGTTTATGAAAAATACCATAATGACTTCTTAGCCTTTGCAAAGAGTATTACAAAAGACTA
>JGI24714J26587_10002700_pt1 | contig 11543 bp, 12 predicted proteins | sample BioPla4DNA2_FD_26587 | JGI IMG/M metagenome (IMG submission 26587)
GTTTTTCTCAGTTATTATTTCGGGGTAATAGAGTAATATATTTAATGCTAATTATTTATATTCTGTATGATTTGATGGTTCTTCATCTGCGAATGGAGTTTTTTCGTTAGCTTTATTTTGTATTCTTTTTTCATAATTAGAAGAAGTCGGATCAGAAGTATAGTTTATATTTTTCTTTTTATTTTTCATAATTTAACCTCCTTGATATATGTCAATAATTATAATTCCCTTTTATTAATTAAAATATTAATATATAATTTATTTGTTAGTACTTATTATGCTTTAGACTAGTAAAATATAATTTTTATATGATTTACATATAGGAAGATTTAGGAGAGAAAAGATGAATGTTTTAATTGTAAATGATGATGGTATTAATGCAAGAGGGATATATGACTTAGCAAAAGAAATATCCAAAAAGCATGAAGTTACTGTAGTAGCACCAAGGGAGCAAAAAAGTGCATCAAGTCATTCTATATCAATACATAATCCAATAAAAATAAGAAAAGAAAATTTAGATAAGGGTTTTGAAGCTTATGGCTTAATAGGTACACCAGCAGATTGCACACAAGCTGGTTTATCTTTAATTTGTAAAAAGGTAGACTTAGTTATATCAGGAATTAATAGAGGGCTTAATTGTGGGACTGATATTTTATATTCAGGAACAGTTTCTGCAGCAATAGAGGCTTCAATTTATAATGTGCCTGCAATAGCTTTTTCGATGGAAGTAGATTGGAACAAATACGATGAAGATTATACTATAGCTGCTAAGCTTGCTAGCAAAATTGTTGATTTGGCAGAGGATAAATATTTAAAAAACAATGTAGTTCTTAACGTTAATATACCTAATCTTAAAGAAGAAGAAATTAAGGGAATAAAGGTTTGCAAATTAGGAGAATCAACTTATAAATCTGAATATGTGTTAATTGAAGATGCTGAAGAAAAAACTTATGAAATAAAATCTAATAGAAATAAAATTGAACAAGAGGATACTGATTTATTTTATTTATCAAAAGGATATATAACCATAACTCCATTACATTATGATTTTACAAATTTCAAAATGTTGGAGGAGGTAGCTAATATATTTGAAATGAGGTAGATTAGTAATGGATACAAGTAGTACAAAGGAAATTCTTAAAAGTAGAAAAAATATGAAGATTAAGTTATTGTTAGAAGGTACACTAATTGGATTTCTGGTAGGGTTTGTTATAGTGTTGAATAGATTAGCAATAAGTAATCTTACAAGATATTTTAATAATTTTTATGATTTTGGAAATCAATCAATAATAAAGTCGATAATAGTGATTATAACTTTAACTTTTATAGGTTATTTAGTTGGAATTATGGTAAAAAGAGAAGAAATGATATCTGGTAGTGGTATTCCTCAAATAAAGGGAAGAGTAGTAAATAAACTTAGGTTAAATTGGTTTAAAATACTTATATATAAATTCCTAGGAGGAGTAATAGCATTAGCAGCAGGTTTATCTTTGGGGAGAGAAGGTCCCTCTGTTCAAATTGGTGGGGCTGTTGGAGAAGGAGTTGCTGATTTAACATATAAGAAAGTTAAAGTTAAGAAAGAATATTTGATTACATCAGGTGCTTCGGCAGGATTAGCAGCAGCTTTTAATTCCCCTTTATCTGGAATGATATTTGCTTTAGAGGAAATACATAGAAATTTTTCTCCTTTAGTTCTTTTGCCAGCAATGGCATCAGCAATCGCAGCTGATTTTGTATCAAAAAGATTTCTAGGAATGGAACCATCTTTGAATTTTGAGAGATTACAAGTATTACCTTTAAAATATTACTGGTTATTAATAATTCTTGGAATTTTGACTGGAGTAGCAGGAACTATATTTTCAAAAGGAATATATTTATTTCAAGATCTTTATGGAAAATTTAAAAAAATACCAATTGAAGTAAAAATAATGTTTCCCTTCTTTGTGACAGCTTTAATTGGCTTATTATTTCCATCCTTATTAGGAGGAGGACATGATACAATATTAAACTTAACAGTTGAGGATAATTCAATTTGTATATTAATATTACTTTATTTAAGCAAGTTTTTATTGTTGATGATAGCTTTTGGCTCAGGAGTACCAGGAGGGATTTTTCTTCCAATGCTTTTACTTGGTGCTATTTTAGGTAATATTACAGGTGTATTTTCTTTTACATTTTTGGGATTAAATAAAGAATTTATTGTTAATTTTATTGCTTTAGGAATGGCTGGTTATTTTGCAGCGGTGGTGAAGGCTCCAATTACAGGAATAGTTTTGATAATGGAAATGACAGGTTCATTTAATCATATTTTATCATTAGGGTTAACAGTAATAGTTTCTTATATTACTGCAGACTTCTTAAAAAATGAAGCAATTTATGAGCTTCTACTTGAAAGATTATTAAAGAGGAAAGGGATTAAAGAAGAAGCTGATAATACAAAAAAAACTATTTTAGAATTTCCAATTGAAGCGGGGAGTATTGCTGACGGGAAGTATGTAAAAGACATAGACTGGCCAAAAGATTGCTTGTTAGTTTCTATAAAAAGAGGTGAAAAAGAAATAATTCCAAAAGGAAAAGTTCAACTTTTAAGTGGAGATTATTTAGTGGTTATAGTTACTTTAGAAAAAAGAATAGAAATATTTGAAGAAATAAATAGTATTACATTGGTCAATTAGAAAGCTAAATATAAAAATAGTAGATAGGATTTAAGAATAAAGCTTATCTACTATTTTTATTTAATAATACTTTTTATATTGAATTAATATATTCAATAATAGAATTTTTTAGAGCTTCAGCTATTTTATCTTTTCCATGATCAGAAGTTAGGTATCTTTCATCTAGAATATTACTTAAAAAACCTAATTCTACTAGTGCAGGTGTTGCGCTATTAAGTTCAAGAACAGCAAGGGCATCATCCTTATTCTCATAGGTTTTTAGTCCCCTATCTTCACTGTAATTGAGAGCAGTCAAATTTTTTTGTAATATAGTTGCAAATTCAATGCTTTCTTTCATATTAGGGTTATACCAAGTTTCTATTCCTCTAGAAGAAGTAGAATCATAATTACTATTGCAGTGTATTGAGATAAATAAATCAGCATCAAATATTTTTGAAATTTTTATTCTTTCTTTTAAACTATCATTAGCTGTGCCTAAATAGGAAATAGAATCATTAGTTCTTGTATAAACTACGTTGATATTTTCAGCTTCTAATAATTTTCCTAATCTTAAGGAAATATCCAACACAATATCTTTTTCAAAAATACCTTTAGTGCTTTCTGCACCTGTATCCCAATCACCATGCCCAGGATCTATACATACAGTAATTGCTTCTTTATTATTATAAGAAGAAGCAATTTTTTTGTTTACATAAGTATTATTTTGATTGTCGGTTTTTCGTAAAGTAAAAAGAGTTGTTACAATAAGAATTATGGATAGGAAATATAAAAAATTAATAATTGTTTTTCTCCTCTTTCTGCGTTTATATAATAGTCTTCTCCTTTCGGCAATATTAAAATTTTTCATATTTTATACCTCAATTAACTATTTTCTTATATTCATTATACTTAACATAAATNCAAATGTAAATAAATGGAAATAAAATTAATAAATTTATAATAATAGTAATACTAGGTATATTGATAATATAAAAAGCTTAATATAGAATTGATTTATAATTAAGTAAAGAGGGGAAATAAATGAATTTTTTAAGTAAACTAGAAAAAAGATTTGGGAAGTTTTATATAAAGAATTTAATGTTAATTATTATTCTAGGGAACATATTTGTATATTTATATACAATGCTAAATGGTGACAGTCTAATAAAGCTGCTGCTATTAGATAGTAACAAAATTCTTCAAGGAGAAGTTTGGAGGCTTATTACTTTTATTTTCATACCACCAAGTACTTCGCCATTGTTCTTGATATTCACCTTATATTTTTATTATTTGGCAGGAAGTAGTTTAGAAGATGTATGGGGTGAATTTAGATTTAATATATATTATTTAGTTGGAATTATTGCTTCTCTTGTAGCTGCATTTATTACAGAAGTGCCAATAGATGGTCATTATATAAACTTATCTTTATTTTTAGCTTTTGCTAAACTTTTTCCTGATTTTGAGTTGTTAATATTTTTTATTATTCCGGTGAAAATAAAATATTTAGGAATTCTTAATTGGATATTTATTTTTCTAAATTTTATAGAAGCAAGTTCTTTTGTAGAGAGAATTTTAGTAATTATCCCATTGCTTAATTATTTCATTTTTTTCGGGAAGTCAATTGGAAGAGATAGTAAATCAACGATTATTAATTATAACAGAAAACAAAAATTTGTTAGTAATATCAAGGAAAAGAAATATAATCATAAATGCGCAGTCTGTGGTATAACAGATAAAGATGATGATAAAATGGAATTTAGATATTGTTCCAAGTGTAAAGGGCAAAAATGTTATTGTATGAATCATTTAAAAGATCATATTCATCTCTAATGAATATGATAATATAAAATTTATTATTTTTAATAAATTTAATTAATAGTTAAGATTTTTATTGGTAGTTATAAAATAAATGTTTAAATTATTTTATAAACTACCAATTATTTTTTATAATTATTAGCCTAAAATAGTAAAATTAACTTTTATTTAATAATAATTATTAAATAAAAGTGTATAGTAATTATTGAATGGTTGTTGTATAATATTTATATGAAATATAAATTTAAAATACTATTAACACATTAGAAGGGAAGACTTATGGTAGAAAATGATATAAAAAGGATAAAGGAAAATCCATTTTTTATTAAAAATATAGAAAATCCAAGTGAAGATTTAATTATTGAAGCTGTTAATAAAAATGGATTGGCAATAAAATATATAAAAAATCCAAGTAATTTAGTAAAGGAATATGCAATTAGAAATAATCCTTTAGTAATTGAATATATTGAAGAACTAGATGAAGAGAATTCAATATTGGCAGTAAGGTTACTTTGGAATTCACTAAAGTATATTAAAAATCCTACAGAAAGAGTTAAGTTGGAAGCTGTTAAAACTAAGGGATGGGCAATTCAATTTATTGAGGATCCTAGTGAAGAAATTCAGCTTTTAGCAGTGAGAAAGGATTATGATTCAATAAAGTATATTAAAAATCCTACTTTAAAAGTACAATTAGAGGCGATTGAAAATTATTGGGCAGCTATAAAATTTATAGATAATCCGTCACTAGAAGTAAAAAGAGCAGCCATAAGAAAAAATGAAGAAGCCATAAATTATATTTATTATGATATAGATGAACTCAAGATATTAATTGGAGATAATATAAAAATAGTTAAATATGTTTTTGATTCAATAACAGTAGATTTTGTTGTTGATATAGTAATAGAGAAGGTAAGTCAGGAAGAAATAGACGAGAAATATCTAATAGACTTTTTAGAACTAGAAATATTAGAAATGAACAAGATAAATTTTATAAGAGAATATGGAAGTAAAAAAGCTAAGATGTTATTAGTTGATTATGAGCTTTCAAGATAAGAGGTGACAGAATGAAATTTTCAGAAGCAAAAAATGCTATAGAATTAGTTTTAGAATCAGGAAGTGTACCCTTAATTATAGGGGAAGCTGGTATAGGAAAAACATCATTAGTAAAAAAGATATGTAAGGAAGAAAATTATTATTTAGTTAATATAGATGCTAACCTTTTAAAAGAAGGAGAAATTGGTGGCTTGCCAATAGTTGAAAATGGAAGAACAAAATATGCTGCCCATTATAAATTATTAGAAATAGATGAAGCTTTAAAAAGCAATGAATATAATGGAGTTCTCTTATTTATAGATGAGCTTAATAGATGTGAGCATGCAGTGCAGCAGGAGCTTATGAATATTATATTAAATAGGGAGATTAATAATTATAAACTAGCTGAAAATGTAAAAATTGTGGCTGCTATGAATCCATCAAATAAATATGATGGCTATGAATATTCTGATTATCAAGTAGTAGATATGGATAGTGCTCAAGAGGATAGATTTGTCTGGATAGAACTAACTTCAGATATTAAAGAATGGATAAATTGGGCAATGAGTAAAGATGGAAATATTAATGAAAATATAATAGAATTTTTATCTACTTTCCCAGAATATTTAAGCACTCCAAATTCTAAAGAATCAATAAAAGCAACTCCAAGAAGCTGGGAAAGAATAGGACGAGCTTATAATGTATATCTAAAAAATCCTAATAAGTATTCATTAAATACTTTATATAATATTGTTAAAGGTAATGTTGGAGTAAGTATAGCTACAGATTTTATAAATCATATAAAAAATATTAAAAATAAAATTATGAAAGCTGAAGAATTATTTGCTTATGAAGCTTTACCTTTAGAGTTAAGAGAAGAATTAAGAAGTGAAAGTCATTCAAGATTATATATATTAGCAAAAAATTCTTTAAGATATTTAGAAGAAAATAATATAGATAAAAATAGAAAATTATATGGCGATTTATTAAATTCCTATCCTAAAGATTTAAGATTAGGAATAATGAAAGAAGTTAAAATAGATGCAAGTGAAAAACTATATAAGGATCTATTAAATGAGGAAAAGTTTCTTGATGCCTTTTTTGCTATATTTGAATAGGGATGATAGTTATGGAATTTGAAAATATACGTGCAGTATTATTAGAAAGAGCTTATAATATTAGAAATGGATTTGAAGATATTACTTTTGAAAGAGACTTTTTTTCCCTTGTAGAAAGTATCATTGTATCTATGATTCAAGGAGAAGATAATTTCTTTGGACAGTTTTTGGTGAAAATTGAAAGAGGTATAAAATATGATATTACTTGGCCTCTTGCAACAGTGCCAATGCTTAAGGGATTTAAGTTATATTTTAATCCATTACTATTTTTAGAATGTAATAAGAGAGAAATGGTAGCCTTATTTAAACACGAAATATACCATATAATGTATGGTCATCATGAAAGAGAGAAAGAGCTTAGAAATAAATATACTACAACAGCTGTAAACATGGCATTAGATATATCTATAAATCAATTTATTAATAATATGCCTCCAGAAAGTTATAGATTAGAAAGATTTAATTATGAATTTTATGCTTCCTTAAAAGAAGATAATTCAATAGAGTTATATGCAGAAGAAATTGATAAAATCATTAAAGAGAAATTAAAAAATAAGATGAAGTCTGATGATAAGGATATTGGAACAGTAATTGATATTTCTAAAGCTCATGATGCCTGGGAGGAAAGTGATTTAAATTCAGACTCAATAAAAGAAATGACAAAAAAAATAGCTGTAAGCTCCTTAAAGAATAAAGCTCCAGAAGATATTAGAAAAATAGTAGAGTCCTATAAGGAATTAGCTCAAATATCCTGGCAGGATGAGCTAAAACGCATGCTTCCTACAATTAGAGCAGGACAAAGAAAAACTATAACTAGGAAGAGTAGACGACAACCTGATAGGCTGGACATTAGAGGAAGTTTACCAAATTTAATACCAGAAGTAATAGTAGCTTTGGATATTAGTGCATCTATTAGTGAAGGTGAAATACACAAAATAATGATTGAAGTTTTAGATATTGCTAAAAATAGAAGCAGTAAAATCACTGTAATTGAATGTGATGACCAAATTAGAAGAGTATATGAGGCTAAATCAAGAAATGATTTTAAGAAGAGAAGTTCAAATAATGGATCAACTAAATTTTCTCCTGTATTCCAATATTTACAGGAGAACAAATTAAAAAATAAAATATTAGTTTATTTTACTGATGGAGTTGGCGAAAAAGAATTAGAAGTAAGACCCATAACAAAGAATGTAATTTGGGTTTTAACAGGAAAAAATGACTTATCTTTAAAAAAATCTTTTGGTAAAATAAAGAGGATAGAAGTAAAAGAACAAGAAGAGCAAAGTGGAACTGCTGCTCTTGATATGGTTAAAGAGTTCCAAAGAGAAAATGTAGTTATAAGGTAATTTACATTATGTAGATTACCTTTTTTTATTATATTTAGGCAGTTGATAATTTTTATATGAATGTGCTATAATACAAGCAGTCAGGGGGATAGGTATGAGAGATTTTAAATCTAATAAAAATAATAATAGAATTATTATTGTAGTTACATTGTTTATAAGTCTTGTTTTAAACGTTTACACCTCCTTGTTGAATTCTAAATATAGAATTTCGCTTGGAAGAGAAACTTATAACAGTTTGTTAGATATAAGAACAAAAAATGAAAGCTCATCAAATATTTTAAATACATGTATTAAAGCTAAAAGTATTAATAATCAAGAATTATTTACTTTGTATAAAAATTTTAGTTCTATTGATAAGGAATTTAATAATTTATGGTTGAAATATAAAAATTATAATGAAAAGAAAATATCAATAGGAAAGAAAACTATTGAGACATATGTAAACTCCAGAGATGTTTTTAAAAGAATTGAGAACTTTCTTTATGAATATATGAATTACCAAATGAAAAATGATAAGGAAGTTATATCATTAGAAGGTAATGCTATAGATAATTTTTCAACGTTAGAAAGTTTAAGTAGGAGTTTAAATGAATATTTTATAGAGTTTGATAGTAAATACTATAAAGACTTAGATGAGGAGAAAAAGAAATTAATTTCAATTAAAAAGAACCATTGGGTTGAAGCTCTAAAAGATATGAATATTGTAATGGAACCTTATTTTACTTATGAATTTATAATAAAAGAATAGGAAAAAATTAAAAACAGTTGAAATATTCAGCTGTTTTTTCAATTAAACTCCTAATTATTTTTTTACTAAAAATAAATTAAAAGATAAATTTATGTTATACTATATATAAAATATTTATAGTTTCATAGCAATACTAATAATACAAGTAAAATATGCAAATGTGAATTTTATTAACATGGAGGTAAAAATGATTTTAAATAGAAATGATATATGTTGGTGTGGAAGTGGCAAAAAGTATAAGAAATGCCACTTAGAATTTGATGAAAAATTAAATAGATTAAAAAATCAAGGGCATGAAGTACCTACAAGAGATATGATAAAAAACGAAAAGCAAATTCAAGGGATTAGAGAAAGTGCTAAGATAAATGATGGTGTTTTAGATTTAGTGCAAGAAAAAATAAGAGTAGGTATGAGTACTGAGGAAATTGATAAACTAGTTTATGATTATACAGTTAGTCATGGAGCTATACCGGCAGATTTAAATTATGGAGGTTATCCAAAGAGTGTTTGTGTATCTATAAATGATGTTGTTTGTCATGGTATTCCAAGTGAAGATACAATACTAGAAGATGGTGATATTGTAAATGTTGATGTATCTACAATATATAATGGATACTTTTCTGATGCTTCAAGAATGTTTATGATTGGCAATGTTTCTGAAGAACATGCAAAGCTTGTTAGAGTTGCTAAGGAATGCCTAGATAAAGGCTTTGAAGCAGTTAAGCCGTGGGGGTTCTTAGGAGATATAGGGGCAGCCATACAGGAACATGCTGAAGCCAATGGTTTTTCAGTGGTAAGAGCCTTTGGTGGTCATGGGATAGGAATTAAGTTCCACGAAGATCCTTTTGTAGCCCATGTAGGTAAAAGAGGAGAAGGAATGGTATTAGTTCCAGGAATGGTATTCACAATAGAGCCTATGATAAACGAAGGAGATTATGAAGTCTTTATTGATGAAGATGATGACTGGACAGTTTATACAGAAGATGGTGGCTATTCAGCACAATGGGAATATACAGTTTTAGTTACTGAAACAGGAGCTGAGATTTTATCAAGATAAAATTAATTGACAGTTGACAATGGACAATTATAGTTGCTTTTCAGTTTGATTGAAAAGCTAAAATATATTTTAAATTGCTAATTAAAAAAATAGTCCTTTAATAATAACTAAGTTATTATTAAAGGACTATTTTTTATGTAGAATTTCAGCTGTCTGAAATTCATACTTAATTGTGCATTGTGAATTTTGAATAGAAAAAAAAGATTGCCTAAGCAATCCTTTTTTCTAGTGGCATCCTCCACCACAAGATCCACATCCGCCTTCGGCTTCAATGATTGGCTTTAGAGATAATCCTCTACCTTCATTTTCTTCAGTTGAAAGTAACTTGAAACCGCCGAATTCATCGATTAAGTTTTCTTCTACAACAAAAGTTATATCGTTAACTTTTTCTACAACATCTCCATCTTGTGGTTCATCAACAGTTATATTAAAAGCAGGCCCACTACAACCGAAACCAGCTAGGTTAATTCTTATGCTGTAGTTATCTACTTCATTTTCATCTAAGAATGCTTTAAATTCTTTGTAAGCTTCTTCACTTATTAAAATTTTATCCATATTTTCACCTTCTATATAAAAATTTAATTGATAATTTATATCACTAGTATAACATAGTATATATAAATATCAAGTGTTTTTTACTTTAAGAATTAGTAAGATTTAAGAATTTAGGAAATTTTAATATAATAATCATTGTAATTACAATTTATTGACAATATAATTAATAATGAAATCGTGGAATAATATTAGTATATTTAAATTGTACTTAGATTATACTTAAAAAGAGAAGGGAAGAAAAAAATTGAAACCTTTTGAAAGAGATTATGTACTAAAGAAAATAAATGAATACAATGAATTAATTAATGAGAATAATATTAATGACTTTAAAATAGATAAAAGTATTACAATAAATCAATATATAAAAGGATATATGTATGAAAAAGAAGATAATATATCAGTTAACATAATTAGACTTCTTAAAGCAAATAAAGAATTAATGAGAATATCTCCTATAGAAATTGAAAGTTCATATTCTTTTATTAAATTTGCTAAAGGAAAAGTCGGAGTAGTCGGGTTAGGCTTAGGTTATGTAGTAAATGAATTATTAAAAAAAGATAATATTAAAGAAGTTGTAGTTTATGAAAAAGAAAAAGAAATAATAGAGTTATATAAAAGGAATTTTAATAATAATAATAATAATAAACTAAGAATAATTTATGGTGATGCTTATAAAGTTAAGAAAGAAAGTTTTGACTTTTTTTATGTAGATATTTATTATTATGAATTGAGTAAAAAAGTAGTAGAAGATTATAAAATTTTTAATAAACTTCATAATATAAAAGAGTATTTCTTTTGGGGGTATGAGCATTTTCTTTTAAGCTGCAGGTATGAAGAAATAGTTTGGGTTTATGTTCCAGAGCTTTGGATGGAAGGAAGTAAATTAATCTTTACTGCATTACAAGAGGAAAGCTTACTTAATTATTATAAAAAATTAGATGAAAATTTAGTAAGTGAGATTTTAGCAGAATTTAAAATAATATTTGATGAAGAAGACTAAAATCGATGGATAATTATCAATGGATAATGGACAATTTAGGAGGAGTTTTAGGCAAACTGAAAATTAAAAAATAAACATAAAAAATACTGCATAAAAATTTATGCAGTATTTTTATCAGTTTGTTGAAAAACCCCTGTTAAAAAAACAGAGGTTTTTTCTATTATAAATTGTGGATAAATTTAATATTAAAAATTTCATGAAAATAATAATAAGAT
>JGI24714J26587_10002707_pt1 | contig 11524 bp, 8 predicted proteins | sample BioPla4DNA2_FD_26587 | JGI IMG/M metagenome (IMG submission 26587)
GAGATTATCAAGGTTTATCTTTTCGTTGCAACACTGCCATATAGTCAATATTCCTACGTAGAGCCCTGTCTTAATATGAAGCAGGGTACCTGGCTTAAATGTAATGTAAACATGTTTGAGTATTTCGGCGGTTCAACGGTTAGAATCATATGTGACAATCTCAAAGTCGGTGTTATCAGCCATCCACGTGAAGGCGAAATTGTCTTGAATGAAAAGTATGAGGATTTCGGAAATCATTATTTTACAGCCATAATGCCAGCAGGCGTGAACAAACCCAAACATAAACCATCTGTGGAAAGCACGGTGGGAAAAATCGCTACGGCCATCATTGCCAAGTTACGTAATAAAACATTTTACTCTCTTGAAGAGTTAAAACTGGCAGTCTCCCAAGAACTTAAACGGTTTAACGATGCACCTTTTCAAAAACGAGAAGGCAGTCGTACACAAGTTTTCAATGAAGTGGAGAAACAGTATCTAAGAGAGCTGCCCAGTATTCCCTACGAGGTCGCTGAATGGGTGTACGGACATACTGTAAATATTGATTGTCACGTTGCTTTTAAGACAAACCGGTATTCTGTCCCCTACAAATATGTCGGCAAGAAGGTTGATCTTAAAGTTACCGAATCACTGTTGGAAATCTATTTCCAAGGTGAAAGGATTGCTTCTCATAAGAAGCTACCAGATTATTCGAAATATAACTGGTCAACTCTTGAAGAACATATGCCTGATCAGTTTCACCATGCCGAGTGGGATGATGAGCGGATTAAAAAGTGGGCTTACTCTATTGGTAACTGTACCGGCGAAGTTATTGACCGTATTTTCAATAGCGTGAGAATCAAAGAGCAGGGCTATAACTCCGCCTTATCTGTACTCCGACTGACCAAACGCTATCCCAATGAGCGATTGGAAGTAGCTTGTGAACTGGCATTAACCAAGATACGGGTACCAAGGTACAGTCACCTTAAATCCATTTTATCATCAAATCAGGATCAGCTATACCTCGCCACAAAATCGAAAACCCAGATAAAAGAACTTCATCAATCCGTTCAAGGTTATGTCAGAGGTCCTCAGTACTACGGCGGAGGTGATAATTAATGAGCCTGCTTAATGAAGAAACTCGCAGAAAGCTTCGCGAATTAAATCTTAGTGAGATGGTTGATGCCATCGATATCCAATCTCAAGACACTGGCTATGCCACGCTCGTATTTGAGGATAGGATGAAACTGGCAGTAGACTACGTCTACCAGAAGAAATACAATACCAAGGTTCAGCGGCTTATCAAAATGGCCAAATTCCGAATCACTAATGCTGCTTACAACGACATTTACTATATTGACCGTGGCCTGGATCGCCAGAAGTTAATGGCACTTTCCAGTTGTCAATTCATTGATACTAACACAAGCGTCATTTTTCATGGGTTTAGTGGTGCGGGAAAGAGTTTTCTTGCTTGTGCACTGGGCAGACAAGCATGTATGCAAGGTATTCGAACACGCTATATTAGAATTCCTGACTTACTGATGTTGCACGATGAAGCATCACTTACTAAACAAGGAATACCTAAACTATTAAAAAAGTTCAGCAGCTACAAACTGTTAATTTTAGATGAATGGTTGCTGAATGATTTATCGGATGAAGAACAGTATTTTTTGCTCGAGCTTATCGAACGTAGGCATAATTGCAGTTCCACAATTTTTTGTACCCAGTACAAAAAGGAAGATTGGCATGCACGCTTAGGCGGTGGCGTACATGCAGATGCGATAATGGATCGTATTGTCCACAATGCTGTCTGGGTATATGCAGGTAATTTGAATATGCGAGAGTTCTATTCCCATAGCCCAGTGAAACCTCAGTAAATATTGTTCTTTACATAGCGTACTGCTCCCTAGGGGCAGTACGCAACTATCAAGTGCTGCTCTAATTGGATACTACTGCTGCTCTAAGTGAGTATAGCTGCTGCCCAAAAGTGAAAATTGGTGCTGCTATTTGTGTGAAATAACCAGTTAATTTTCGATTCGCATCCCCACAAGGGGGCACAACTTTACGAGAGTGGGAGCCAGGATATTCGGGCACGTTCAATGATAAAAAAAGATGCCTTCAAGTTTGAAGACATCTTCTGCTGTGATAACAGCCTTCGCTATGTCACCGCCAGTAGCAGATCCACGTGGCTATATCAGGACGCCATAATTTGTTGGAGATTTACTTTACTGTGTGGGAGCCGATTCCGGGAGAAGATGATTATTACATTATGCTGGGCGAGTCTACCATATCGCAGTCAGTGTCCCGGGGACTGCCGCCGCCGAAAACTTTGGTGTCTTTGCGTACTTTAGCGAAGTTTTTAAAAGTTACCTGGGAGAAATCCTCATTACAGGCAGTCATCAGCTTCCCCATAGCCTCAAGAACATCATTAATCATAGATAAATCTATAACAGAAAGGGTTGCCTCTTCGTCACTGCCGGCGTAAAAGACTACAAACTTATCGGCAATAATTTTTCCTAATTCCGCTCCCCCCATTTGCGGGTTAGCGGCGAGGTCCGCCAGAAAGCTGTAATCCCAGCCACAACCCGGTTCCNGTTCCTCAGAAGCAATTAGGTAATGGNCACAATTTCTTATAGGCAGTCTGCGAACACCATCCTTTCCCCTGCTTATAGTTTCACTCCCCTGTGATCCGGTTACAATTTTTTACTATATTAAACAATTTGGATCAATTTCCCTGTTTCAATCCTCCATAAACCGTTCACCAATTTCACTGGCTCATAAATGCTAATGCTGACCTAAAATTAGGCCATGTGCCGGCGAAAAAATAGGCCACCCATTTACTAACCTGTATGGCAAGTGTTAGCGAAACTATCCTAAGTAAAGGGGATGGAAAAGCTTTAAAAATGGGTCCAGAGGTGTGCGAAAATAGCTCTTGTGATGTCATTGCGAGGGAGGAAGCGATGTAGCGATCTCATTTCTAAATCCTGTAGTTAACTTGTACATACCTAACCCAAAGGTAGTGTTTTTACCAATGTGTATTTCCTGACCAGCCAACAACAATGGCCAAAACGGATTCAAGTCTCCCTCGAACTCTATTAGCCCAACAATACCGCCTAACTTCATCCTGTTATTCTGTCTGTTGGAATATCTTTCCCAATCCAGCCACCTTATGTTTTGGTTAACTATGCCAATAGATTTTGCTTTGGAAACCAGACCTTGCTGGTTTAGCTGTAAAGCTTCATCTGCAAAATAGTATGAAAGACTATTTATCCGTCTCAGAATTGCTCGCATTAAAATTTCAAAATCTATTCTGTCAGAGAGCTGTCCATTATTCTTTAATCTTAATGGGGTTTTGAACTGGATTTTGCAGTAACGCATTTGTGCTGACTGACCGGAGGTAAAATCTTCTGTAATCGACTTGCGGGAGATATTGGGGTTAACAATACCGTCCGCTTGATTGTATACAACCGTATAGGAATATCCATCCCTTACCTCATGTAAGGTGAATTTACCTTTACCTCGCCCCAGCCCTCTTTGACTCATCCTATCGAAAGTCGCAAGAAAATACGGAAGGTGGTCTATCCCTTTCCCGATAAGGACCAAGGCAAAGGAAATCAGTTCTCCCGGTTCATACACTTCTTTTTCTTCAAGAGGCGGTTCTAACACAAATGGCTGGGGCACTCCTGCAGGCAAGGCTTTTTTATCCATAAACACTGAGGTCTCAAATAGAAAGGTGTAAGAGCATTTATGTTTGATAAGGCACGACCCGCAATCGCGATCGCGCCGGATACAGACCATATTTTTCAGGGAGTTGCCTATGGCTCCTCGGAAGGTTGATCCTTTAAAGGCAGGCAATATAATTTGGTCTTCCGCAATAATATCTACTGCCAATTTTGATATATGTAAAGACATAAGCATCGTCCTTATACAATACTTAATCGTACCCAACCTACCAAATTCGCTGGTTCTCCCTGGAAGAACAAAATCTTACGGGATTTGGGAAACTCAAAGCCTTCCCTCCCCAGATTAAACTCCCTTCTTACCATATCCATCAAATCACTGTCTATAATCCACCCGTTAGCTTTGGCGTTATAACCAGTCCCCCAGGCCAACGGGAATACCATCTGATTCTCCTGGCAGGACTGAACAACAGACATGAGATTAATGGCAGCATCCAGGCATGTTTTTAACCGGATGGCTTCAAAAAAGGCAGCTTCCTTTTGCAATAATTCCATGCTCCCCTGCTTGCAAACCGAAAATAACCGTTTAATAGCCTGTACACCTTCAGAGCGGTAGGATAGCTGATCGGCGCAATAGCCAGTTAAAAGATCGTCATCAGTCTTAAAGCTGCCGCTAAGAATTGTTCCCGCAGGTAGGCTTTCAAAAAATATTGGGGTCGCATCCTCAAAGTCTTTAAGATTTCTCCTGTTGGCTAAGTCTTTCCAGGCATAACCTTCCTGGGTCAGCGACAGAATTTTCACACATCCTAACTCGAGCTGAGAAGGTTCTATCGTGGAAGAATCGCTCACCTGCAAGGCTCTCAATAAACTGCGATTGGTTCTTCCCAGCACCAAATTCTCAGCCTCAGTCGAAAATGTTTTTAATTGTCTTTCCTCTTTTTTCCCTTCTTTTCTTAATCTAATTGACCGATTAAGCTCCTCTTCATAATCGGATCGATCGGATGAAAGTAAATATTTTAGTATCAGACTACGAATGGCCCCCTTAATCGAACTCCCTGGCAGGTAAGGTTTTCCGCCATCTTTGATATGCTCCAGGAACGCCCCCGCAGATCGCCGTAAATAACGTGACAATTCATGAATGTTCCCTCCTGATTTAAACTGGTACAGGGGGTGTCTTACGGATGCCGTTCTAAATTCGCTTCCTAAATAAAATCCAGGCTGCCGTACGGCATTTATATACCGCACAATAGGGAACCCCTTTTCCCGAAACAGAGAGTCAAGATCAACCCTAACTATTTTTCTTGCCTCGGAATCTAAAACATATTCTGGTGGAAGTATTTGCCGCCCGTTTCCCACATGTACTGGAGTAAGTACCTCAATTTGATATGTGAGCTTTCCCATAAGCTACTACCCCTTTTTACCCAACATAGACGCTACACTCAAAGGAACACCCAGCCTCCATACCCGGTGCAGATTAAAGCCGGGGGGAGTTATATCCACTAGTTTTCCTGTGGGCTCAGTATCAGAATATATAACCGCTCCCTCCGCCAGCATAGTAACCGTCTTCCTACGGATACTTGTCTCGTCCGAGGAGTATACATAACCTGACCTGGTTTGCAGTGTATACTCTGCATCAAGACTGCTGGCTTCTTTATGGGATGGGTAATAAAGTGATAACATTAAGTAGCTTTTTGGATTTTCGAAGTCAGGAAATTCCATAAACCCAGGGAAATCGACCTTAAAAAGCCCTTTTCCGGAACTCCGGTCTCCCCCTATTCCCTCGTCTCCTAAGATACGGAAACACGTTTTTACTTGAGCCCATAATTCGTCTTTACATCGGACTAAACAGTAAAGCCCGCTGTCTAGCCCAAAAACCACCTGGTTGAAATAGTATATATTCGAGTTAGAAGACATACTGTCCAAAGCTACGCGTGGGACTTCTACCTCTTTGATTATCTCCTTTCCAGAATAACTTAACGGAATCAGGCAACCAGAAACTGGTTCCTCCCGGTATTCGGAGAAGTGACTGCTTTTTAGACTGTTGTTAATGGACTTTTGGAAAAGCTGGTAATCCAAGTACCTGGCTCTCTTGGCTTTTTTACCGTCCAAACCATACTCTGTTAGATCAAGGTTTAAAGGCCGGGGCAAAAAATAGGTGTCTTTATAGTAAGGGAAAGCAGAGGACAACCTGAAAAACACACCCTCAGCAATTAAGCGTTCAAGTTCTTTCTTACCATAAACACTGCGATACACATTGCATAGTCCGGAAAAAAGCGTATCCGAGGGAATATGGTGAAGGGTACCTTCCAAGGAGCCTTCCCGATTACCAATATGCAATGGTCCTAAAAAGTTCATCCTTACAATCTGTGCTCTCATGGTCCTTTACTCCTACCTCTCAGTTAATAAAGAACTTAACTCATCATTGTCCATTAATCTCCCGATAAGCTCGCTCAGATTGTCCGTTTTCATCAAGGGGTCTTTTACCGAAAGATCCACATTTCCAGATTCATAATCGGCTACCGAATTCCAGTAAATTTTAATGTCGTTGAAACTGACCTGGCCGTATCCACGGCTTCCTGAACCGCCTAAATAATCATCCTCCAACAGGCGCATCGCTTTAATAACCTTCTTAAAGTGTTCTTTGTCCTGGGGTGAGAATATGGTGAAAATCATTTGAAAAACAAATTGTGCTCCCCGCGGTACTCGTTCACTCTGGCGAGGATTGGCGGCGGAGGTAATCCGGTCGATAGAGTTCTCGTACTTCACCTCTGTCCATTCCAGTTCCAAATGCTTTTTTACTTCCGGCGGAATAGTATCCTCATCCAGGTAAGCATCACGGACCAGCAATCGCGGCACAACAGCATTAGTTATTTCGATTGTGGAGCCATCATCAAGGTTTTTTCTCCCATTTGTTCTCCCAAAAATATTACATACTGCACAGTCAGGATCATTGCACATATGCATGCGGATACGATCATTAATCGAACTCCCGGATTTTGTAACTACCAAGCCCGATCCAGACACCAGACCTTCACTTTTTCCCAATAAACTTCGCATCTTCCCTTTAAGAGAACTTCCGGGAATATATGGCTTGCCCTCCTGATCCTTGATTACCGCATTATCAACTCCACCGATATCTAAACCGGCAGGGCTCCCTCCAATGTGTAGCCCAGTACAGGCGGTAATCCTTCCCTGAATAATAAGTTTCCCTTTCATTTTTAACTCGCTCATGCCACATCCCCCTTAATCACTCATTCCCGCCATAACGCCTATGATAGGCTACAATTGCTTCAAAAAAGTCAATAAACCGCTCGAAGTTCTCCTTGCTTGTCCCTACTTCTCTAAGCCCTACTTCCAACACTTCCTGTAAATCCTGTACTTGTCTATGGCGTCCAGCATAAGCAAGCTTAGCCCGTAAAATATTAACTCTATAGGGACCGTCAGCAGTAAAGTCGATCTTTTTCATATCCATAAAGATTTTTCTGATTTGGGAGGTGGTCATTCGTTTATCTTGAGCAAGATATTTTCCCAGACTGTCTGCTGTATTAATAAGTAATTCTCCATGCGGATCCTCTTGCTTATCCAGTATTCTCTTTATGTTGTTTTTAGCCTCCTTTACTATTTGCCCCCTTCCCCTGCTATCGGGCCGTCTCATATTCATTCAAAACCCCTCCATGTCCTGATTTCCTTCTCAGCCCATCGGGCTGCATAAACACAGTTCTCCTGAAGTAACAATCTACTGGTCATAATTCTGTTTTCTAATTCTTTTAGAGTTGCCTCGGCTTTTCGGTGACGGGAAATTAAACGACTAAAAGAATATACCAGTCTCCAAATGCGATTCAAAGGATATTTTTGCTGCATAAATAGCTGATTATCAGTGTAAGCAGAGTAAATATGGGTAATCAGGGCTTTTGATACTCCTTCATCTTTAATGGCCTTAACAATTAAATCTTTGATTGCCTTAACTTCATCCAGTTCGCTCCAGGTGAAGGGATGTCCCAAAAAACATATACTGTCTTTACTGTGCACATAACCATTTATTTCCCGGTCAGTTTTGGCTTTGCCGTCCAGCTCCTCACCCGCTGTTTCTGCTACTTTTAACAGGGGGAAGGTAATACCGGGACCAATGGTTACAGCGCAGGATAAAGTAACGTGGGGATTATCTGAACAATATTTTCTAAAAGCTGCATTTATCTCACTGGCCAGAACCGGCAAGGTGCTCCAGCTCCCCACCACGAAGAAGTCATCCCCGCCGGAATAAATAACATAAACACTATCTTTATGCTTCTGACAAACCTGGTCAAAAACTATGGTGAAAAATAATGACATCTCCCGGCTTAATGCCACCGCTTTGGATATGGAATGCTGGTCTCCGAATCCTTCCGCAAATATTCTGCCAAGATTATCAACGTCGCCCCGCAGAACCCCCCACATCTTGTCGCCAATACTTCTTGCAGCCAGTTCTTCGAAAGTAACTATGCTCCCGTCCACGTCAAAAGGTGTAGTGTTGGCAATAAAATAGGGTCGATCTGATAATGGGTCTTTTTTGTTGATTGAAGAAACAATTTTACGATTATCTCTCGGAGGTGAACTACTAAATTCAATCTTGTACCCAAGTCCTGCAAACACGTCATTATAAGTAATCATTGCATCAGGAATATATGGTTTGAAAAACTCTTCTAAAAGATAAACATGCTGGCGGGCTATCATGTCTCCAAGGTCTTCGAAGCTTGTACAAAACTCACATTTGCCTTCTGGGGCTTCGCTTCCACATAAAACACACACTTCTGAGCCCTCATAGTTAGGTCCCAGGATAAGTTTAGGGTTACTGCGAATCAGCTCAATAAACTTACGATTCTTTTCTTTCTGCAGTTTGGAACCAACTTCTTTCCACTTACTGCCGAACTGCATCGGATGAAACTCCTTAATAGACAATGGAGTACCTGCTAGAACCACTCCCAATTTACCCCGATGAGCACTATAAAGGATTTTATCTATATACTCTTTGTACATTCCTATACGCTCCTGCGCCGATGCGGGCAGGATTAAATAAAAATGGCCCCCTCCTGAATACAGAATATTTACCGGGGTCAGTCTCTCCTGAGCCAGAATGTAGTTGGCAATTGCATCACACAAAACAGACAAATAAAATGATCTGCCCCGCAACCCCTTGGCGGCACTTTTGGTAGTTGAATTAAAAACAAAGTCCTGAATGCCTGAAATATCACCACTTAACAACATCAGTACCTCGATGTCATCAAGAAAACTGCTATTAGCCCACAATTTTCGGTATATGTTCTCCAATTCGTTGTCGGGTATCTGCTGTCTGTAAAGAGCTGAGGCAATAGCTGCAGTTGTTTTGGAATGGTCTAATAAGGAAATAGTTGGTTTTGAATAGTAGGCTGCGGATGGAATGGTCTGGGTGAACTCCTGCATTAAACTGTAAATTTGATAAAACTTTTTATTATCTGTACTTTCCTTTACCAAGACCCGTTCTATCTCTTCGACAAATCTGTGCCACCAATAATCATAATCACCCTCTGCAATCGCCTCCTCTGGTTTCTCCACCGGGAAAGANTCTTTAAAGGGATTAAAACACAATTTTTTATAGCTGAGTTTGCAGTCCACCGATACGTCACGAATACCTTGAATAGATGCCAGAATGGACTGAAGCGGCGTGCGGCTTACATCAATTCTTTGCTGGAGGTTGTCTTCTCGTTCAGCAGCAGATAACCTGTCGGCAATAGCCACCAAGTATTGCAGTCTTGTCTCAGGATGGTGATGTTTTAATGCAATAATCTCTGCTTGTTCATTTTTAAATGTGGTACTTAAAAACTCAGCACTCCATTCCTCGTGGGAAACATAGTTTCGTCCCAGCTGGTCTAAATACCATTTATATTTTGCGGTAATACGCCTTTTGTCTTCATCATTTCTTGTTCGCTGATAAAACTTACCTATGTCATGAAATAATGCTCCGTATAAAAGATTGTAGAATTCCATCTCATATGTTTGATAGAATATTTTCATCACCTCCCAAGCACTCCTGATATGCAGTAATATTCTACACGTGATAGCAATTTCCTCCATAAATGTTATATAATCAATAATAATTATGTAATAATCTTTAGGTTAGTTGTTAGCCCTCAGTTAGTCGCATGATACTAAATATTTCTTTTATCAAGTTATAGTGGATATCAGGAATTAATTAGGCAGGAGTGAATTAAGTATATTGAGTATTTCAGTTAAAAAGGACTTTTCGGGAAAGACTAGGGCAAAAACATATCCATTGAGGTGATGGTAATGCCTGATAAGCGCAGAATACTATTGACTACCCTGAGTGCTTCACCTAGAAAAGCAATCTACCGGTTCGGCGATGAATTAGTTGAAGCCTGTCAATCTCCTACAGCGTTAATAAAATTACTGCCCTTAGATGAACTCCCTTATAAGATAATTATTCTATGCACTAAAAAATTGCACAATGAGCAATACCAGCCCGTGCAAGATACATTGCTGGAGCATTATGAGCAGATATCAAATAATGTTGGGGAACTAAAAACGGTAGATATTTGCGAAGTGCTGATACCTGATGGGATAACTGCTGATGAGCTGTGGCAGATTCTGGCAAGAGTTTTGCAATCCATACCTTCTAAAAGTGAGTTGATTCTGGATGTAACTCATGGCTACCGGTCCTTCCCATTTCTGTACTTCACGGCAGCTCTTTTTTTAAAAGCCTTGCACGAAGTGGATATTAAAGCAGTTTATTATTCCATGGTAGACACCAATCTGACTGAGAAGCCAATAATTGATCTTTCCTTGCTCCTGGATATGGTGGAGTGGTTTTATGCAACCCGGATTTTCCGGCAAACCGGCCAGGCTTCTTTCCTGGGTGAACTGCTACGCCCCTTTGAAGAATACCCCCCGGGGTTAAAGTCACCAAATGAATATAAGCCTTACCAATTAGTCAATAACATCCGCAGCGCGTTGGAATCTGTATCAGCTACTTATGCCCAGGCCTTGCCTTTGGAATTGGGCTGCGAAATTGAACAACTTCTAAAAAACATTAATAAACCTATTCCCGGGCACATAGTAAACAAAGTGCCTCTGGCGGATCAACTGTTTGAGTCGGTCCGGAGTTTTGCTGAACCTTTCGCTTTTGCTGTTAGTACTACCAAAAAAGAAAAAACTCAAAAAAAATTCAAATTAACTAAAGCCGAATTAGAACGACAAGCCAAAATTATTGATTCATACCTCAAACAAGGCTACATACATTACGCTTTGGGCATGATCCGCGAATGGATGGTTTCATGTGAAATGTGGCATCAATTGAAGGAGACTGATCCCTCATCAACTGAGTGGCTAATAAAACAAAAGCGTAAAGAATGTGAAGACAATTTTTTCCAATTAACGAGCCTATTTAAAGCTAGCAAAAATAACCCGGATATCAAAATTCTTTCCCCAGAACAGTGCTGGCTTGCTGATAAATGGGATTTCCTTTCCCAAAAACGTAACCAATTAGCCCATCATGGTTTTGCTCATAGTAATGTACTGCAATCGGCTGAGAATATGCAAGAAATTAGGACGATGTGGGAAGAGCTTAAGGAGTATATGGCAGCGCCCGCCCATTGGAACCTGTCCATTAAAAGCGGTCAAGGCACCCTGCTCATATCCCCTCTGGGGCTTTCAAAAGGCTTGCTGTTTTCTGCCTTATGCCACTTTAACCCAATAGAAATATGCATTGTCACCTCTGAGACATCAGTAAAGTCACTGGAAGAAATAGCGAAATCAGCCAACTGGAGTGGTAACCAAACGTTTTACATAATGAAAGACCCGTTTACTGGTTTTGACGAAACCGAATCAGTATTTAAAAG
>JGI24714J26587_10002711_pt1 | contig 11522 bp, 10 predicted proteins | sample BioPla4DNA2_FD_26587 | JGI IMG/M metagenome (IMG submission 26587)
TATATTTAGTTACTAAAACAAGATGATAATACAATAAGAACACTGAATGATTATTAGTATCTAATTGCATTGTATTTACTCAACTCCCCCCTCTAATACTGGTTATATCATAAAGGAAGGAATTGTCAAGTAACATTCATCTCCCACTTATAGAAGATGGGAGACTTCTGTTGTTAATTAGGTTAAATNATAACACAAAACCACTTCAAATAACATGAGATGTTATTCTTGAAGTTGTTTTTTATTAGCTCAAATTCTATAAATCTCTAATTACTTCTTCATCAAGTATTCGCTTACGCTTTTCCCAATCTGGCATCAAGGAAGTTAAGAATCCGTAAAATTCTTCATCATGATTTCTGTATTTAAAATGTAGAAGCTCATGGAGAACTACATAATCTATACAATATTTAGGGGCTTTAATCAAATCTGAGTTTAATAATATAGTCCTATCTCTCCTGTGGCATGACCCCCATCTAGCTTTCATTTGTCTAATCTTTATGGCAGGTTTTGGAATCTTGTAATCCTGAATTAGCTGATACATTCTATCTAAGGATTCATTAAAATGGAAATGGGCTTTTTCATTTAACCAATCATTAAATAAGCCTTCTTTTCTTTTATAATCATCCTTATTCTTAACATAGATATAAATATAACCCCTAAAATATTTAACTGTTTCTATCTTAGATTCAACTACTCTTAAGCGATATTGCTTACCTAAATAATTAATAGATTCTCCACTTACATATTCTTTTTCCGCCATTTGCATAGGTCCAAATTTCTTAAAATAATTTAAATTTCTTATAATCCAAGAACCTTTTTCCTTGACAAAATCTTTTATACACTCAAGTGGTACACTGTCATTGGCAGATACTAAGATACTCATATCCGGCCTAATATTTAAGTTTATATTTTTTACATCTTTTCTTTCTAACTTAAAGTATATTTTCTCATCTCCGTATTCTACCATATATTTTGTCATTATCTCACCCTCTAGTATCTGCTTAAGGCTACCCTAATTATTTCCTTTAATAGCTTATCTATTTTATCAAAATCCACATCAATATTATTAGCCTCTGCAAAGTCAAATAGTAAATCCTCTGTTTCTTGGGTTATCCTATTATGAACATCTATATTATCATGCCAATCCACCTTAGTATATCTTTCCACTATACTTTCAATAAATAGGGAGAGTTGGGCTATTTGCTCATCATTAACTTTACTACTACCATCCACCTCATATGCTGCTTCTGATTCCTTAATTATATCAGCTGTTACACCATAAAAAGCTTGAGCATTAGGCTTACTCTTGATACTATCTGGATATTCTAAGCCTGAATAGCCTTCTTGGTAATCCTTCTTTATATTATTCATTCTTTCAAAGTATTCTCTTTCGCTAATTCTCTTATCCTTATAGNCCTGTAAAGTTTCCTCGATTCTTTCAGAAAACTTCTTGTAGTAGGNAGGGTTTTCATCCCACTTCATGCTTATACTCCTTGTCATCCTAGTCCTTATGGCATCTGCTTTAGCCCTAGGAGATCCTAGCCTGTTTAGCTCCTCTTCGAAACCCTTCTTATCCATGATGTCTACTGGGTTTGTAATTCTTATTACATCTTCCGCCGCTATATAGTTATCAATTAGCTTCTGCATCTGGGCTTCGTATTCCTTATGGTCTATAGTATCGGAGTATCTTATCTTTACACTTCTTCTCAACTCTTGGAAAAACTTAAAGTCCTTCTTATATTTATTTATCTCTTCTTTGCTTAAGGAATTATATACCCTTTCAGATTCTAAAGCCAGTTTAAGGTGTCTGCCAAATTTACTTAGGGTTTCATAGAAAGTCTTCCTTAACTCATCATCTGCTAGTAGGACTTCATACTCTTCCGAATCATCCTTATTTTTTACAGAAATAAACAGATTTATCAAATCTGTATAGTATTGCCTTAGGGAACCTACTATACTGATTACATCATAGAGGGCTCCTTTTAAGTCCTTAGGGTCGAAGTTCTCAAGACCTGCACCCGAATACATCTCCATGGCTTCATCTAACTTATCTAAAAGCCCCCTGTAGTCTATAATTAAGCCATAGTCCTTACCTTCATATAGCCTATTTACCCTAGCTATGGCCTGTAGTAGGGTATGTTCCTTCATAGGCTTATCTATATATAAGACTGTAGCCCTTGGAGCATCAAATCCAGTCAATAGCTTATCTACCACTATAAGAAGGTCTAAATCATCCCCATTTACAAACTCATCCTTAATGGCCTCTTCGTAGTTCTCCTCATTACCATATCTATCCATCATCTTGTCCCAGAATCTCTTAACCATATCCTTAGATTCCTCATCTACTACATCCTGGCCCTCCCTTTGATCTGGCGGGGATATGATTACAGCAGCATTTAAGTCCCCGGCTTCTTCAAAATATTTTAAATACCTAACAGCTTCTCCCTTGCTGTTGGTGGCCAGCATAGCCTTAAAGTGGGAGCCCTGGGTCTTGTAGTTATCAACAAAATGCTTATTGATATCGTAGGCTATAAAGGCAATCCTCTGGTCTGAAGATGCTATCCTTTCAAACTGACTCCACTTCTTCATTACCTCTTCTTTTTGTTTGTCGTTTAAATCCTTGGTTATCATTTCAAGCCTATTATCTATAGCCTTCCTATTAACTGNCTGCTCAACCATCTTACCCTCATATAATAGGGGAACTATGGTCTTATCCCTAACCCCATCGGCTATGGTATAGGCATGGATAAGTTCACCGAATTTAATCATGGTGTTCTTTTCCTTTTTCATCAGTGGAGTGCCTGTAAAGCCTAAATAGCAAGCATTGGGGAATATCTGCTTCATTTTTATATGAAGTTCCCCATATTGGGTCCTGTGGGACTCATCTACCAGTACAAATATATCCTTAGATAGGATGGCTTCTTGCTTTTTACTTGCAGTATCAAACTTATGAACTAAAGTAGTTACTATATCTGCCCTGTTGTCGTTAATAAGTTCTACTAGGTGTTTACCAGAGGTAGCCCTATTGGCCTTTAACCTAGTATGTTTAAAGGTGTTATAGATCTGCTTATCTAGATTTACCCTATCTGTTACCACTATGACCTTTGGACCAGACTCCTTTAGCTCTGAAAGGATATACTTAGAAAGCATAACCATGGTTAAGGACTTGCCACTACCCTGGGTATGCCAGATTACACCTGACTTCCTATTGCCATTTTCATCCCTTTTTTCTATAGTCTTGGTTATTTCCTTAACTGCAAAGTACTGTTGATATCTGGCTATCTTCTTTACATTCTTATCAAAAAGGACGAAGTATTTGGTAAGCTCTATAATCCTCTCGGGATGGAAGAGGGAGATAATATTTTTATCCTGGTTAGTTGGCAGCCTATTAAAGACTGTTCTACTTAACTGGGACTGTAGCCAGTCTTCATATTCCTCCTTCCAGACAGACCAGAACTTCTTAGGGGTATAGCAGGTGGCATATTTAGTTTCATTTTTATTGCTGGCCATTAAAATCTGACTATACTTAAACAAGTTGGGTGCATAGTCCTTCCCCTGATTACGTATCATCTGCTCTATACCCTGCCTAATATCTATAGAAGCCCTTTTACACTCAATAACACCAAGGGGAATACCATTAACAAAGAGTACTATATCAGGTCTGATGGTACCTTCCCCATCTTCCCTTTCCACCTTAAACTCCTCCACTAGGTGGAAGGCGTTATTGTTGGGATTTTCCCAATCTATATACCTTAAGGAGAAGGACTTTTTAGACCCATCAGGCAAGCTTTCCTCATAGCTCCTACCAAGCATAAGAGTGTCATAAATCTTCTCATTAGTACGGACCAAACCATCGGTTAAGGGCTCGTCCAGATCCTTAATAGCCTGTTCAATATTCTTCTCGCTAAATTTATATACTCTCCCCTTATACTCATACTGGTTTAGCTCTATTAGTTTTTCCTTCAATATATCAATAAGAAGGACATTATATAGGTTACCTCTCATGGTTTCTGCTTCTTCTGGAGGTATATATTTATATCCTAAATTCTCCAACAGCTCTATAGCTGGTCTTTGGCTGATATTTTCTTCATTATATAGATATGCTCTTGTCATAACTCTACCCCCTTAATTTACCCTAATGATACCAGTTAAAAGTAACTGCATAAGACCTTTTTTCTGAAGTTTAAGTTGTTCTAGTTCTTGTTCTAGTAACTCGATTTCTTTATCAGCTGTGGAGAGGATTTGAGCTATTGCTTTTTGTTCTTCTATATTATCTGAAATAGTTATTTTAAAATTGGATAAAGGTGTCCTCGTAATTTGTGGTTGTCCTGAACCAGATATAATAGAATTAAAGTTCTGATTTAAACATAGATAATAAATAAATTTTTTATCCACATTAATACTATTATCTACATTTACTACCATAGCATTTCCCGTTATCCATGATTTTTCAGCAGACTTATTTACTGTTCCACAGGTTGACCCTCTGCAGGTTATCATAATTTGCCATGTTTCGTGATTATATTTACTATAATATCCAATTAACCCATTTGCGCCATAAACAGGATATCCTTCTAATTCCATTTCAGATTGTGCAATTGTTTGAGGTTGGTATAAATCGGCCACTTCCCCCAACCTTACCTCTTCCCATTCTCCATCAAATCCAGGTAGTCTTACTTCTCCTGTTAAAAGTTTCTGCATTAATCCTTTTTTCTGTTCTTTCTTTTCTTCTATTAGTTTTTCTTTTAATTCTATAGCCTCGTCCCAAGTGGAGAGAATTTGGGCGATTTTTTGTTGTTCTTTTTTTGAAGGAATTGGAATATTAAAGTTTCTTATCCTTTTTAAAGCTAATTTAGGTTGAGCATTTGTTGTTTTTTCTTTTTCAATTTCATTTTGTATAATATGAGACTTACAAACATATAACAAGTAATTTTTATTTATTTTAATATTGGTTATTTTATCTGCATTTTCTGTTAGATTAGCACCGTCTAATTCCTCTGGAATAGTTCCAACAATCCCCAATGTACCAGCCACGGAAATGAATATATCATCCTTATATATTCTATAATTCTTAATTTTTTCTACTACTGCTAAAGGCACATATTTTATATCTGCAGTATTAATTCCACCCATATACATATCTGAAACTGTTATATAAGGATATCCATTATTCCTAGCTTCTAACATATATCCCTTAGGAATTCTTTTTCCTCCCTTAACATCTGCAACCTTTTCTAACTTCTTCACTTCCCAATCCTCAGGTATAATCCCCACCTTAGTCTTCTTATACCCCTCTGGAACTTGGCCTTTATTTATCATTTCTATTCGCCTCTTTATCTCTACATTCAAAGTATACACCACCTTTGTCTTTGCTAAGCTAGCCATTACTAAAGTCCTAATTCTTTCAGATATTTAGCCATTTGTTCTTCTACTTCCTTTAACTCAGCTTTGATGTTTTCTATATTCCTAGCTACCTCTTCCATATCTACCGGCTCTTCTTCTTCAAAGGTATCCACATATCTAGGGATGTTTAGGTTGTAGTCATTTTCCTTTATTTCTTCGTAGGTTGCTACATAGGCATACTTATCTACATCTTCATATTTTTCATAGGTTTCTACGATTTTTTCTATATCCTGCTCTCTTAGCTTATTCTGGTTTTTACCCTTTTCATAGTTTNCTTCTCCGGAGGCATCTATAAATAATACATCCCTTCTAGTCCTATTCTTTTTAAAGACCATGATACAGGCTGGGATTCCAGTACCATAGAAAAGGCCTTCTGGAAGTCCTATTACTGCATCTAGGAGGTTTAAATCTATAATTTGCTTTCTAATCCTACCTTCACTGGCTCCCCTAAATAGGACCCCATGAGGAAGGATTACCGCCATCCTACCATCTTCAGCTAGGGAATATAGCATATGTTGGACAAAGGCATAGTCTCCCCTTGATGCTGGTGGTACTCCCCATTCAAACCTTCCATGTGGGTCTAGGCTAGCTTCCATCTTAAACTTGTCATCGTTATCTCCAGCAAATCCCATGGCCCATTTATCTAAGGAAAAGGGTGGATTGGCTACTATTACTTGAAACTTCATAAGCTTGCCATCTTCTAGATGAAGAGGATTTGATAAGGTATCTCCCCATTCGATTTTGGCATCGTCTATCTTGTGTAAGAACATATTCATCATACATAGGGAGTGGGTCTGTCCATTTCTCTCTTGTCCGTATACGGCTACCTTTCTACTAGGTACCTGGTTGACTACCCTTATAAGTAGAGAACCTGAACCACAAGTAGGGTCGTAAATCCTATCATTTTCTTTTGGTTTTACAAGTCTTGCAAGGAGTTCTGATACCATAGATGGGGTAAAGAACTCTCCACCCTTCTTACCAGCATCTGATGCAAATCTTTCAATCATAAATTGATAGGAGTTACCAATTATGTCTTCACCACCAATTTTTGAAGGTCTTAGGTCCAGTTTAGCAAAATCCTCTAAAAGGGTCCTAAGCATAGCATTCCTATCCTTGGTCTGGCCTAACACNGCTTCACTATTGAAGTCTATATTCCTAAATATATTTCTTAATTTACCAGGGTTATCCTCTTCTAACTTTTCTAAGGCCTTGTTAATCTCTTCCCCTACTTCTGCTGCATTTCTTTTAGAATATAGATAGTCAAAGGTAGATTCTTCACTAATTACAAATCTCTCTCTAGATAGGGCTCTTTTAATCCTCATTTCATTACCATCATATTTCTTCCTTAACTCTTCTAAACGCTCCTTATGAGCATCGCTTAAATACTTTACGAATAGCATTACCAATACATAATCCTTGTAAATACTGGAATCTATCTTACCCCTAAAGGTGTCACAGGCCTCCCACAGGATTTGGTTGATCTCGGCTTGAGTAGTTATTTTATCCATAGATATTTCCCCCTTAATTCTTGTTGTTAATTAATTTATGAGTTATTGCCTTATAATACTTTTCTTTTTCCTTGATTAGGCTATTTAATAAGAAGGTCTCCCTATTATGTAGCCTTTGAATCTCAGCTATCTTCTTCTGGTCTTCAATTGGAATATCCTTAATATCTATTGAAGATATGATAGAATTATTAGTAGTAGACATAGCAGTACCAGTCTGTGATTTTATAAGTTCCTTTTTAACCATGTCCGAATTTAGGTACCATGATATATATTCAGGGATATATTTGTTAGATTTAAGTCTTATTATGGAAAAATAGGATGGTACCAATAGGTCAACTGCTAACTTATCGATATATATAGATGTATAAGGTGCACTTAACCTAATAAGGACATCCCCTTCTTTAGTTAAATATTCTTCATTTAATTGGTCATTACTAGGAAAGTCTTCAAATACCTCTTGGTTGAATACCCCATTATCTTCTATATTCTTTAAAGTCAATAATTTATATGTATTTTTAATTTCATATTCTAGAGTGGCCTTTTTCCTAGTTAAAACTAAGCCCGTCCTTATTTCAGCTATTTGCCCTAATTTCATCTTGCACCTCCTTGTTAAATATAAAATAATGCAATATTTTTATTTTGTTAAATGTAGTATATAACAATCCGGTTAGTTAGGCAATGGTATTTATAAAAAATAAATTATTATTTTTATATAAAAAATAGCTTAGAATTGTTGTCTAAGCTATTTTCCACATAACTTTCCACCTTAATATCATAAAATATTCGTAGGTTTAATATACTCAACTTATTCACACTAATGACTAACTTGAGATGAAAATATCCACAAATATAAATTTATTACTAACATAAATCACATAGCTTATGCCTTTTACCCCTTAACTAACCTTTTCACCAAATCCCTCAATACCGGTATTACTTCCTCCTCAAACCAGGGATTTTTCTTAGACCATCCTATATTTAGTGGTGAAGGGTGAACTAGTGGAAAATAATCTGGTAGGTAGTTTCTAAAGTTTCTTACGGTTTCAGTTAAGTTCCTTTCCCTCCTATCCTTTAAATAGAAGGCTTGTGAATAGCTTCCGATTAGGATTATAGTTTCTATCTTTGGCATCTCCTTAAGGAGTAGTGGATGCCATTTTGGGGCAAAGCCCTTCCTAGGTGGTAGGTCACCCTTTTTACCCTTGCCTGGGAAATAAAAATCCATAGGTAGCTGGGCAATTAGGTCAGTATTGTAGAATTCCTCCCTGCTTAAACCCATCCACTCCCTTAGGCGGTCTCCACTTAAGTCGTTCCAAAACAACTTTGTCTCCTCTGCCCTTCTGCCTGGCGCCTGGCCTACTATTGCTAGCCTAGCTTCCTTGGAAGCCTTAAATAGGGGTTCGATTCCCCTTATGGTATATTCTCTATTCATAGGATCATCCATTATCCTTTGTTTTATCTCTTCAAATATGGTCATATTAACACTCCATTTGAAATATTTTACAGGTCATCTTATTAATATCTTACCCTACTAGGAAAAATAAACTAAAGCTAAGACTCCATAATGTTTCCATAAAAGGATTCTATCCTATCCTTAAGCAGGCTATTACTTGGATATATGAAGTATAGGGTCTTGTAATGGAAAAATCCTCTATATCCAAATAGCACATTTCTCCCCTTTCAACTTCTTCCTTTGCTACTTCCTCATACATAAAGGATATGGCATCGGAATTCTTTATGGCAGATTTCATAATACCAAAGCTGCTAAATTCATAGATTTTGGAAGCCGAAAGGAGGGAGTCGTTGTTTTGATAGAGATAATTTTATGCTTTTTGGAAGTTGGCATAATTGTAGAGTAATTCTCCCTCCTCTGTTAGGGTCACCGATTTTCNATTGATTTTAGCTAAGCTGCAGCCATAATATTCCTCCAATCATTTATAATAATTCATAATTTGATTTTATCATAGATGGATAATAAAATATATAAAGACAGTAAAGGAGGTAGTATTTATGGAAAAAATATTGTCTACTATTCCCGGCCTTATAATGGCCTTATTAGTAGCAGTTTTATCTAAATATCTGGAATCACTATTGCCACTTCCCTTTCTAGGGGCATCGGTTATAGCCCTCTTCATAGGGATGGCCCTTAACTATATAAGAAAACCTAGTGAATTTATACAAGTTGGCCTAAAGTTTACCTCTAAAAAGGTATTAAGGTTATCTATTATCTTACTAGGTTCATCATTAAGTATAGGAACTATCTTAAATGTGGGACGCTTATCTTTAACAGTAATGTTTTATACCCTATTGACATGTTTTGGCGCTGGATACTTCATAGGCAAATGGCTAGGCCTAGATTGGAAGCTTTCCAGCATGATTTCTGCAGGAACTGGTATATGTGGAGGTTCTGCCATAGCAGCCATGGCACCAGTAATTGAAGCAGAAGATAAGGACGTAGCCTATGCCATGTCGGCTACCTTTATCTTTGATATGGCTATGATAGTTTTATTCCCTATCATGGGGAGGGCCTTAGGCCTAAGCGATATGGCCTATGGCCTATGGACTGGTACAGCGGTTAATGATACTTCCAGTGTAGTAGCTGCCGGCTATGCCTTTAGTGAGGCTGCAGGAGATTTTGCTACTATGGTTAAGTTAACCCGTACCCTCTCTATCATACCAACGGTATTGGTTTTTTCAGTTATTAGTGCAAGGGTTAATAATAAAAATACAAAGGGTAATACTTCAGGCGGAAATAAAGTAAAAATCACATCCCTTTTCCCCTGGTTTATCTTGGCCTTTGTTGGTATGGCTATCATCAACAGCATAGGCTTGATTCCAGCTAATATCTCTAATACCTTAAAATCCTTAAGTAAATTCTTAATGGTTGCATCCTTAGCAGCCATTGGTATGAATACGGATTTTAGGGAGATGAAAAAATCTGGTATAAATCCTATGCTACATGGTTTTATCATTTCAGCCCTAGTAGTTATAGTAGCCCTGGCGGTAGAATATTTTATGGGCTTGATTTAGGGTTGCCTATTATTTCTTTTAAACCTCAAAAATAGATTTATAATTTATAATAAAAGCCACCATATGACTATCTCAATATGGTGGCTTTACTCTATCTCAATGTCTCAGCTTAAAGAGATATCCGCTTATTACTCCCTAACTAATAAGGATTACTGGGTAGTGGAGCAGATGGCAAGGGGTATTAGGCAGACTGCAGCAGTCATGGGAGTTACCCTAGATGAATCTACCCTAGTTCTTAGACCAGCTGGATCAGATATGCATGAGTCCTGTGCCTGCAGAATGGGCTATGACCCTGCAACTTCAACTACCAATATTCATGGCCAAGTACATGGAGTTAAAGACCTATATGTAGCAGATAATAGTGTACTGCCTTCCCTAAGTGCTGTAGATCCAGTTCTTTCCAATGTAGCCTAGCCCTAAGGCTTGCAGATTATATATATTATAGTTCAAGGTATTAGTAATAAGAACCTCAAACTAATATTCCCGCTTGATAGCTAAATGGTAATAATGCCACCATTAGATTCTTAAATATCCAATGGTGGCATTTTTATTTAAAAGTAAATACCATATCAAGTATTTTCTTGAACAATATTACTTAAGTGTTAATAAAAGATAATAATTATAGGTCTATTTCAAGTAATATGGGTGTATGGTCCTGTCTTGGGCCAGAATCGATCATTTCAGACTTGATAACCCTATCCTTTATACGCTCACTAACTAGGAAATAATCGATTCTCCAGCCGGAGTTGTTTATCTTGCTTGTCCTAACCCTTTGGGCCCACCAAGTATAAACCCCTTCCACATCCCCATGGATATGGCGGAAAGTATCAACAAATCCCCTTGATAGAAGGTTTGTAAAACCTTCACGCTCTTCATCAGTAAAGCCAGCTGATTGGCGGTTTCTATCTGGATGGGCCAAGTCTATTTCCCTATGGGCCACGTTAAAATCACCTGTTGCAATTACCGGCTTCTCCTTGTCTAAAGTCTCTAGGTAGTCAGCATATTTTTCATCCCAAATTTGTCTTTCTTCCAAACGATTTAGACCATCTCCTGCATTAGGTGTATAGACTTGAGTTACAAAATACTCCTCAAATTCTAAAGTAATAATACGGCCTTCATCATCCATAGTACTTGGAGCCCCAATTTTAGGGTAGCTAACTTTAGGGGATAGATGGTTTTTATATAAAAACATGGTACCTGCATAGCCTTTTCGGGCAGGTTCCACCGAACTATTCCAAACTACTTCATAATCGGGAAACTTTTCATTTAAAATTTCCATATGCTTCTTAGTAGGTCCGTCACTTGGCAACTTTGTCTCCTGTATGGCTATAATTTCTGGATTATGTTCTACAATCGTCTCTAGTACATCCCTTGTTAATTTAGCCCGTTCCGATTTCCCTGTTAATGCTGCATTTAAGGAATCAATATTCCAGGATATTATCTTCATTTTATACCTCCTAGTTATTTTAAACTCCCCACTCCCTATTTCTATTATAATAGTAATTTGGAAAATATTAAATGGATTATATTAACTTAATATAATCTGAATCAATGCCGCCTTTAGCATAAGATATAAAGGTGAAC
>JGI24714J26587_10002716_pt1 | contig 11507 bp, 6 predicted proteins | sample BioPla4DNA2_FD_26587 | JGI IMG/M metagenome (IMG submission 26587)
CGCCTGGTCAGAGCATATAATGCGGTTCTGGCAACCCCATCATGTTCTTTCCTTTTTTCAACCGTTTGGCTGTAAGCACCCTCCGGCACTTTGAAAACACTGCAGATCCTGATATATCCGCCACCGCCGCGGCGGCTCTCCACCAAATAACCATGCCGCTCACTAAAACGTGTATTGAGCACATAGGTAACTTGAGAAGGGGCACAGTTAAAGATCTCTGCAACATCCTTCCTGCGCACCTCTATGGCTCCTTCAGGGCTTTCTTTTAACAGGGACTTGAGGTAGTTTTCAATTTCATTTACCAGCGATCTGATTTCCATGCCAGTATCACCCCTGTCACTATGCAATTTTTTTAAACAGGATCCATACGGCATTATCCATTATAAGGTCTGTTTGTGTGACTGATAGTGAAAAAATGATAATTATTTTGCTTCAGCATCAGCTTTGTCTTGTAGTCGATGTTTTCCTACTGCCTTTAAAAAGAGTATGTCTTTGCTGCAGTATCAGGACTGTCTTGTAGTACAAATGGCAAATATATATTGGTTCAATGTATGGATCCTGTTTAACTTTTATTAATGAATTTAATCTTTGCTGACAATTGAATTAGTTAACTGCTGTTTGACTATAACTGACCTTTTAACTATTGTTGACCTTTTGACCTTCTTTGACTTTATTATAAACAGTTCAAACGAAAATGTCAATTGTTGTTTTTGAATTATTTTCTCCCCAAGACCACCAAAATAAACAGATGGCTAAGGCTGCCAGCACACAGGGTGCAATTCAATTGAGCGCTTTTACAGCATAAAAACCCCTTACTGGGGTAATATTTTTTTATAGCAGCCACCGCACGGCGGGACAGTTCCACTGGAGAAGCACGGGGACGTTCTTTTTGCTTCCGTTCGCTCGGGGGCAGTCCCAGTGATTGATTCGATCATTCAACCTGTTCCTCTGTTCGGCCGGATGGGGCGGGAACAGTCCAGGTGATCAGTCGGTTTTCCCTACCAGCGCAGCGACCTGCGAAGGTGGTTACTTGCCCTTGACGAAGGAGCAGCTAGCGACAGCCAAAACAATTTCATACTGCAGTACGAGGCGGCAGTTTCCAACTAGGCAAAACGATTGACTAATCGGAAATTTCTAGATAATAAGATTAGTGACGACACCTAAGACAATGAATCAAATTCTACATCAGACCTCCGGGCATCCGGCTTCTAAAATGAATGGCGTCATAAGAGCTGATCGGCTGTCGTCTGCGGAAATTATATGGGCAAGTTAAACCGAAGCTTATCTCGCAAGCGGCAGGGATAAACACTACTCGAATCGATCAGGGGCAGTCCCGCTGAGCGGCCAAGAGAATAAAGGAGTGACACCAATGCCCATACTGGGAATCAGCATCAACCCCATTGGAACAAAATCAGCCAGTTTCAGTTCTGTTGTAACAAATGCTGTTCAGACCATCGAACAGAGGGGCCTGAAATACCAGATCACCCCTACAGAAACCATTATCGAAGGTGAGCTCGATGAACTGCTGGAAGTGGCCAAAGAGATCCACGAAAATGCCCTCTCCAGCAACACACGGGTGATCACCAATATCACCATCGATGACCGCAGGGATAAGGAGATGAATATCGAAGAGCAGGTAGATATTGTTACACAATCACTGCATTAACACCAACATGCGGCGTGAACAGTTGTGCTAATTGGCCAACAGTCCCCCTACCGGGCAGGGGGACTTTGCCGCTATTCGGTATGCCTGCAATATATCTGGGGCAAACCTGCCCCCCCTGATTGGTAACTGATCGGCCCTATTTTTCTTCAGCCACGCCTAATATTGATCTGGCTATTTCCGAAATCTCCTTCTCAAAGTGCTCTGCAGCTTCTTTTGCCTGGCGCCCCTGGTTTTTGAAAACTTCCCGCACATGATCAGCCTCTTCAAACAACTCCTGTGACTCCAGGTGGGAGGCATAGCGCTCGATCAACTGCTCATCAAAAAAGTCATTTAAAGAACTAAATTCAATATCCGTTTCCGGCAGCACAAAAGGCATCCTGCTTATATAGGAATAAATACACCTTCCATAAAGATATTTGAGAACAGTGATCTGTTTTGTGTCACTAAGTAGAACAAGTAAAAACAACAAGCTGTTCAGACAGTCCTTTAGCTTGCTGTCCTCAGTCCTTTTTGCCGTTTCGTCTAAAAAACAGACTAATTCAGGGAAAAAGAAATGGTGCTCTCCACTGGAAAAAAGCATCTCCTCCAGGGACAGTATGTTTTCGGTGTCCAGTTTCCGGCGCAGTAAAAGGCTTTTACCCAGATCTGAAATCTTTGAAACCATGGCATAAATCCCTCCCAACACCGAATAGAGAGGGACATCGACTTTTATCTCTCCTTTTTCCACTGCTTCCAAAACAAAGGTTATATCATCATCCATCTCTTCAGACAGCATCTGGTCAAAAATCGGATACCTGCGTAGTACAGAGCGCAGCTCCTGATACAGTTCTGCCTTATCCTTCTCATCACGTTTATCTTGTATGCTGGCGAACTCCTCATCAGCGGCCAAAATATCACTTTTTGTTTTCTGCAAAACCGCATATAAAAAGACATCCCTGGCATCATCTATCACCAGCCAGCCCAGAGCAATGAGCAGGGTCTTTAGTTCTTCATCAGAATAATCATCATAAAGAAGAGACATCCCGATTGAATCAACCGCATCAAGAATAAAGAACCTTCCCTCAGGGCCGTTATAAAAATCAAGTATCTCATCTACAACACTCTCATTCTGCTCTCCAATAGCACCAAGCCCAAACCGCCATATTGGGATTCTGATGGTTCGCAGCTGATGCTTCTCTCCCAGCAGCACTTGTACACGCATAGATAGCGCAGTTAGAGCCCCCTCATCAAAACTATTGCGCAGACGCTCCTCTTCTTGCCAGGCCTCATGAAGCAGTCTTCCCACTTTCTCCGGTGGGGGAGGATGCCCATCCTCTGACTGAAGCCCGCATAAAACAGCAAGAGTTTCGATCACCTCGAGCCCCTCAGCTGTAAAACCACCTGTACCCACAGCCTGGCTGATGCGGTGCGCTGCCTCATCCACCCGGCTCTGGCAGCACTTCTTATATTTGCGCCCACTCCCACAGGGGCAGATGGAGTTTCGTTCTAGATTAAAAATTCTCATAGATCCATCCCTCACTTGCCATGCCAGTTACAGGGTCAATCCCCGGGGCAATAAATAGTTAAGCATTACAAAAAAATTCGCTGCCGATTGCATCGATCCTTTTTCCTTACAAAAATTTTAAGTTGTAATTTGATCTCCATTATTTGTTATGCCAGGTAAATATTTTGAAGTGAACAACCAATTCAACAAACATGCTGAATAAAAAAAGAACCAACCCCGTAAGGTCAGTTCTTTTCGTTTGTTTTATTGGTGGTAAGAGGTATCTGTCAACATATCCTTTCTATCGCTTTCACTTTCCCCTGAATTAAGAGAGAATGACTTCGACTCCTCAAACTAGGTATATGGGGTTTCTTATTTTATATCCGTTATGTCTGATGGGACAACGAACCTGTCCCATATCCCTCCCCGAAACCTTTTCGACCCCTACTCTCTATCCTCAACTGCCAACTCCCATTAAACCTCCTCAAAGAAATTTGTCTTTTTATTTCCTTTTTAAAAGGATTTTTGGCTATATTGCTGAATATATGTTTTACCGACAAATCACGGAAAAACACATCTTTTCTATATATTTCTAATATATTACAGCTTTTTATGCATCTTCAGGGGGTCATCAAAAGTGAAAAAGCTGTTTAAAATAGGTATATTCTTGTTTATTCTGTCCGCATTTATCTTGAGTATAGATACACATGGGTCCGCAGGAACAGACTATAGCACTATCCGTGTAAAAATCTCAATCAGTAAAACCAGCATACCTATTGTGGTCAGCGGAAGCTACAAAATACCTGAAGCCGGTATTACAATCAGCAGCGGTTCTTACACCATAAGCCTGAACAACAATAAAGTTCGTATACAAGGAAATGGCATAGACAAAACAGCAAACAACTGTATCAGCCTGATCAGCCAAGCAAAAAACAATCTGATCACCATTAAAGGGACCAACTATGGAGATATTAAATACCTTGGAGACATGGTCTTTACAGCCAGCTCGGGGACTTTACTGGTAGTAAATCGTTTGCCCCTTGAGGAATACCTATATGGGGTTGTAGCCTATGAGATGAGCAACTCCTTCCCCTTAGAAGCCCTCAAAGCACAGGCAGTATGTGCCAGAGGTTATGCCGCCAGTAAAATAAAAACATCAGGCGCTTATGATGTTGTAGATACTACCTCAGATCAAGTATATAAAGGATATAACCCTTCCTATCAAAGGGTTATCCAGGCTGTCAATGAAACAAAGGGGCAAGTGCTCACCTATAATGGAAAAATAATATCCACATTTTATTCAGCCTCCAATGGGGGGCAAACTGAGCTTCCGGGCAACATCTGGGGTGGGGGCGAAGCAAAAAATAAGGAATATCCCTACCTCCCCCAAAAGGACGACCCCTATGACCTGGAAAATCCGTACAGCCTGTACCAGATAATATTTGTACCGAAAACAGTGGCGGGATCTCAATATGATGCTCCGAATAGCGGCCTGGGAGAATATATTGTACGAATTGTTAACCTTACTACCTATTGTAATGTAAGAAGCGGGCCAGGAACTAATTACAGTATCATCGGCAGCGCATATTTAGGTAATACCTTTACCTGGCTTGATTCAATAACTAATGATCAGGGTGAAACATGGCATAAGGTCGATTATAAAGGAAGTAATGGTTATATAATTTCAGACTATGCCCAAAAAATGAAAAATGACGGCTTTATCTATGATCACCCTGTTCTTACAGATCTACAAAACAGGGCATATGAAAAGTTAAAGAACAGCGGTAAAAACATAGCGAAAGCCACAGATGTAAAAATAAACTCGGTCAACAGCTTGACTAACGGCCAACAGCGCTGGCCGGGTACAGGCAGCAGGTGTTATGTAACCGCAAATGCCAATGTGACCGTACAGTATTACCCAGCAGGCTCCAGTACCTTATCTTCCAAAACGGATTTGGATCTAGTGCTGGAGTTAATGAAAAAAACAAGCAGCGGCGGTTATTCACAAAGCCATGAATATTTGAATTCCAACCTCAGCATGCGGGGGGTAAGGAACGCTCAGGGTGGTTATGAAATCACCAATGGGCGCTACGGCCACGGTGTGGGGATGAGCCAGAGAGGCGCCCAAACTATGGCGGAAAAATACAATAAAAGCTATCAGGAGATACTGGCCTTTTACTTCCCTGGGACTAAATTAACAGATATCAACTCGGGCCAGCAGGTGCCCGGACCTGGTGATAATCCCGAACCCGGGAAGAACCCCACCATTACAAGCAGCAAATATACTATTAAGAATAGTAATATCACAGGACTTTCCACAAACCTGAATGTCAGCACCTTTCTCTCAAATATAAGTGTCCAAAACGGCACTGTACAACTGGTTTCCTATGATGGTAAGGCGAAAACATCCGGGGTGTTGGCCACAGGAGATAAGCTGCAATTAAGATACAAAGACTCAGGGAGTATCTATAATACCTACAACATAGTGATTTATGGGGATGTCAATGGGGATGGTGCAATATCCCTTATCGATCTATTGTACATCCAAAGACACTTACTAAATACCAGCAAATTATCAGGAGTATTTTTTACATCTGCTGATATATCAAAAGATAATAAAATAACTTTAGTTGATCTTCTTATGGTACAAAGGCATTTATTAGGCACAGCATATATTCAACAATAAAGGGTGCACTATGAACACTATAAACAGTACTAAACTTCAATCTATCATTCTATTTCTCTGCTTCTGCTTAATTTTCGGGCTTTTCCCCGGAAAGGCCTTCGCTGAAACTGCGCAGTTGTCGGTTGATATTCATCCCCAAGAAATACATGAGGGTGAGGTTTTCACCATTAACCTTACTTTTACCAGCAGCAGCAATCCTATAGGCACAATAAATGCATTAATTGCTTACGATGATGACTTAATAGTATACCAATCAGGCGGGAGCAATACCGTTCAGATCAGCGGTGGGAGCGGAATGATCACCGATACCGGTTCCCCCTCAACCAAAGAAATGATATATTCCTTAAAATTCATGGCCAAAAAAACAGGAACAGCATCCTTTGCAGTAACCGAATCTGAAGTGATCGCTTTAGACACAGGAACCTTAGTGGGAAACCCCAAAAAATCTATTTCGATACAGATCCAGCCCGATGGCCATGAGGATGTGGATAAAACTATAAAGGTATATATTAACGGAAAAGTATTCTATGTTTTTAAACAGCTTACAGATGTAAAACTGCCTGAAGGGTTTGAAACCGCTGCTGTAACCCTTCAAGGCGAAGAGATCACAGCAGCGAAAAACCCGTTAACAGGGCTTATTCTGCTATATGCTGCAGATAAAAACCTTCAAGAAGGGTGGTATATCTATGACCCATCAACAGAAATGCTCTATCCCTATATCACGATCAATGTGGATCAAGTCTATACACTTCTCCCCATTGATATAAAGCCGGAAGGATATCACCCCACCAATATAAAGATCAACGGAATGCTATTACCTGTGTTAAAACCTGATGATTTCAGAGGTTATTACCTGGTGAAAGCCAGCAATGAACAGGGTAACACAGGATACTATTTTTACGATGAGAGAGAAAATACTCTACAAAGGGTGTGGTTAGAAGAGGCAGAGAGTAAAAACAAAGAGGTAATTTTGACAATAACAGCCCTAGCGATTCTTTGTATTATTCTTCTGTTGCTGATCACCCTTTTAGCATATTCTTTTAGACCAAGGAGAAAAAGAAGAAAACACTAGATAAAAATATGAAATGTGAGGTAGTAACTATGCACAGAACTGTCACCAACACTATCCTTTCCATTCTTTTGATAGCTTTAATTATAATTGTTCTCCCAGCAAATGCCTTTGCTGCAAGCGCTTCTGCTTCAGTAAGCTCCTCTACAGTGAAACCAGGAGATACTGTAACTGTTACAATAACGTTTAAAGATAATAATATTGGTGGAGTTTACGGGACTTATTCCTATGATTCAAATATTTTGCAATACATATCAGATACATGGAACAGTGAAGGGAAAGGGAAAATTACTTTATATGCTGGACCAGGCACCTCATCTATCAGTGGCAAAATAACTTTTAAAGCCCTAAAAGCCGGAACTGCAAAAGTTGAATTCGAATCAGAGGAAATCTTATCATATGATTTAAAACCACTTTCCAATGCAAAAACATGTGTCAATATCACTGTAAAAGCCCCCAGCAGCGGTGGCAGTTCATCAAGCAATCCTAATAACAGTAGTTCAGGCAATACATCAAATAATAAACCAGAATCAAACACTGAAGAAAAAGAAGAACCCCAAAAAAACCCTGTGGATGAAGCCATCAAGGTTACCCTGGAAAATGAACAACTTTACCTATGGAAAGACCTGTCTTCTGTTAAGTTGCCTGACGGATTTAAATCTGGAGAGGCATTTTATAAAACAGTAAAGATTCAGGCTGCAATAGGAAAAAACCAAAATATAACCCTCGCCTATCTTACCGATGAAAAAGGTGAAAACAGCAGTTTTTACATATTAGATAATGATAAGCTGTATCCTTACATAACACTGAACACTACTTCAACATATACAATTCTGCAGCTGGATGACCCATCAAAGTTACCTGATGGTTATAAAGAAACAGAGCTAAAACTGGGCAATCAAACAGTACAGGCCTGGCAGTTGGAGTCAGGGGAACACCCGGATTTTTATCTGCTTTATGCAATGAACGACAAGGGTAAAAAAGGTTTCTACCTATACGACCAGGCAGAAAAAACCATGCAGAGATATACCAACCGGACAGTGGTTAAAGAGCCTGAACCTATGACCTTAATAGAAAAACTCACCAGTGACACCAAACTATTAGCAGTTGTAGGAACACTGGGAGCCCTGAGCCTCATCCTATTGATAATTCTTATTGTGCTCTATATCCGCATCAGACAGTACTTTGGCAAGGCTAGGACATACTATCCAGATATACCTGATGGTAGGTATTTTTAATAGCACTAATGATTTCGCTGCAAAAACCCCCCAAAAACACCTTCAAATCGACATTAGAAGGAGGAAATCTTTCCATAATAACGAATCATAGAGATATAGCAAAAAACAAGAAGCAATAGTAATCAAAATTTAGTTTTAGGGTGACAGGTCATGTTCAGAGAGAATAAATCACATTTGCAAACAGAACTATTCAATACCACTACCTTAATGCACCCCAGAACAATAGCGCAGTTAAAGAAGAGTTGGGCGCCTATCTACTATGAACACGTTTTTTGCCGGATAGACGAAAAGAAGTTTGCGCACCTTTATTGCGAGAATAACGGCAGCCCCAATAAACCGGTGAACATCCTCCTTTCCCTGGAATTTATCAAGCACCTTTACGACTATACCGACGAGCAACTTTTGGAGCAATATTACTTTAATTACCAGATAGCCTATGCCTTGGGCCAACGTAACCTGGGCGAACTCTATATCTGCGAAAGGACCCTCTATGACTTCCGCCGGCGGCTCTACGAATATACCATCCAGCACCCCGAAGAAGAGGACCTGATATTTCAGCAATTTCAGGGACTCCTAGAGCACTTTCTTGCCATAACCAAAATCAAGACGAATGAACAGCGGATGGATTCCACCGCTATCATGCCCAATATCAAACGCGCCGGCAGGTTGTCCTTAGCCTTTGACGTTTTAAAACAAGGAGTAGCGGCATGCCCCCAGGAGCTGTTGCCGGAAAAGCTCCAAAAGGTTTTAGAGCCGGCCTTTAAAACTGAGGTCCTCTATCGCTCCCGCAGCCAGGACGTCCAGGCCAGGCTAGAAAAGATAGTAGAATTGCAAGAAGAGCTTCTGGCTTTAACCTCCAACCTGCCGGAAATCCAAGCCAAGCCGGAGATAAAACTCGTCCAGCGCTTTATTGATGAACAAACCACCTATGACCCGGAACAAAAGAAGAGGATTGTCAAAGAAAACAAAGACATCCGCCCCGACTCCTTACAATCGGCCTACGACCAGGACGCCACCTTTCGCAAGAAAGGGAATAAAGAGCAGGTGGGTTACGTCTGCAACCTCACCGAGACCTGTAGCGAAGAAAATGACGTCCAGTTCATTACTGACTATGTGCTGGAAAAGAATACTAAAGCCGATGTCGAGATGGCTGCCGAGCGCCTACCCAAAATAAAAGAGCGCACTGGCGTAACGGACCTCTACACCGATGGCGGCTATTACGGCGAAGACCTCCACCGTAAGGCCGAAGCAGAACTGAATGTAAAGATGCACTATACCAATCTAACCGGGCGGCAACCGGAGGCAGATAAAATACCCCTGACTGCTTTTAAAATCGAAAACCGGCAAAAGGTCTTAGCCTGCCCGCAACAGCAGATCCCTACCCATACCTTTTATGACGAAGCCAAGCGCAAGATTACAGCCTGGTTTGACCCCCAAATTTGTCGGGAGTGCCCCCTCCACGAACAGTGCCCGGTGAAGATCCAGAAGAAAAAAGCCTTGTTGCAATTTAATCAAAGCGCTCTTTTAGCAGCAGAGACCCGCCAAGAATTGGCCGATAGCCAATGCCGGCGGGAAAATACCAGCAAACGGGCAGCCATCGAAGGAACTGTCTCGGCCATAAAACGCGGTCACGGTGCCCAAAAGCTAACCGTAAGGGGTCAAATAAAGAGTGCTTTGGTAATGGGCTTTAAATGTATTGCTCACAACTTTCAACAGCTGAAGAACTGGTTTCACATTAAACGCAAAGAGGCTAGGGAAATATCTGTTAAACCCAAAATATCTTTGCCAGGGGTTGGTGTCCCTGTCTAATGGAATAACCAGGAAAAACGGAGTGGAACAATAGTTTTAGGCACACTGTAATGCGCTATATCACCTATAAAATACCATTTTTTGTTGTCAAAGAGCTTTTGTGTACTTGTATGGGTTAGTTGTTTTGGGGTTTTTGCACCAGAATCACTAATAGAATTAATACATTCATCCTTCTTCATTAAATTTATGCAAAATTGCTCTTTTGCATTTTCAATGTTGTTTTCATGGCTGTTTTTCAAAAACAGCTTATTTTTTTAGTTACAATTAGACAATGCTGTCCTATATTGCCAGGCAAATCCTACCATTAATCACCTGTATTTTCCATTGATTAGGAAAATAGTCCAATTTGTTTCACTTTAGAGGATTTTTTTATCCGGCGATGAATATATGTTTTACAAGAAAAACCCGGAAAGACAAACTATATTATCTTGTCTTTCCTAGGACTTGATATAGATAAAAACATATGAAAATTTGGGACTGTGGGGGAGATATAGCTGTGAAAAGAGCACTGAACATCTTTTTAGTTGTACTTATCACTACACTCAGTATTTTTTGCACTAACCTAATATCAACTGCCTATGCACAAGAAACTAAATTAACACCGATTATGGGGCAAAGCCAGGCCACAAAACAGCAAGCCATTCAAAGCTTAAAGAAAAATAACAGTTCAAAAACAGATGAATATATAAATGAGTTCGTCAATACCACATGGGAAGAGGCAACTATAGAAGATGTTAGACCAGATGTTGCCTTTTCACTGATGATGCTAGAAACAGGCTGGCTTAAATTTGGTGGCAGGGTGCCAGAATCGTATAATAATTTTGGAGGAATAGGTGCTACTGACGATGGAGGCACCCCTGCTCAATTTCCAGATATGAGAACGGGAATCAGGGCAGTGGTTCAGCATTTGAAGGCCTATGCTTCCCCCGAAAAAAATTTAAATAATAATGAGTGTGTTGACCCTAGATTTGATCTTGTTACAGGTGGCAGTGCCCAATACGTAGAATGGTTAGGCATACGTGAAAATCCTGAAGGACGAGGTTGGGCATCAGGACAAGGCTACGGGTATAAAATAATCAATATTATTAATGAAATGTGCGGAAACCCCCTTACCCCTTTTATATATGAACTCAAGGCTAACCTTAGCGGTTCTACATATAACATTACTACCCAAAGCCTTAATGCCAATGGAGTCTTATATAAATTTGTTGCCATAAATTCAGCAACTGGCCAACAAACTGTAATTCAAAACTACAGCCAAAAAAGCACAGCCACCTGGACACCAAGCAACTCCGGCAGCTATATAATCAAGGCATATATAAAAAGACCATCTTCTCCATATGAATATGATGCATATACTACTTGCAATGTTATTGTGAAAACGACCACTATTGAATCTTTTGAGTTAAACGCAGATGAGTTCTATGTCGGCAAAACCTATACCCTCACCGCTTCCGCCACCAGCGCTAATAAACCAATGTATAAATTTTACTCAGGGTATTACAACAACGGCAAATGGTCTTGGACATTATTACAAAACTACAGCACTACCAATA
>JGI24714J26587_10002728_pt1 | contig 11471 bp, 9 predicted proteins | sample BioPla4DNA2_FD_26587 | JGI IMG/M metagenome (IMG submission 26587)
GATAAGGTTTACCAGGAGCCGTATACGAGGCCCGTACGTACGGTTCTGTGAGAGGGATGCAGCTGCAGCCAGCTACTGCAGCTGCACCCTACTCGATTCTAACAGTGTCATTGTTGTGAAGATGACTTCCGGAGGTGTCATTGCGAGCGCGCAGCGCGTGGCAATCTCACTTCCAAATCCCGTAGCATAAGCTTTAGCTTTCGTTTTAATTTAGAAATCAATAAAGAAAAATCAGCGTTATCTGCGTCTAATTAATATAGAAGGACTGATACCATGATACCTTTTCGTGACCTGAAAGCCCAATACCAAGCCCTGAAACCCAAAATTGACCAGGCCATCCAGAATGTTCTGGACGAAGGACAATTCATCATGGGCCGCCAGGTAAGAGAACTGGAAGAAAGCCTGGCTGAATATGTAGGCGTAAAACACTGTATCAGCTGTGCCAATGGCACGGATGCCTTACTCATGGTTTTAATGGCTTGGGACATAAAGGCCGGAGATGCCGTTTTTGTCCCCGACTTCACCTTTTTTGCCACCGCCGAAGTAGTATCTCTGGTGGGAGCTACCCCAGTATTCGTTGATGTAGATAAAGACACTTTTAATATTGACCCCGTTAAACTGGAAACAGCAATCCAAAGTACCATAAAGGAAGGCCTTTATCAGCCCCGAGTTGTTATCCCAGTAGACCTGTTCGGCCTCCCCGCCGACTATCCTGCCATCGAAAAAATTGCTAAGAAATATAACCTGCTAATATTAGAAGACGGTGCCCAGGGATTCGGCGGTAGGATAGGAGATCGTCGGGCTTGCAGCTTCGGAAATGCCGCCGCTACCTCATTCTTTCCAGCCAAGCCCTTAGGCTGCTACGGTGACGGCGGAGCTATATTCACTGATGATAACGACTTGGCCGGAGAACTTAAATCAATCCGCCTGCATGGCAAAGGTTCCACACGCTATGACAATATTCGTATTGGCCTAAACTCCCGGCTGGATACTATACAGGCTGCTATCTTACAGGTAAAGCTCCAGGCTTTCATTGATTATGAACTAGAAAAAGTAAACCAGATAGCCAGCTTCTATAGTGAAAGACTTAATGGTCTAGTTAAAATTCCGGTTATACCTGAGGGGTATTATTCTAGCTGGGCACAATACACTATTCAATTGGGAAACCAAAAACAACGTAACATTTTACAGGAAGAACTAAAAAAGCAGGGTATTCCCACTATGGTTTATTACCCTAAGCCACTAAGCCAGCAAATTGCTTTTGCCGGACTGTCAACAAAAAGCGAACTTCTAGTATCAGCAGATTTAAGCGATAGAGTATTATCCCTACCCATTCATCCTTACGCAGAGAAAGAGGCGGTATTAAGCATTTGTGAAGCGATTGAATCAGGTACTAGGCAATAACCGAATATTATGTTACGGTAATTCGTTTCGATGGGGAAAACCTTCCGGAATTACTACTTTGTTAGAGGCAACAAATCTATGTTTAAGAAAATATTAGAAACGTTTTTAAGCAAAGGCCTTGTAGTTATTATTTCCTTAGGGACACTATTGCTGACCACCCATAATTTAGGAGCCGAAGGGCGGGGGGATATTAGCATAATTACTACTATGGTCGGACTAATGGGACTTGTAAACGGTTTTATGGGTGGAGCAACTTTAGTCTATCTAATGCCGCGTTATAGAAACCGTCAGTTCTTTACCCAGGCAATTTTCTTTTCTCTATTGTGGGCAAGTTTAGTATGTATATTGGGCACTGCATTATTTAAGTATGGCTATCAATTACAATTAAACTATTGGAAATATGTACTCTGCCTAGGTCTATTAACTTGTATTTATAGTTTTCTGTTAGTCCTGATCCTAAGTAATGAGGAGATCCTGATATACAATATTATTGGAGTCCTACAACCTTCATTGAATTTTATTTTTTTTACCGGGTCTGTCTTACATGGTTATGCTGATGTAAATACCTTTATATATTGCTTGAGTCTTTCATATATATGTGCACTCCTGATTGAAATTATTATTGTAAAAAAGATTGGTATTAGACTTGAAAAAAACCAAGAAAAAATGAGCCCTATCCAAACCATGAAAGAAATGGTTTCATTGGGGTCTATAGCCCAATTAGGGAACGTTATTCAGTATCTTAATTATCGTTTTAGCTATTTTATTATAAACGTATATATCGGAGCATCCGGAGTTGGTATCTATAGTGTTGGAGTATCTATTGCAGAATCAGTATGGATCTTAGCCCAAAGCATTTCGCTGGTTCAGTATTCTACTATTGCCAACACTGAAGACGAGACTTATGCAATAAAAATTACAATAAAGCTGGCAAAGATAAGTTTCATAGTTACCTTAGTAATCATCTTAGGAATAGTATTCTTGCCAGAATTTATATTCGAGTTAGTATTTGGAAATGAATTCGCACAAGTAAAAACCGTATTAATGTATCTTTCCCCTGGAATAGTTTTTTTTGGGTTTGGTATCATTTTGAGCCATTATTTTGCGGGCAAAGGGCAGTATTATGTCAATACAACTGCCGCCTTAATAGGTTTAATCGTTAGCATTCCTGGATGCTTTCTAATGATTCCTCTGTTCGGTTATTTAGGTGCCGCAGTCACAGCAAGTTTATCATATTTTATTATTGCCATTTTTCAACTAGGGGTATTTATGCGAGGGACTAAAATTAAATTGTCGAATTTCAAATTTAATGTCAAAGATTGGCAAGAGATAAAGAGGAAGTATATGGAGGCAAAATCAAACATCTTCAGAGATTGATAAAATTATTGGGTGAACCACTTGAGTACTGTTTAAGAATCAGTTTGTTTATTACACAAATCCAGAATGCTTACTAGAAAACCGTTTGTTACATTTCTACCGCCGAGAGCCTATTTACATGGGCAGTACCCTCTGGTAGAATAGGGCAGCATAAATAGCACGACTAACAAGAGGATGTTTGCGTCATCATGCAGGGAATGCAGAAGATACAGGGGTTACATGTCAATAAGGCCGTAAAGAGTAAATGCGGACTGTACCGTTATTTTATTAAAAACGAGTGGCTAAGACTATGATCAAAATGATTCTAAGAGTATACAGTAGTTCTGCTGCAAGAATAGTCAAGCTCTTAATTAGGAGGGATTTCATTGGAAATTAAAAGAAGGAATATTAGGTCCTTAGATGTGATAAACATCTATGATTCAAATTATTTTTTAAATACTGTAGATGGCTACGTTGAGTTCAATGATTTTAATGGAGAATTTAGCAGATTATTCCGAAGATATCAAATGAATATTAACTTAATTGACCTAACCACGACTGACAAGTATTTGGAATTTGGCTGCGGTAGAGGCGAAATCGTCATATACCATACTTTAAGAGGGGGCTATGGTGTTGGAGTAGACTTTTCAAGTGATGCGATACAGTTAGCTAGGCAGAAGGCCCAAGAATTGGGATGTAACTGTCGTTTTATTAACTGCTCATTTGCTGACGTACCAGAAGAAGAGGTTTTTGATAAGATTATTGCAAGTGAATTTATTGAACACATATCAGTTGATGAAGGACGGGCATTTTTACGAAAGGCATATAATTTACTTAAACCGGGGGGCAAATTGTTAATCTATACCCATCCTAATACATTGCAAAGAAGGTATGGATATAATCTTCTGAGAATATATAAGTTAATTTTTGGTAGGAAGTTACTACCAAAACATCAGCCTGATACTACTGGAGAACACTATTTAAGTTACCATCTTAATGAGCAAAATTATATAACATTAAATAAGTTGCTTAAAGAGAGACCTTTCGAAAAGTATAAGATACTTTATACTGATGACAATTTTTCTGATAAGGGCTTAATAGGAAAGATCATAAAAGGAATGGCTCTAAGACATTTATTCTGTACTGGTCTTACCGTGGTGGCTGAGAAATGAACCTTTTCATTATTCCTTCCTGGTATCCCAGTCCTGTATCTCCGATATCAGGTATCTTTTTCAAAGAGCAGGCCTGTTATATTGGTCAACTAAAGCCTGATTGGAATATATCTATAAGCGTCTGGGGACAGGGTCAATATTATATACCTGCACGCAAACCATGCTATGTCTTGAATATACTTAAAAGGTACTATGTGAACCATGGGCAGCAATATCGATTTAGTTTAGAAAGCAATGTACATGAATATTATAATATAGCCTTAGAATGGACTTCTAAAATATTAAAAGGCAACATCAATGAAATTCTAAGGGCTAATTGTATAAATATAGATTCAGCGATTAAAGATTTCGGTAAAATTGATATTATCCATGCTCATGTAAGTTATCCGGCTGGATGGATTGCAATGAAATTAAGTGAGAAATACAAAATACCTTATGTTATTACTGAACATATGGGCCCATTTCCATTTAAACAATTTTTGAGCAAAAATGGTGATTTAATAAATATCATTCGTGAACCATTGCAGAAAGCGGATAAAGTAATAGCAGTTAGCCCTAGTCTGGCAGAACGGATAAATAGCTTTGGCTTAGCTAAACCAGTGTATATACCTAATGTTGTTAATGAAGAGTTTTTCTTACCACTGCCTGTAAAAGAGGGACACAATGCAAAGAGCAAATTTACTTTTTTCACGCTTGGAGGGATGACTCCCCAAAAAGGAATCCCTGATTTAATAGCGGCAATAAAATCTTTTATTGCTAGGCTTTCTCGGGAGGAACAATCCAGAGTTGAATTTATTATAGGAGGTTCTGGCGAAGAAGCGGAGAGGTACCGTTTATTGGCAGAGAAAATGGGTGTATCTCAATGGATTCGTTGGTTGGGTGGTATAGATCGCAATGAGGCACGTTATTATTTCCAGCATTGTGATTGTTTTGTACTTGCTAGTCATCATGAGACTTTTGGGGTGGTCTTTGCCGAGGCAATCGCATGCGGTAAGCCGGTGATAGCCACTCGATGTGGAGGCCCAGAATGTATAGTCAACGAAAGCAATGGTCAATTGGTCGAAGTGGGTAATATAGGCCAGTTATCTGAAGCACTTGAACATATGTATAAATTAGCTAGATATTATAATGCTGATATTATTCGAGAGGGTTTTTTACAAAAATTTTCCCGCTCAGCCGTAGTTAATCAATTAGAAGCAGTATATTATAGTATTTTAAAATGATAGGTAAAAGGAGAACCCTATGTGCGGAATAGCCGGAATAATATCTCCCCGTTCGTTACCACAATTAGATATATTTAATTTTATCAGCAGCATTCGTCATCGGGGCCCAGATAACTGGGGATATTTCATTAGTCCTTTGGATCAAACCCAGGTAAGCCATTCTAGTGGAATGAATGATATATTGCAGACGGGTTTAGATTGGAGTTCAACTGTTGGAGGTAAGGAAAGGGAAAATTATCAGAGATATTTAGCTCGACCTTTCCTAATGCTAGCGCATGCCCGCTTATCAATCCTGGATTTAACTGCGGCGGGTAATCAACCATTGGCCTATAACCGGGATAACCTTATAATCATATTAAATGGAGAAATATATAACTATTTGGAACTGCGCTTAGAACTTAAGGCAAAAGGATATGAATTTCGAACTGCTACCGATGGTGAAGTGGTCTTGGCGGCTTATCAGGAATGGGGAGAGGATTGTATTCACAAGTTTAACGGTATGTGGGCTTTTGCCATCTATGACCGTTTAAAGAACCGATTATTTCTTTCCCGAGATAGGCTGGGGGTTAAATCATTGTTCTATACCTATAACCATGAGCTAAATTATTTTGCCTTTACTTCGGAAATAAAAGCTCTTTTGACATTACCCGGAATAAAGGTGAAGGCCAATCTGGAAGAGTGTCAAAACTATTTATTATATAATGTTGCCGAAAACACTGAGAACACCTTTTTTCAGGGAATATATCGTTTACCGCCTGCTAGTAACCTAATAATAGACCTGACCGAAATAAGCAACAAGAACAACTCGTTGTTTCAATCTATCAGCGTGTCAAGGTATTGGGACCTGAAAATTAATAATGACCGTTGCAATGTTGGAGCGAAGGAAATAGCAGATAAAGCCCACGAGTTCTATGATCTTTTTATGGATGCGGTAAAAATTAGATTGCGAGCGGATGTACAGGTAGGTACAGCTCTGTCCGGGGGCTTGGATAGTTCATCCAATGTATATGTAATAAACCAGTTGCTGAAGCAGGGTCAAGCAAAGGCTGTTGGAGACCGGCAGTATTCCTTTAGTTCAGTTTTTTCCCGTGCTGAGGAAAAGTATGCGGATGAGAGCTATTTTATTGATCTTATTACTCGGCAATTAGATATAAAATCGGTTAAGATAGTGCCAACCCCACAGAGGCTATTGAATGAGGTGGAATCACTTGTTTATCACCAGGACGAGCCCTTTGGCAGCACCAGTATTTTTGCTCAGTGGTGTGTATTTTCGTTGCCACGTCCTAATGGAATACTGGTAACTCTGGATGGTCAGGGAGCTGATGAACAACTAGCGGGGTATTTATCATATCTGGGTATCTACTGGTCAAGCCTACCGTTATTATCACCCAGTCTTTACCGTGAGATATGGCAGACTAAAGATATAAGAGGTGGACTAAAAGCGGGATTGCGCCAACTGGTGGTTGGCAAGACAATGGCTAGTCCGTTATCGTCATTTGTTTTCAGATTGTTAATGAAAAGGCGGATGCTTATAGGGGAAAAGGTCTTTGGTAATAATGCGGCTGGGATATTAGACAAGTGCATGGAGAGAATGCCGGAATTTTTAGGCAAACATCCTGCAACGTTGAACGAGCGTCTGGCCTTTGATACCCAGAATAGCCTGCCAGTTTTGCTGCGCTATGCTGATCGCAATTCAATGGCTTATGGAATAGAATCACGCGCTCCGTATCTTGATTATCGCCTGGCAGAGTATCTTGCCGCTTTACCCGCGGATTATAAAATACATAATGGCTGGACTAAATATATTGCCCGTTGCTCTTTTTCTGGAAAGCTACCTGATGAGATCACCTGGCGCAGAGATAAAATGGGGTTTCCTACCCCTGAAAAGACTTGGTTAAGGGGTCCATTAAGAGAGTGGGGAATAGATATTATTAAGAAGGGCAAATTCCTTCAAGAATTAGGAGTTAGATCTGATTTAGTAAATAATTACGACCAAATGGCTAATGATTTTACCTTATGGAGACTGATTAATATAGAACTATGGGCGAAGGTTTTCAAGGTTAATTAAGGATGAGACCTATAAGGTACTGGCGCTTTAGCCAAACCGATGCATATAGCAGATTAGAGAATAATTTTTATTAAACCCTATGGTTGATAGAGTAAGGGGTATTAAATGAAACTAGTAACCGTTATTGGTGCCCGGCCTCAGTTTATAAAGGCGGCAACAGTTTCTCGAGCTTAAAGAGTATAGTCAGTCATTATCTTCTGACCAGGAACAAATAATAGAAGTTTTAGTTCATCAATTTTTAAGATCTATCCCAGGTAGCCATCCGAAACTCCAGTAGTGTTACCGTTACACCCGCGTCTACAGTAGCCTTAAATCGGTTTATTAAATCTCTTCAACCAATTGGCTATATGGATCGGGCTTGGTTAGACCTTTACGTGTTACTCTGCGGCAAGAAACAGTGTGGGTGGAGCTGTTGGATCTGCTCGCCCACTGTACAGACATATATTTATATTTATACCATCTACAGAGGATTTTGCTTTTTAATCGTCAATCAGTGTTATCGCGGGGGAATAAACATATTGGAACATTCAGTTAAGTTACCAGGAATTGCTATAATAGTCTTGGGCTTTTTGCTAGTAGCATCTAGCTTTAATACTTCGTTGCTTTCCAGCATTAAACTAGTTGGCTTGTCATCTATAGTAATACTACTGTCGGTATCTTCTCTTATCCTTTTTGTGAATTTAGCCAAAAACCATCGTTTGCCAAGGAAACTGCTTGGAATATTAATTAGCTCAGCTATTCTAATTGCTATATATTTGATAGCTCTTCTCATAGAAGGGATTACAATTCGTGGTGTTATTGTTTTTGGCCAGCTTGTTTTAGTAATTATTTTTTTTATTTGTATGAGCCTTATTAAGTGGGACAAAAGAAAGATTCGAATTATGGCAAATATTACTGCTATTTTCGCATTAATAAACTTTAGCTTATTTGCGATAAGCGATTTTGCAACTCCTTTTAAGTCTTTTACAGGTAATAGTAATGTTTTTTCGGCTCTGTTTTTGTTCCTGGCCTTTTTCCCATTACTATATGCCCTGCTTATTAAACAACCCATAAATAAGATAATCTGGTTAGTTACTTTTAGCATCAATATATTGCTTGCATTTAGTGGACAAGCAAGATCAATTTGGATTGCCTTTTTCATTTTTGTTATGGTTTTTATTTGTTGGCGTTTTATTACCGTTAACAGAATTATGTTTTACGGAACGTTTGCAGTGATAATTGTCTTTCTAATCAGTGTTACCGTGTTTTATCCTTTGTTAGGTAATCATTCAGATGCTTTAATATGGAATGAAATCATACGCAATTATACGGAAAAAAACCTTTTTTCAGGAAGAGAAGATATTTGGTTAGCATTGATTGAATTAATAAAACAACGTCTGCTGATTGGATATGGCGCTAGTGCCAGTCCGCAACAGTTTTTGCCAATTGGGTTGTCTTCACATAATTTATATCTGCAGATAGCGCTACAAAGCGGATTAACTGGATTAGCTTTGTTGATTTTGCTATTTTGGAATATATGGAAATCATTCTATAGAAAAATAGAGAGTATTTATGTAAAATTAGCCGCATCCTTTTTTGTTGCTGCAATAGTGTATCAGTTATTCGAAGTTAGTTTAACCCAGAATAATTTGGCTGTAGGAATATTAATTTGGATTATAACAGCAATCGGGGTAAGTAAATCTATAGAAGCAAGCTATGCAGATGGAAAGGAATATACATGAAGCCAAAAATGATTTTTCACCATCCGATTCCAATCTTATCGGAAGGAAAATCGGGGAGCCAAGTACGGCCTTATAGTATGCTAAAGGCATTTGAGGCCATAGGTTATGAAGTTGACTTAGTAGCAGGGTATGGATTGGAACGAAAGAGAGCCATTAATAAAATAGAACGGGCAGTCCGACAGGGGCGAAAGTATGATTTTATTTACTCGGAATCTAGCACTATGCCAACACTACTTACGGAAAAACATCATTTTCCTTCTTACCCGTTTTTAGATTTTGGCTTTTTTCGCTGGGCTAAAGGGAATTCTATTCCGATCGGATTATTTTATAGAGATATTTACTGGAAGTTTCCAATGTATGCTGATGAAGTTTCATGGATTAAGCGTGCTGTATCTATTCCAATGTATAAATACGACTGGAGAAAATATAAACGCTTACTGACCCATCTGTTTCTACCATCAGTGAAAATGCAGGAAGTATTACCAAATGAATGGAGTGCAGGAATAAGTGCGTTGCCTCCTGCTTGTGAATTGAAACTGAATATCAAGAGTAAAATACGAGGCAAAAATAATGAATTGAATTTATTTTATGTTGGAGGGGTTTTACCTCCCGGATATGATTTGAGACCACTCTTTCAAACGATTAAAGGGCTGGACGGAATACATTTAACCATCTGTAGTCGTGAACAGGAATGGGAGACGACTGGTAGGTTATACAAGCCCATAGACAAAAGAATAGTGGAGATAATTCATATGAGTGGTTCTGCATTACAACCATATTATGAAGAAGCAGATATTTTCGTGATGATTAGGAATCCGCATGAATACTTGGATTTCGCCATGCCTGTAAAGGTCTTTGAAACTTTAGGATATGGAGTACCTATCTTAACATTAGATGGAACAGAAGCTGCACGGTTTATAAAGCAGGAGGGTATTGGTTGGGTAGTGCAATCTGTTGAAGACGCATCTAGGTTGTTGAATTATTTAAGGAATCATCTTGAGGATGTAGAATTGATGAAACAGCAGGTCTGCAAAGTACGCTTACGGCATACATGGGAAGAACGAGCCCGTCAAGTAGTCCGGACGTTGGTCAAAAAATGATATTTGTGAGGATAAGTGAATTATGAAAATAGCTTTCCTGGCCGGTCATAGTTCTATACATACGGTAAAATGGGTGAATGAAATGGCACTCCGGGGCCATGAGGTTCATCTTATTACAATGCACCCTGGAACGGAAGAATTACATCAGAATATTCAGGTATATAAACTGCCTTTTAATCCCCCCCATGGCTATTACCTAAATACTTGGCATCTAAAGCGACTCCTGCAGCAAATTAACCCCGATATTTTAAATACCCATTACGCTAGTGGATACGGGACTTTGGCACGTTTATCGGGTTTTCATCCTAATCTATTGTCAGTGTGGGGAAGTGATGTTTTTGATTTTCCCTATGAATCAAGAATAAAAATGAAGATCATGCAACGGAATATGGCTGCAGCAGATCAAATTGCTTCTACCAGTAATATTATGAAACAGCAGACTGAGAAGATATATAGACCTAATAAGGAGATTACCATAACTCCATTTGGAGTTGACAGTGAGCGGTTTAGACCGATTGAAACCAACAAGAGTAGTACGGATAACCGAATTAGAATTGGTACAGTTAAAAAAATGGCCTCCAAATACGGTATTGCTACGTTAATAGAGGCTTTCGCCATTGTAAAACGTAAATATAAAGGAGATATTGAATTAGCACTGGTGGGTGGCGGTCCAGAGGAAGATGAACTAAAAATGTTGGCAAAAAGACTTAACGTAGATGACTATATAGACTTTGTTGGCCCGGTTATTCATCATGTGGTTCCGGAGTACCTAAATAGTTTTGATATTTATGTTGCGCTGAGTACATATGAAAGTTTTGGAGTGGCTATTATAGAAGCATCAGCCTGTGGTATACCAGTAGTGGTATCTAACGCTGGAGGCTTGCCAGAAGTAGTCGTAGACGAAACGACCGGGTACATAGTACCAAAAAATAATCCCGAAGAAGCTGCGGATAGAATACTACGATTGTTGAATGACCCATCATTAAGAATGACTATGGGTGAAGCAGGTAGAAAATTTGTTCTAGATAACTATGAATGGAAAGAAAACGCTGATCGCATGGAGCGCTTATATGCCCGGGTTATCGATGAATACAAACGTGGCCGAGGTGTTGCATGAAAATATTAACTATTGTTGGTGCCCGGCCACAGTTTATCAAGGCAGCGGTGGTGTCTCGGGCTATAGCGAATTTTAATAAGAAAGCATCTGATAGAGAACATATCGAAGAGGTGCTGGTTCATACTGGACAGCATTATGATGCTAATATGTCGGATGTGTTTTTCGAAGAATTAGATATACCGCATCCGAATTATCATCTGGGCATAGGTTCTGCGAGCCATGGAGCTCAGACCGGTAGGATGTTGGAAGAAATAGAAAAGGTACTTATTAAGGAAAAACCTGATCTGGTGTTAGTGTATGGTGATACTAA
>JGI24714J26587_10002763_pt1 | contig 11373 bp, 9 predicted proteins | sample BioPla4DNA2_FD_26587 | JGI IMG/M metagenome (IMG submission 26587)
GGACAACGCGGTTGTACGCCACGAAGCCCAGCACGATGAAGGGGATGGGCACCAGGGTGTACAGGGCCAGCCTGGAGTTGATGGAGAAGAGCACGACGAACACTCCGGCCACGGTCACCAAGCCCACCAGGGCCTCGGGGATCACATGGGCGATCAGCGCCTCGAAGGAGGCCGTGTCGTTGATGGCCCTTGACATGATCTGCCCGGTCTGCGTGGACGCGTAGAACTTCGGCGACAGCCTCTGCAGGTGCCGGTACAGTTCTTTCCGTGCCGCGGCGACGCTGCCCCATCCTGCGACGTGGGCCGCCCACACCTGGAGTGCTCGCAGCGCCGGTCTTAAGGCATATAAGAAGAGGAGGAGCAGGAATGTTCGAATCACCTGACGTGTGTCCGCCGTGCCGCTGGCGAAGCTTGTCTCCACTGTGCCGACGAGGCTCCGTATGAGCCAGGGGCCTGCTAGGTTGGCCCCGGTGGCTCCCAGCATCGCCGCGAACGCCAATGCCATCCAGCCCCAGTAATCACGGGAGATCGCGATGAGACGAGTCATGTGTCGCAAGACCAGGTCACCTCGTGCTAATCCTTCTGTGACATGAGCTGTCGTTGGTTGTAAGGTCTCCTGCTGCATTAGGCCGCGTCAACTCGAAAAGCTTTCTCTCGTCGTCAGTAAGCCTCAGCCAGCTGGGCAGCCAAGACCATACCCACTGGGCCCACCTGTCGGGTAGGCCGTTGATGAAGCTCTCTATGACCCACTTCAGCCTCTTCCCGCTGGCCAGAGCCACCGCCGCAACCCAGATGACGTATAGCCTCACCTCAGGGCATCCCTGGACGTAGGCCACGACGGGCAGCGCCAGCTGAAGCGGGAACATGAAGACCAGCACCACAGTGGGCACCGGTCTGATGGCGTATAGCCCCAGACAGAATACAAGCCACCCCGCCAAGAGCTCGCCAGGCACGTAGCCGGACTTGGTCAGCGCTATTCCAGTTCCCAGCGTCAGCGCGGAGTCAACAAGCGCGTCGCGTTCCCCGATCCACGATGCCGGGGTCTGCGAACGCCGGGCGATCCTTCCGTCCACCGCGTCGGTGGTCCACAGGAGGATGCTGTGTCTTACCAGTCTTCCAAGTGAAGAAACGGTTCTGTCCCAGGGCATCAGAGCCAGAGCAATGCCGCCTATGAGACGCGAAAACGTCAGCAGATCCGCAAGTGTCCGGGCCCACGGCATTGGCTGGCCGCCAGACGGACGCGAGTCCCCAGTCACATCACGCACCCCCACATCGCTCCATAACCCTCGCCTTTGCAGTGCCATCCTACCGGGGCGATTCAACCCCCGCCGACATATCGTGTCATAGCACGAACAGTGCAGGGAGTGAATCACATGCGCGTATGCCCCATAAGAACGGAAGCGTGTCAACTCAACAACCGCATGCGAATGCTGTGGGAACAGCACGCTACCTGGACAAGAATGACCATCATCAGCATAGCTGAAGGCCTTCAAGACCTGGAGCCCACCACGGCGCGCCTGCTTCGAAACCCCAAGGATATCGCCGCGCTTTTCAGACCGCTGTACGGCAAAGAAGTCGCCGCTGAGTTGGAGCGCCTGCTCACTGAGCATCTGGTGCTGGCGGCCGACTTGGTCAAGGCGTCGAAAGCTGGAAACTGCATGGCTGCGGCGAAGATCGAGCGAAGATGGTACGCCAACGGAGACGAGATCGCGGCATTCCTCAGCTGCATAAACCCGTTCTGGTCCAAGAGCGAAATGACGTGGATGTGGCGCGTGCACCTGGACTTGGTCAAAGCCCAGGCCGTGGCCAGGCTCAAGAGAGACTATGAGGCCGACATCGCCTTTTATGATAAAGGAGAACTGCATCTCCTGGCAATGGCGGACGAACTCACGTGCGGGATCATCAGGCAGTTCCCTCAGTTCAGGCAGCATGATTTCTGTGGAGACTGGGCGGCCGTCGGTTCATGACGAAGCAGGAATCCTAGGCCGCATACAGAACACCTTATCCCGCGCCCGTGGATCCCACGCAAACCCGCGCCAGACTGGTGGACTACTCGATGGTTTCCGCTTCCGACGTCGATATGAACAAGGTAAGGGCCGTAGCAGTTGAAAGGCTGGTTCACGCGTGCCGCGTGTGCAGGATATGCGACGGCCGCGCCTGCGCCGGCCTGATCCCCGGTTTCGGCGGGGTGGGCACCGGAGCGAGCTTCGTGAGCAACGTGGAGGCGCTGTCACGGAGAAAGCTCAACCTCAGGGTGCTGCACGATGCGGTGGAGCCTGACATTCGCACGCGCCTCTTCGGCCTTGACCTGAGCATGCCCGTACTGGGCGCCGCCGTGGCCGGGATCAGGGTGAATAGGATCGCAGGCTTGTCTGAACAGGAACTGGCCGACGCCATGGTGCTCGGGCCAGCGTCTGCAGGCTCGGTAGGGATGGGCGGCGACGGGGGCGATCCGGAGGTTTTCCGGTGTGCCGTCTCTGCAGCCGCCCGCGCCAATGGCCGGGCCATCGCGGTGATCAAACCCCGCCAGCAGCGCGAGCTGCTGGACCGCATCGCCGCAGCCAGGGCCGCGGGCGTAGCCGCGATAGGCGTAGACGTCGACGCGGCAGGGCTGGTGAACATGGCGCTTCTGGGCCAGAAGGTGGAGCCCAAGCCCCCAACGCTCGTGCGTGAGCTGGTGCAGGCAGCTGACGACAAGCCGCTGATCCTGAAAGGCATCATGACCGTGGAAGACGCCCTCATCGCGGCGGATGCGGGCGCTGCGGCCATAGTCGTCTCAAACCACGGGGGACGAGCCCTGGACCACACCCCGGGCACCGCCGACGTGCTGCCCGAGATCGCGGAGGCAGTGCGTGGCAGGCTCACGATTCTTGCGGACGGCGGGATCCGCAGCGGCGTCGACGTCCTCAAGATGTTGGCATTGGGCGCAGATGCCGTGCTGGTTGGCCGCCCACTGGCCATCGCCGCCGTGGGCGGGGGCGCGGATGCGGTGCGGGCACAGCTTGAGGCCCTCGCGGCGCAGCTGCGGGTGGCGATGACACTGACGGGGTGCGCGTCCCTCAAGGAAGTGTCACCCGCGGTGCTCTGGCGCGGATAGTCGAACCCCGGCCGATGTCGCGCCAGGAGCAATGGACACGCGTTACCGTCTCGCCTCCGGCGCACAGCGGATGTTCACGGCGCGAACCGACTCGCGCCCCTTCTTCCTGTCGAAGCTTGACACCAGGGCGAACTCCACGCGGCTGCCTGGCTTTCTGCAGTTCTCGGGCAGATCCTGCACCAGGACGAACACGTCTTCGGCGCCATCATCGCGCTGGATGAAGGTGAATGCCCGGTCCTGGGGATAGGGCTTCACTGTGCCACGGTGGAGCTCAAGTCCCTCGTACTGGCCCTCTCGCCACTTCCGCTCACACATCCTGGAAAGCTCCACGCGGTCCTTCGGAACCTCGGGCCACTGTCGGCCCGCAGCCTTCAGCGCGGCGAGCACCTGGTTTTCAGTCTGAATGACCTCACGTTTCACCTGCCAGCCCTGCTCTGCCGCGATGGCCTTCACCAGGGCAACGTGCATTGCGGCGACGTCCAGATCGTTTCGGGCCAGCGCGATCTGGGCCAGCGTGATGTAACTTGTGAGCTTGTACTCATCTGACTGTCGCGTGCTCAAGACCGCCTCGCATATCAACCGGTACGCATCTGCCGCGTTGCCCGCCCTAAAGAGCATCCTAGCGAGGTCGGCCTTTACGTACCAATCCGCACGCGGGTGGGCAAGCAGCGCCTGCATCTCCCCGATGGCCGAGCTCAACTCGCCCGCACCTTCCAGAGCGAGGGCAGCCGTTCTGTTCAGGTGAATACAGTTGGGAAACTCCCCCAGCCCCGCCCTGGCGACGGAGCAGGCCTCATCGTAGCGGCCCAGCTCAAGCAGGGCACGCGACCGGCCGATATACCAGATCTGCCTCTTCGACATCACCCTGGTACCGTTGGGTAGAACTACGGGTTCGGCCCTGAGGTCCTCGCTGGACACTCGTTCGGACCATTCCAGCACAACTTCCCAGCTGCCCTTGTCCTTGGCCACCTTCATGACGTCAAGAACCACCCGGACCAGGAGCATCTTGTTGTCGCTCACCGCGACGATGCGGCGCGCGACCTCCAGAGCTCTGCCGAGATCCCTATCGTCCTTGGCGGACCTCAGGTGCTTTTCTCTGAGTATCCACCCCAGCTCCGAACGGGTGAAGGCGTCGTCTGGATAGGCGTCCAGGGCCTGCTGGGCTATGCTCTCCGCCTCCTCAAGCCTACCCGCCTTGCGCAGGCAGTAAGCCAGGCGCCATCCCACGAACTTCGACGGCGCTTCGTTCCAGATACTCTCCAGCTCACTGCCGGCCTCTTCGTAGCGCCTTGCCAAACGCAGCTTATCGGCGTTTTCGTAGCGGGCATTGAGATCCTGCTTCATGGGCTCACCTCGGACATGATCTCGCTTGCAGTCCTAAAGTGCATTTTGGCAACCTCCTCGAAAACCTGCCTGCCGTGTTTCCTGTAGACAAGCTTGCCGGTTCTCTTCACATCAGGCGACGAAGAGCCCATGGGAAGCTTCATCCCAGCCTTCCGTATGCACTCCTGCATGCCTGATAGGAACGCTGCACGTGCCAGTATCGACGCCGCGGCTACGGCCAGGTCTTGTTCAGCCCTGTGGCGCTGCTCCAGGAGGATACCGCAGCCAGCCTCCTCAAGTGCGTCAACCAGCAAGCGTTTGTCTCCAAATTGATCGGAAATGGCCTTATCCGCCTGCACGCGCCCGGCTAGCCTCGATATCACCTGCGCGTGCCCCCACGCCAGGAGCTTGTTGAGGTTGTGGCCGTGTTCTGCGTAGGCGCGGTTGTAATCCGCGGGCGGTAGGGAGAGGATCTCATGGGTGCACCTCTCCTTGATCAGCCTGGCCAGCTCCAGCACGCGTGCATCCGAGAGCTTCTTGCTGTCCCGCACCCCGTAATGGGCCAAGACCGCCTCGGTATCCGCCGTGACCAGCACGGCCGCCACAGCCAGGGGCCCGAAAAGATCACCCTTGCCGGATTCGTCGACCCCGATCCATGCTCTGCTAGCCTCGGGTGGTGGCTCCTGCGCGGACGTAGAGTTGCGCGTTGGATCAGGTGTCGACGATGACGCCAATTCCGTCGTGTCCTCAGTGGCCGCACCCACGGCGTGGGCCGCTGTGGGGTTGAGCCTGATGCCCTCTGCGACGAACACGCGGTGCGCGCGTGCCATGGCCCTCAGGATCACCGCTATCTCCTGATCCGCCTGTTCGAACGACTCCAGGACGCTCATGGGATAAGCGAAATCGGAGTGCAGCGCCTTGTGCCGACACTGCCAGGCAGACTCCAATGNCGTGCTGACNTCACTGTANCGTCGCGGGTCAGGGACCCTGAGCCTTATCTCTCGAAGCCAGCCGCTGACCTTCTTCTGGTCCAGCTGCTGCTTCAGCTCATCCTCAGTGGCCAAGCCGAGATGTACCGCCAGCTTCGTGAGGAAGCCTTCGAACGCTCTGGCAAACGGCATCACAAGGGCGTAGTAGTCCGGCAGGTGTTGGCGCGACTCGCGTAGAGCGTTTCGAACTCCGGCCCCGGCCAGGAGGGTGCGGCGGTCGTTCTGATAGAGAAAGTCGAGGACGTCCCGGTCTAGCTGTGACAGCAGCCATTCTGCGGCTTCGTTCTCGGCCTCAGGCCGCTCCAGGTAGGCAGTGACGGCGGATCGTTCCCGGTCGCCGCCGACGAAGCGGGCGCCCCGCTCGGCGAACGACTGGGAGAGGTGCTCGTCCAACGCCTCACACACTCTGTCGAACGTCTCGCTATCCAACCCCTGGACCATCAGGGTGCCTGAGCCATACTGGGTGACCGTCACGCGGTCGCCGCCCTGTCGTATCTCCGCCCTGTATTCTTCGGCCGGGCCTTGCGCCGTTTTGAGTTCGACGTAACCAGGCAGGGAGAGTATGAGGTCGCGGATCCGGTCGATGCGGCCGGGCGTCACCAGGTAGCGGGATGTGCGGTTCTGGCGGGGAGGTTCGGTCGGCGACTCGCGCGTGCCAGGTTGGATGCCTTTCGCCCACTCCGCAAGCGCGGCTTTCATGGCGCAGCTCTTGCCCTGCACGAGGACCTTGCCGGTGCCGTATAGGTTCACGGGCACCCTGTCGATTCCGTCGGTGATGGTCACTTGGAGGCCGTGTTCGATGCTCCTCTCCGCGGCGACGCTCCAGCCTTGGTCGCTGACGAATCTGTCGAGGGCCTCCCGGTTACGGACTATGCGGTCTGGCCGGCCAGACATCCGATCACCCTTCCAGAGTTGCTAGGCACTTCCATACACTTTTTCGCCAGTCGCGGCGAATGCTCCTCCACGAACTGGTGGGACCAACGATGGGTCTCGAATGGAAAAGGTCCCGTCGGCGCCTGCGACGGCGACGCCGCCGGGCTTTCTGCACCATGGCGCAAGAAAAGCCGGACTTCCTGCTTACACGGGAGATGGTGCAGGAAATCCGGCGGCTACAGAGCATCACTATGGGCACGATGGAGCGGCCAACGCCTCCCCGGTATCGATCTCGAGACCGGCGGGTCGCCACCCGCTGGCTCGGCGTTCATGCGTGCCAGTCGAAGGGGATGGGGTTGCGGTGGGGGTCAACGCCCCTCTCGAGCATCCCCTCAAAGAGGCCTATCACGTGGCAAGACTGGATCATCTCAGCGCCAGCACTATCGTGCCGAGACCCACCAGGATGATCCCGAACCAGTCTTTGAGAACAGGCCGCTCCCCCAGGAACAGCACGGCGAATATGGCCACCAGCACGACGCTGGACTTATCGATGGGGGCAACCTTCGATGCCTCGCCCATCTGCAGCGCCCTGAAGTAGCAGACCCACGAGGCGCACGTCGCCAGCCCCGAGAGCACCAGGAACGTGAGGGTCTTCGGGCGAAGCGAGAACGGATTGGTCCACTTGGAGGTGGCGAGGACGAATATGCCCAGGGCGATCAAGACTACGAAAGTGCGGATGAGGGTGGCCAGGTCAGAGTCGACGCCCTCTATGCCCACCTTGGCCAGGATCGAGGTCAACGCCGCGAAGACCGCTGCCATGAGCGCCCAGAATACCCAGTCTGACGACGACACTATGATCATCACTCTCCAACGGATAGTATGCAGTCCGCCTGGCGCCAGTAACAGCAACCTCAGCGAGAGCTCCAGTTACGGGCTGGCAGCAATCGCGTCGCCTTTGAGCTCTTGCTCGAGACCGGAGTGGAACATCTCAACGAACGCGGCCACCACGTCGGGGTCGAACTGCGTGCCAGCGTTCCGCTCAAGCTCGGCCAAGGCCTGCTGGGCCGACATCGCCTTCCGGTACGGGCGATCGCTGGTCATGGCGTCGAAGGCGTCCGCCACCGACAGGAGCCTCGCCGGCAGCGGAATGTTCTCTCCGACGAGCCCCCTCGGATAGCCCTTGCCGTCCCAGCGCTCATGGTGGGAGAGTATGTACTCGGCTATTGACACCAGCTCCGGCGAGGTGCGGGCGATCCTGTAGCCGATCTCCGGGTGGCGCTTCATGATGGTCCATTCCTCTTCCGTCAGAGGGCCCGGCTTGTTGAGGATGTCGTCGGGGATCGCTATCTTGCCGATGTCGTGCAAGGCCGCCAGAAGCGCCAGGTCGTCGATGACGGCGCGGGAAAGGTCCAACGCCTTGGCCAGCCTGGTCACTATCGCCCGCAGACGCATGGTGTGCTTCTCCGTCTCCCAGCTCTTCTCCTGCAGAGACTGCTGAAGCGAATGCATGAAGTGGCTTCTGATGCTGCTGCCCTCCAGGAGCTTTCGCCGATACATCCTGCTTTCGGCCTTCTGGAACACCTCAAAGATGTTCTCCTCCGGCGAAGACTTCGTGGCCACTCCCAGCGCGATGCTGGGCTTGAGCGGCTGGAGCTTGGACTTGGCGCACCGATTCCTGATGCGCCGTACAACGCTGAGCGCCGTGGCCTCGTCGGCCCCGAACAGTATCAGGCCGAACTCGTCGCCTCCGATCCTGGCCACGACGTCGTCGGAACGGCAAGACGACTTGAGGATCTGTGCTGTCTCCACCAGCAGCGCGTCGCCGGCTGCGTGACCGAAGGCGTCGTTGGCCAACTTCAGACCGTTGAGGTCTCCCATTACTATGCTGCATACAGTTCCCTCGTCCTGTGCGCGGTGAAGCTGGTCTTCGAAGTAGGTGCGGTTGTAAAGGGTGGTCAGCCGGTCATGGAAGCTGAGATAGCGGATCTCCTGCTCAGCGAGCTTCCTCGTGGTGACGTCCCGGACGATGCTGAGTAGCGCGTCGGCCCCCTCCAGAGTCACGCGCCTGGAGCTGACCTCCACTGGGAAGGTGGAGCCGTCTTTGCGGCGATGGACTGTCTCGAAGACGATGCCGCGTTCGTAGGCCTGGCGCATCTGGGGAAGGTATACGTCCTCGGTGTCGGCAAGGCGCAAGTCTCCAATAGTAAGCTTGAGGAACTCCTTGCGGGTGTAGCCGTATGCCTTCAGGGCGGCCTCGTTCGCGTCGAGGATCCTTCCGTCCATGTCGACGTACAGCATGATGTCGTGGGCCTTCTGCATGAGGACCCGGTAATTCCTGAGCTCCTCCTCGACCTTCTTGCGGTCGGTTATGTCCTTCAGGCTTTCGACCATGCCCAGGAGGTTGCCGGACTCGTCGCGCACGGGCGCGGCGGTGGCGATAAACCATCTGCTGCTGCCGTTGCACTTGAGCCTGATCTCGCGCTCCACGACGTCGGCCCCCTCGGCCAGCCTGACCATGGGGCACCTGGGCGTGTCGCAATCGTTGTTGGGGTACAGCTCATAGCACTTGCCGCCGATGACTTGATCGGGCTCAAGGCCTATGAGCCCCGCCATCACCACGTTGGCCCTGGTGATGGTGAAATCGGCGGCGACGCCAACCAGCCCGTCGCCGGCGGCCTGGAACACCTGCTCCAGCTCGACGTAGGACTGCTGCAGGCTGCGGACGCGCTGCTCCTGGCGTTCGGCAAGCGCGAGCTCGACGCGGTCGAAGAGGGTTTCCAGCATCACCAGGTAATCCAGCTGGCGCGGGTCGCCGTCAGCCCTGGTGTGAACCAGCTGCCTGAAGCACTGGCGCACCTGCTTCATGACATCGGCGTCGCCGAGGAAGGCGAGCTCGGACTCGAGAACCCGGGCGTAGTCGTGTACACGATCCTCCTGGCTCACGCAGGTGCCGGACAGCAGGGTGACGGAGAGAGCTGCCAGCACCTCGGAGGCTGACGGGCGAGGCTGAGCGGATTGGGGCTGGCCCTCAAGCACCTGGGCCAACCTGGTCATGAGCCACTCCTGATGGTTGCAGATGAGTTGATGGAGACCTGTCATCGAGACACCCCGCCGAGAAGGTTCTGCGCTCGGTGTATGTCCGCTGCGATGATGTGATGATATAGTACTGGCATCATCATTGTCAACGTTTGACTGCAAGTGCACTGTTTCACGCTTTTAGGGTAATTTATCCTGTATAGCGGGGTCCTAACATCGATTCCACTATTCCGCGCCCGGCGCCATGTGCGGGGCGCAGGGTCTGGCCATATGCCCAACGCTGGGTCGCCAGGGCTGGCGCATCCGGCAATCCGGCACGACGGATCGGACCACGCACCATCGGGCCGTGCATAGTGCCTAGGCATCGAGCTTGTGTTCCCGCCATAGCCTCACGAAGGCCTCTGCCACTGCTGGGTCGAACTGGGTGCCGGCGTTGCGCTGAGGTCTCTGAAAAAACCGGCGCGTAGGGGCCTAGCTCACAGTCTTAGAGTTGCCATGGCCTGGTAATCGCTGTGTGCCTACGGTACCGGTGATGTGCTTGCCGATTGCACGCGGCCGATAGACAGTTTTGGCATTTTACCTTGGGTTTCTTCCGTCCTTGGAACCCAGAGTTTACGCCTTATCCTGAAGCAAAATGTAGCTGACGAGCGAGCTTCTTCGCGTTCAGGACGATCATTGTCAGGATTACCTGGATCGCGACCCGCGCCCGGCTTCTGTACCGCGCCCTCTCCATCCGGTGCCACTTCTTTGCCTCGCCGAAGACCCTCTCGATGGCCTTGCGGATCTTCATTGCCGCCTTCATTCCACGTGGCCGACCGGTTTCCAGGGACGGGTTGATGTACAGGACCTTCCGGGTTCTCTTTCCGATGCATGCGTCCCGGTTGACACACCTGGTGCAGTCTCTCTCGGACCAGTAGACGATGAAGCCGCCCTTCTTATGCGGACTGGCGTTTGTGCTGGAAACGCCGCAGGGACAGGTAGCTATGACACCGTCTGCGGTTGCCTTGTACGTGAACTCGCCAAGTCTCTTGGCTGTCGGCTTGCTCCTCCGCGCTATGTAGGGCCTTATTCCGCTCTTGCCTAGTCGCTTTCGCACCCGGTCGCTGTCATATCCCTTGTCAGCAGCCAGCCTTACCGGCTCTACTCCNGCATCCTTCGCTTCCTCCACAAGGCTTTCGAGTTGCTCGATCTCAGACTCGTTGGCGGCCTCCACGCGCGCCGCGGTGACGATGCCGTTCTCATCGCAGCTGATGTGCGCTTTGTATCCGAGAAACGGCTTCATCTTGCGCTTAAACCCCCATCGAGCATCGGGATCAGACAGGCTGGCAATACCGCATGACCCCGAAAGCATCTTCGAGGTTAGGTCCTTCTCCGCCGCCAGTCGAGGCGAGTCGTCAAGCTCATCTATCTTCTGAAGCAGCTCTCGTCCTCTGGCCACCTCAGCTGCAAGGAGTTCGTCACGCGTCGCATAGTTCGAGTCGTTTAACGGCCCTCCGTACTCTTTCAGCTCCGCAGCCTTCTCCGGCGCCTCCTTCGCCAGCTGCTTCAGCAGCCGCTTTCTAGACTCCCTCACAAGCTCCAGATTGTTCCTGATCGCCGCATCCGCTTCGATCTTGGTTCCGTCTACGATCAGCCACTTGTCGCTGACAAGCCCCTTCATCTTCGCCTTTTCAACCGTTAGCCTGAGCAGCTCCTTGAATCGCTCTTCCCCCAGGCGCTTTCTGAACACCACAAGCGTTGAGCTATCCGGAACCGGATCGTCAAACCGAAAGCCACAGAACCAACGGTAGAGCAGGTTGTACTGCAACTCGCGGCATACCTGCACGTCGGAGAGGTTGGCCCAGATCTCAAGGAAAAGCACTCTGAACAGCACTTCCGGAGGGTAGGAAGGCCTTCCCTCAGTCGCGCTGTAAAGATCCGCGACTGCATTCGTCACAAAGGAGAAATCGACGCTTTGTGGATGGCCACCAGGGGATGATCGGAAGGAATCATCCGCGAGAGTATCTCTAAATCGACAAAGCTCTGTTGCGGATTGCCACGGTTCAGCACAAGCCC
>JGI24714J26587_10002777_pt1 | contig 11333 bp, 13 predicted proteins | sample BioPla4DNA2_FD_26587 | JGI IMG/M metagenome (IMG submission 26587)
AAATAAGAAAAATATTATTAGTAATAGGGCAATAAAAAAGCATGTAAAGAGATTGAGGAAGGCAAACTATAACTGAAAACTGAAATAGCTAGGTAGATAAGCAGTATGTATAAAAATTCTACCTAGCAAAAATAATTAACTACAAACTGATAATAATTTAAAGACAAGATTAATGTCAACATAAATATATCTTCTAAAAACTACATTATTCTATAAAAAACTTTAAATTTCATAAAAGAGAGTCAAAAAAATAGTTCAGTATAAAAAAGGAGCTTTTACAAAAGGTTATTTTGTAAAAGCTCCTTAATTAGGAGTTAAGTTGGAGATGGCCAATAATATTAATGCCTAAAAATTGCTATTAACTATTAATAGTATTTCCTATTATAAAGATTTTATTATTATTTAAAAAAATCCTTCTAATGCATATTTGAAGAGTAGAAGAGCTTATTTTCTAAAAAATATGTTAGGAGGAATTATTATGGCTTTAATAAAAAGACTTATATCACCTGATAAATATAATTTAAAATGTCCTTACCCAATGATACCAAAGGGAATATGCATTCATAATACAGCTAATGATGCCAGCGCATCCAATGAAATATCCTATATGCAGTCAAATGGCTTTAGTACATCCTTTCATATTGCAGTAGATGATCTTGAGGCGATACAGGGAATTCCCTTTAATAGAAATGCATGGCATGCTGGAGATGGTGTTTCAGGAGAAGGAAACAGAAATTATATAGCTGTAGAAATTTGTTATTCTAAATCTGGGGGAAATAAATTTTTAAATGCAGAAAAAAGAGCAGCAGTGGAAGTGGCAGCCTTATTGAAGGAATATGGATGGAATATATCAAATGTTAAGAAACATGAAGATTTTAGTGGTAAGTACTGTCCCCATAGGACTTTAGACTTAGGATGGCAAAGACTTCTAAATATGATTAATGAAGAACTTAACAAATTAAAAGGACACATTCCAACAGATAATCTCTATAGAGTAAGACGTAGCTGGTCAGAGCCTGCAACTCAAATAGGTGCCTTTAGCATATTGGAAAATGCTATAAAATACGTAGATAAGAATCCTGGTTATATTGCTTTTAACAGTTTAGGAAAACAGGTTTATCCTTCCCCTGACAAACTTTATAGAGTAAGGTGTATTTGGACAAATTCCTCAACACAAATAGGAGCCTTTCGTATATTTGCTAATGCAGTAAGGTGCGCAAATCAAAATCCGGGCTATAGCGTCTTTAATAGCTTGGGAATAAAACTTCATCCATATAAATAAAACTTTATTTATTATGTAAAAATTTATTTATTGTTTTAGTTATTTTATGGTGGTAAAATTTATTGAGGTAAAGTACAAAAGTAAAATTGAAAGAAGGAACAAAAATGGGGGAAGTTTTAAAAAAGACATTGAGACTAACTTGGGGAATAACCTTATGTGGAAGTTCAACAGTATTTATGTTAAATTCTAATATTGGCTTATTACCATGGGATGTTTTTCATGAAGGGATATCAAATNTTACAGGAATTACCATAGGACAAATAAGTATAATNGCCAGCTTTGCAGTATTTATCCTTAGTATTGCAACAGGAGAAAAGGTTGGTATAGGTTCTATTGTTAATGTCTTTTTGGCAGGATGGGTTATAGATTTTTTAAATGCAATGGATATAATACCAAAGGCTAATAATATTTTTACCGGAATAATTATGGTTACAATAGGACTATTTCTCTTAGCCTACGGATGTTACCTTTATATGAGTTGTGGTCTCGGATGTGGGCCGAGAGATAGTCTTTTAGTTGGGCTAAATAAAAAGCTTAACCAATCCATAAATTTAATTAAAACAGTAATGGAAGTTACAGTTTTAATTATAGGAATTCTTTGTGGAGGAACCTTCGGGCTGGGAACTCTTATCTCTGCTTTAGGGACAGGCTATGCTATGGAGTTAATATTCAAATTAAAAAAGTTTGATGCATCAAAAATAGAGCAAAAATCCTTAATGGATAGCTTTAATGATATTGTTAGGTCTTAAGTAAAATAATGAATTGCACAATCTACCTTTATTAGTATATAATTCAATTGTAGAAAAGGTTTTACATATTTGGCGGGAGGTAGTTTAGGTGAAGGAATTTTTTATCATAGTAATATCAGGAATAACATCTTTTGTTATATTTTCAAAAATATTTGAGAAATTAAACAAAGATAACACAAAGCTATATGCACCTATTGAAAAAATAGTAAATAAATTAAAAAAGAAAGAATCCTATGGAAGCTTTTTTCTTGTTATATCTATTGTTTTAGTAGTAGGAATTAGCAAGACTTTTAATCTTAATAATTTTATATTTGGTATTTTGTTAGGAATGGTTGGTGCTTTTCAAGAAGTTATCTTTAGAAATGAAAATGATAATAAAAAAATAAATAATAGAAATAAAGTAAATAATAAAAAGATTAATCAAAATAACAAAAAAATAAATTCCAATAATAAAAAAAACATTAATAAAAAGAAGAAAAAATAATAAAATTCTTGGAAGATAGATAAAAATATTTTATATAATACTTATAAGATTAGTTTATTTCCTATGATTATTACTCTTAGTAATTTAATCATAAGGAAAGAAACTAATCTTTTTTATTTTTATAAAGTACTGTATTTTCAATGTACTAAATTTATATTTCATTGGGTGCTCTAGTTAGAAAATTAGATGTTAGTTCTAAAACAGTAAAAAATGATATAAAAAAGCTTAATGATTCACTAGGCAACTCAGCTTTTTAATTCCCCTCAAAGAAGAATGGCGTTTATTGTGTACAAGCTTATCAATAATGAAGAACCCTATCTAACTGATGACTTGGCTTATGAAATGAATGTTGCAAGAACAACAATAATAAACGATATTAAAAAAATCAAAGAAATACTAGCAAGTTACAATTTAAGCATCAATGGGAAGCCTAATAACGGTATTATCCTCCAAGGGAATGAATTAGACATAAGAAAGTTTATTCTTGGGAATATTTATGAAATTATTTATGAGGACTTCCAAATAGATGATGACATCATTGATTTTATAAAAGAAACAACTGATAAATATAAGTTTGATAAGACAACTTGGGACTTATTTATAAAGTCTTTAACAATAAGCTTTGACAGAGTAATAAATGGATATCCAATAAGCACCTTAAGCAATGAGTATGGAGAGCTTTTAAGGAGCTGGGAATTTAACTTAGTAACATACATCATAGAAGAAATTTCACAACATATACAAATTACTGAAGAAATATTAAATCTAGTATCGGATATAATTGAAAGAGTTCGATATAAAATGGGTTTAAATATTACTGAAGAAGATATTCTTGATGATTTCGTCTACCATATGGCTTTTTTAGTCAACCGATTAAAATATGGTGTCCGTATTAATAACCCCATGGTAGAAGATATAAAGGAAAATTATAAAGNTGCTTATAAGATGGCAGAATGCAGGGGGTAACAGTATTTGCTAGAGCAAAAAAANTAAAAGGTTTTGAGGGAAAGGATGTTGGTAATTTAACTGAAATAGACTGCAGGGGACTGGCAAAGCCCTTAAAAAAATCTATTTTAGAAGCCTCTTCAAATTATAAGGTTATTATGGGCGGTGGCCAAGTTGTAGAACCACCTTCTCCATTACAAAAATTATCTAGTCTTATTACACCGAAAAAAATAAAAGTTCATAATTAGAAAGGAGATATTTATATGGATTTTATTGTTAAGTTAGCAGAAGGATTTATGGGGTTGTTTGATGTTGGAGCATCAGTCTTTGTTAGTTGGGTATCAGGAATTGTTCCAAAGGTATTATTACTATTAATTTTTATGAATGCTTTGATTGCTTTAATTGGACAAGATAAGATTAACAAATTTGCAAAAGTTGCATCAAAAAACGTTATTTTAGCTTACGGAATTTTACCATTTTTATCAGCCTTCATCTTAGGAAATCCAATGGCATTATCCATGGGAAAATTCCTGCCAGAGAGAATGAAACCAAGTTATTATGCATCTGCATCTTATCACTGTCATACAAATAGCGGTATTTTTCCTCATATAAATGTTGGAGAAATATTTATTTACCTAGGAATAGCAAATGGAATTGAAACCCTTGGCTTAAGTACAGCGCCTTTAGCAATTCGCTATTTATTAGTAGGTTTATTAATGAATTTCTTTGCAGGCTGGGTAACAGACTTTACTACAAAGTATGTTATGAAACAACAAAAAATTGAATTAAGCAATGAATTTATAGCAGGGTAGTTAAGGAGGGAGTTCATATGGGAAAATATAATGCAATTAAAATAGTAAAAGGTAACGGTGGTTTTGGTGGTCCCCTTATAGTTAAACCAGAAGAAAATAAAGACACATTATTATACATTACAGGTGGTGGAGCTGAACCTGAAATAGTTGATAAAATAGTCAAGTTAACTGGATGTAAGGCTGTAAATGGATTTAAAACATCTGTTCCAGAAGAAGAAATATTCCTAGTTATTATTGATTGTGGAGGAACATTAAGATGTGGAATTTATCCACAAAAGAGAATTCCAACAATAAATGTTATGCCTGTTGGAAAAAGTGGTCCTTTAGATAAATTCATAACTGAAGATATATATGTTTCTGCTGTAGGCTTAGATCAAATATCCTTAGTAGAAGCTGATGCAGCAGCTGTAGTTGCTGCCACTAAAGTAGAAGAAAAAGGAGAAGTTAAAAGAGAATTTAAATATAGTTCAGATAAGAAGGTATCTCAAACCCTTGCTGAAAATAGCAAATCAAGCATAATTCAAAAAGTAGGTTTGGGAGCTGGTAAGGTTGTAAATACATTATATCAAGCTGGCCGTGATTCTGTTCAATCAATGATTACGACAATACTACCATTTATGGGCTTTGTTGCATTGTTAATTGGTATAGTTCAAGGTTCAGGATTTGGTGACTGGTTTGCAAAAAGATTAATTCCCCTAGCAGGAAATGGAATAGGCCTTGTAATCCTTGGGTTTATCTGCTCAATTCCAGTATTATCAGCCTTATTAGGACCAGGAGCTGTTATAGCGCAAATAGTTGGTACTCTAATAGGGGTTGAAATAGGAAAAGGAAATATAGAGCCAAGTTTAGCTTTACCAGCCTTATTTGCTATTAATACTCAATGTGCATGTGACTTTATACCTGTTGGGTTAGGGCTAGCAGAAGCAGAACCTGAAACTGTTGAAGTTGGAGTTCCATCAGTGCTATATTCGCGTTTTTTAATCGGTGTACCTAGAGTATTAGTTGCATGGGTTGCAAGTATAGGATTATATAAATAACTTTTAAATTTTGCGAAGCAAAATAATGAAGAATGTACATTAAAAAAAGTGCTGCGCACTTTTTACAATGAAGTCTATAGGAAGGTGAAGGAATGAGTAATAAAGTAATATACAAAAACAAAATAAAAATGCTAGGAAAATTAGCAGAAACATTTAGGGAAGAAGGGATGATAATATTATTTGGATGGAGTTCCATTTAAAATTACAGCAGTTGGAGACGTGGCTGAAAGGAATTTAGCAANCTTAGGCCATATAACTGTTTTATTTAATGGAGCAACACAATCACCTTTACCGGGAACTATTTGCGTGGAGCAAAAGGAAATTCCAGATTTAAAAGTGGGAAGTGAACTTTCTATTTTAGCGTAACTTAGATATAAGAAATTAAAATCAGGGTTTATAGTAATAATATTTTAGGAGGATCTTTATGGGAAAATCATGGTTAAATTTAGAAGAGAAAACAGTAATTGTAACAGGGGGAGCATCTGGTATAGGAAGAGCAGTTGCACAAGAATTTCTAAATAATGGTGCAAATGTAGTTGTTTGTGATGTGAGTCCCAATAAACCTGAATTTAATAAAGAAAGAGGAAAATATGAATATGTTATTACAAATGTTGTAGATAAAGAAAGTGTAAAGGAAATGATATCTAAAGCTAAGAAGGCCTTTGGAAAAATTGATATAATAGTAAATAATGCAGGAATCAACATTCCTAGATTATTAGTGGATGCAAAAGAAGCAAATGGGAAATATGAGTTAGATGAATACGTTTGGGACAAAGTTATGAATGTAAATGTAAAAGGAGTGTTCAATTGTACTCAAGCAGCAGCCAGAGAAATGATAAAACAAGGTAAGGGCGTAATAATTAATATGTCATCTGAAAGTGGCCTTGAAGGTTCAGAAGGACAAAGTGTTTATGCAGCAAGTAAGAATGCAGTAAATTCATTAACTCGCTCATGGGCAAAAGAATTAGGAAAACTAGGTGTGAGAGTTGTAGGTGTTGCACCTGGTATATTAGAAGCTACATTCATGGTGTTACATATAATGTAGCTGGTGGAAAAACTAGAGGATAATATATTGGAAGTATTGCTATAATTTTGATTCTAAATATTAGTTAAATATGTTATAATATATAGAGTAAATTATAATATAAATTCAAAAATTGTCGGAGGTATGAAGATGAAAAAAGGTTTAAGATTAGACTTATCTAAAGTAGAACCATATGCAAAAGTTACAGAACTAGAAAAAATGGCAGCAATGGTAAAGGGAGCTCACGAAACTCTTCATAATGGAACAGGAGCAGGAAGTGATTTCTTAGGATGGGTAGACCTACCTGTTAACTATGATAAAGACGAATTTTCTAGAATAAAGAAGGCAGCCGAAAAAATAAAAGGAAATTCAGATGCTTTAATAGTTATAGGAATTGGTGGATCATATCTAGGTGCAAGAGCAGCTATAGAAATGTTAAATAACAATTTCTACAATGTACTTAGCAAGGAAAAGAGAAATAACCCNCAAATATTCTTTGTTGGAAATAATATAAGTTCAACATATATGGCTGACCTTTTAGATGCAATAGAAGGTTTAGACATTAGTATAAATGTTATTTCTAAATCAGGTACTACAACAGAACCTGCAATAGCATTCAGAATATTTAAAGACTACTTAGAAAAGAAATATGGAAAAGAAGGATCAAAAGAAAGAATCTTCATAACTACTGATAAAGAAAAGGGAGCTTTAAAATCATTAGCTGATGAAGTTGGATATGAAACTTTTGTAGTTCCAGATGATGTTGGTGGAAGATACTCAGTTTTAACTGCAGTAGGTTTATTACCAATAGCAGCAGCTGGAATTGATATAGATGAAATGATGGAAGGAGCTAGAGATGCAAGAGAAGCATATGCTACTCCAGACCTTGAAAACAACGATTGCTACAAATATGCAGCAATGAGAAATATATTATACAATAAGGGTAAGGATATAGAAGTTTTAGTTAACTATGAACCAAACCTACACTTCTTCAATGAGTGGTGGAAACAACTATATGGAGAATCAGAAGGAAAAGACCAAAAGGGTATATTCCCAGCAGCTGTTGACTTCTCTACTGACCTTCACTCAATGGGACAATTCATCCAAGAAGGTAAAAGAAATATGTTTGAAACAGTTCTTAACGTAGAAAAGGCTAAGAGAGAAATAACTATCGAAGAAGCAGAAGGCAACTTAGATGGATTAAACTTCTTAGCAGGAAAGACTGTTGACTTTGTTAATAAGCAAGCATTTAGAGGAACATTATTAGCTCACAATGATGGTGGAGTTCCTAACATGGTATTAAATATTCCAGAACTTAGTGCTTACTACTTTGGATATATGGTTTACTTCTTTGAAAAAGCTTGTGGTATAAGTGGATACTTATTAGGAGTTAACCCATTTGACCAACCAGGTGTTGAAGCATACAAGAAAAACATGTTTGCTTTACTTGGAAAACCAGGATTTGAAGATTTAAAGGCTGAATTAGAAGCTAAATTAAAATAATGAGAATAATAGTAGATGGAGATGCCTGTCCAGGTATCTCCATTATTAAAAATGTAGCAAAAAAATATAATCTCCCCTTAATAGTATATTGTGATATTAATCATTATATCAGTTAGACTATGGGGAAGTAAAAGTAGTAGACTGTGGTTTCCAAAGTGTAGATATGTATGTTGTAAATACCTGCAAGTCAAATGATGTGGTAATTAGTCAAGATTATGGAGTAGCAGCCCTATGTTTAGGAAAGGGTGCTCATTTACTAAATCCAAANGGATTNTTATATACNGAAGAAAATATAGATAGGATGCTNGAACAAAGNCATATTTCCCAGAAAATAAGAAGAGCTGGGGGAAGAACTTCAAATCCTAAAAAAAGAACAAGAGAAGATGATTTACGATTAGAAAAGAACCTAATTAATATAATAGAATGTAATTTAAAGAGATAAACTGTAGAAAAATAAATAATAGTTTATCTTTTTTTTATATATTATTGACAAATTTCTGTTAAATATTTCTTATGTAAACTGTATAATATAATTATGGTAAAAATGAGATAAATAGGGTGTGAATTGAATGAGTGAATTACTAATTACTTTTGATAAAGAAAGTCCATCATTAATTGATGAAAAAATAAAGATTAAAGCAATTGCTGAGGAAAGGGAATCCTTAGAATATAAATTCTTAGAGGGTAAGCCAGGAGAAAGAAATTTAATCTGGAAGCCTATCCAAGATTTTTCTACTAAAAATGAATGTGAATGGAAACCAATAAAACCAGGTGAATATATGATAATGGTCCAATCTAAGGATAAAAAATCAAATATCTTAAAAAATGCAAAGGCCATATATAAAATAAAAACTTCTAAAGAGGAACTTTCTAACATTAAAGAAAATAAAGAGAAATTAATAAAAAGTATAATTACAGAAAAAGATAGCCTAATATTAGGAGAAAAAATAAATATAGAAGTTATGGGTAAAGAAGATGAAGAACTTCTATATAGGTTTTTAATAAAGGGCAATCATGATTGGGAAATTATTAAAGACTACAGTACTGAAAATAAGTTAACCTACACTACTATAGAAAATGGAAATATAGAAATATTAATTGAATGTAAAAGGTTAGCTTCTGAAGAAAATGTAGAAGACTTCGAAAGGCTAACTTTTAAGGTTATGGACCAGCCAAAGGTAGAAATTGAATCCTTTGAATGCTTATCAGAAAACATACTAGTAGATAAGGAACTTATTTTTAAAGTTGGAGTAAATTGCGATAAAACAAGAACAATATTATATAAGTTCGTAAAAATAAACAGCAATGGAAGAGCTACCTGCATCCAAGACTACTCAACAAATAATATAATAAGTTATACTGAAGGCACAAAGGGAGAATATAAGCTTATGTGCTATGTAAAGGATCTATTTTCTAATAAGAGATTTGATGACAGAGCTTATATTCAGTATAAGGTAAAGCCCTACAATGAAATAAGAATAAGAAAGTTCAGCTCAGATTTAAATGAGCCTCAAGTAGTTGGAACAAAAATAGATTTTAGATCTTCAGTTAATGGGGGAAAAGAAGTTTTATATAGATATATAGTTGAAGGTCCAGTTGCAGAGGATACAGGCTATACAAGATCCAAGCTATTTACTTGGGAACCAAAGGCAGAAGGAAATTATAAGATAATTTTAAAAGTTAAGGATAGTTCCTTTGAAGCTAATGATGAAAAAGATTATGAAGATATTAAGGAAGCTTCCTTTACTATTGAGAAAAAAGCAGAAAGGCCTGTAAGAATCTTAGATATTATTACAAGTAAAGATAGTGGTTATATAAAAAATGAGCCGATAAATATTAAGATAAAAGCAGAAGGTGGAACAGAACTTAAATATTCCTTTATAGTTTATAAAGATGGAGTTGAAAAGGAAAGGACAGACTATGGTTTAACAAACTGGATAAACTTCACTCCAGAAGAAAGCGGAGAATATGAACTTGAAGTAAGGGTTTTAGATAAATATTCAGATAAGGAATTTGATGTTCATAACTTTATCTACTTTAAAGTAAGAGACTATCAAGTTGCAGAAATAGATTACCTCCTTTTATCCCAAAAAGAAATATATTTAGTGGGTGACATAATAGATATTGAAACAATTGTTCAAAATACAAAAAATGTTCTGCTAAGATATGTAACTAAAATAAATGGCCATGAGGTAGAGGATACAGGCTTTATTAAAAATAAAAGGTTTAAAGTAAAACCAAAGGCTCCGGGAAAATACACCTTTGAAATTTATGCTAAAAATGTATTATGCACTGAAGACTATGATGTAAAAAAGGAAGTTTCAGTTTATGTTCATGATGCAGTACCAGTCACGAAAACAAAAATTAATATAAAAGAAAAAGAAATTAAGGTTAATAAGGAAATGACCTTTGAAGTTTCAAGTGAAGGCGGAAGAGATGTCTGCTACGAATTTTATATTATGGAAAAGGGAACTTGGGTTAGGGTCCAAAGCTATAGCAAGAAAAGATACTATACCTTCCTGCCTTTTTCAACAGGAAAATATAGGATTCTAGTTTTAAGTAAAAGCTATTATAAAAAGGTAAACTATGAAGATTATTCTACCTTAGAATTTGAAGTTATGCCTTAAGTAATGGGAAATTCCTTCGATAATAATAAAAATAGAGATTTTGGGAGGGTACAAGGTGAAAATTCCACAGGTAGAAGGTTACTTAGGAAGTGTAATGACTAGGAAAACACTAAAAGAAGCTTTAGGAGATGGTTACGAATTTGAATTAGTATACGAATCTCTTATTAACAGCGACAATTATAAAAATATGTTAACTGAATCTGAAGAAACCTATATTCCAGTATCTTCAGGACAAAACCTAGAACAAATTCCATTAAGATATAGACAAGCCCCAGTACTGACTGGAGAATTGCATTTAGAGGATATAGATTATAAAGATGATACAAATATCACTAGTACTATAAATGATGCAAGCAGCACAATTAAGGCAAGTAAGATAAACGAAGAGTCTTATAATATGGATACCATTTATAAGACCGTTGATAAATACGCTTCAAAGTATGGAGTAGATAGAAATTTAGTTCTTGCTATTATAAAACAAGAATCAAACTTCAATCCCAATGCAACTTCCCATGCAGGAGCAAAAGGACTTATGCAGCTNATGGATTTCAATTCAGAAGCCTATGGACTAACAAACCCATACGATATAGAACAAAATATAGAAGGTGGAGTTAGACATATAAAAAGTTACCTAAACATGTTTAACGGAAACCTAGAAATGGCACTAATGGCTTATAACGGAGGTCCAGGAACAATGGAAAGAAGGGGAGTTAACTCTCCAAATGATCTATACAAAATGCCGCAAGAAACACAAAACTATGTGCCAAAGGTGCTAGCTTACTACAAAGAGTATAAAAAAGGTTAAAAACCTTTTTTAGTGTGGAGTGTGGAGGACTGAGTGTGGAGTGTAGTTCAGTTTTCAGTTTTTGG